>Ga0316192_10002266_pt1 | contig 14112 bp, 15 predicted proteins | sample MerIslwburrow_MG_FD_204931 | JGI IMG/M metagenome (GOLD analysis project Ga0316192, IMG submission 204931) | Coastal sediment microbial communities from Maine, United States - Merrow Island worm burrow | ecosystem: Environmental > Aquatic > Marine > Coastal > Sediment | place: USA: Maine...
GACCAAGCCCGCAGCAATCAAGAAAATTCTCGTGGCCTACCCGAATCGTGTATTCGTGCTGGTCGGTGACAGCGGCGAGCAGGACCCCGAGGTTTATGCGGCACTGATTCGTGAGTTTCCCGAGCAGATTAAGAAGATCTACATTCGAAATGTCACTAATGAAGAAGCCGGTAACGACCGATTCAATGCCGTATTCGGCGACATTGACCCCGATCGTTGGTTGCTTTTTGACTCGCCGGCGGGCCTGGAACTGCCCTCCTCTCCCTGATGCTGAAAATCCTCGCAGATTCGATACAAGGTCTGGGCGCCGCCACGACGCAGCTGCTGGATGATGCGCCGTCGCAGTCACACCTTGCGGATATCATTGCACGCGGTGATTTTCGACCATCAGAGGACGAAGCAATCGGTTTCTGGTTTGCGAGATTCCTGACGGCGCGCGACAACCTGTGGGTTGTCATCAATGAAGTACGTATGGAAATCGACAAGCCCGCCTTCTCCATCAAAGATGACGAAAAACTCCGTTTCTTCCTGCTTGGCTATGCCGCGGTCTGTCTTTTGATCAGGATCGATCGGGTCCTGTTGTTTCAGGTTGGAGAGCACAGCCTGGTACAGCGCAAACTCAACGAGGCTTTTCCGGAATACAGAATTCCACGCAAGCAGTTCACAAGCATTTTCTCGGCCTTCGTCGACCAGGCCAACGCTCTTGCGATCCGAGATGCGATGCATTTTGCCCGTAAGAACCGCCGCAAGATTGCAAAATTGAAGAACGACCCTGATGTTGGTTTCATCGCCCGGCAGCTCGGCGAGTTTGAGGCGTCGCTGAACCCAAGCAAACTGAGCTATTTGAAGCGCGCCTGGAGCTATATAAGCCACAAATGGCGCCGTCGAGGTGTCGTTAGCGTAGAGAGATTGTTTGCCGCTGTGCTGGAAGGGTTTGGGCGGGCCGCGTCCGAACTGTCTGAGAAGGAGAACAAGCGCGTTACGCCGGATATCCGTAAGACGCTCGGAGCATTTCTTCAACCCGGAGATGTCATCGTAACAAGGCATGCAAAAGCGCTGACCAACCTGTTCCTGCCAGGCTTCTGGCCACATGCCGCCCTTTATGTTGGCACGCCAGCACAACGTGAGGCATCTGGAATCGAAGTGGATCCTGACAAGGAAGCGCTCTGGGTGGATGATATGTGTGTACTGGAGGCGCTCAAGGACGGTGTGCGGCTGCGTCCACTAAGTGAAACGCTGTCAGTTGATACCTTCGTGATACTTCGCCCAAATATCGAGCCCGGGAGTGTCAAGCGCGCTGTCGAAAGAGCTGTTCAGCACGAGGGCAAGCTGTACAACTTTGACTTCGACTTCTTCAATTCAGATCGCATTGTTTGCACGGAGGTGATTTACCGCGCCTATGACGGTCTGGAAGGATTGGAATTCCCGCTCTGCGAGCGTGCTGGCCGCAAGACATTCTCGGCCGAGGACCTACTGGATTACGCTCTCGACACACAGACATTTACTCCGGTCGCCATATTCGGAGTCAAGGGTTGTATGGAAGCGGTCCGGTATGACGAGGGCGTGCCGGACGCCCTCGTCTCCAGTTACCGAAGATCGTCGTAATCTGAATCGATTACAGAACCTTGATGCTGCCCGAGCCCGTGTCGATATAGAGCTCATTGCCACCACCGCGAACATCTCCGCGCAGGTGTCTTTTCGATATCTTTCCCTGGACCGTGACGGGATGGTCGACCGTGATGCCTCCGGAGCTGCTTTCTGCATCCAGCCGGAACGCCGCATCGTCCGGTAAATCGATTTTGACGGATCCGGAGCCAGTATTGATCCTCCAGTCGCCGGTCTGTGCACCTTGGACGACGACACGACCGCTGCCTGCTTTCGCCCGCAGTGAGCCCGTAATGCCCTGGAGATCGATCGAGCCGGATCCAGTGGTGGCTTCAACATCACCTGGAGAGACTTGAGACATCGTAATGGAACCGCTGCCCGTGTGTGCTTCAAATGCGCCGGCGACTCGCTCCGCTTTAATACGCCCGCTTCCCGTATTTGCCGTTACCGGACCACCGATGTCGGTCAGCGTGATCGATCCGGAACCCGTATCGGCATTAACAGGAGCAGCAATACCAGAGACTTCCTGAGAGCCGGACCCGGTGTCGGATTTAACCTCTGTGTTCGCCGGAACCACGATTTCGTAGCTTATCGAAACGTTTTTGCGATAGGCCCTGTCTTTGATATGGCCGACGCTCAGCCGTCCATTTTCGAGCTCCACTGGAGGATTCGCTTCGAATTGCGCTACAAGTTCCTCCGCTTCTGCGGCACTTCTACTCGACCAGGCGGAGCCGACCTTGATATGCCCCACGACGGTGACGGTCCCGACGTCACCGGATTTGATGGCGATCGAACCGCTACCGGTTGAGACGTCGAGGAGAATCGCCTCATCGACAGACAGTGTTCGCTCGAACGAACCCTTGGCGCCCGCCTGTGCCGCGTTTGCCCACAAACCGGCGAGCATCGCGCCGCATACGAGTAATACCTTGATATTAATAATGTTTTTCACAGAACTGATCTCCCGTACAAGTGCCCATTCCTATTGAATACACTTTAGATGCCGCCCAACGACGATTGGATGCATTGTTCGCTTGGCAAAGCGGATTTCTCAGGCTGGGAAAGCCACTTTGGTCAGGCCAACCAACCAAACACACCGCCGGTCAGCAGGCCGTAGATCAATGCGTCCAGAAATGTCTTGATAGTCGTTGACCAACTGCGACCAAACCAGATGCTTTCCTGCACATACGCAACGCCGTAAGCGACGAACGCGACCGCCCCCGCAATGCGGAAAATGGCCAGGTAGTCGGCACCGGGCGCCGCAGTCCGACTGACGAAATAGGCACAGAGCACAGCGATAAACAGGTTGTACGCAAACATCATCGCCAGTTTTCCGCCCATCGCCGGCATTCCGGAGGGTACGACCGTGATAAATGCCTGGGGCCCGTCAACAAACTTCTTCTGCATGTCCGGGTCCTTGAACTGCGACGGGTCCGGGCAATTTGGCACGGTGTACATGCCTGGCGGTGTTGATTTTAGGGCAGAGCGAACGGCCTCTTCATCGGATGTCTTGGACCAGTCCGTCTTATGCCAGGGCATGAACATCCAGATGATCGAACCGGCTGCAAACGTGATGACGGCCGTCGCAAGGATTGGCTGCCAGAGTGTCATGATTGTCATATCAACCCCCTTCTTGTTGTTACCAAGGGTATAGCAGATAAGTATCGGTTATGCTGGCAGGATGCTCATTCGCGGCCTGCCACTGATCGCCTGCCTGGCCCCGTTGATCGGGATAAATCTCGCCTATTGGATAGGCGCAGGCCACGATGTCCTCCCATCATGCATTCCGTATTTTGACGGCTGTACGTCGATCAGTTCGACCGGACGATATCCGCCCGGCGATCGCCTTTTCCGGGCCGTGATGTTGCCCCAGGCGGCCGTTCTGGCTTTTACATGGTATTTCGCGGCCTTATGGCTACGAGTGCTCAAGCCGGACAGCAAGGCGGGTACAACAGTGCTGGTGTCGGGCATCACTGGCGCACTCGCGCTCATAGTTTACGTCTCCTACCTCGCCAGCAATGACCCCTTTTACGAATTCATGCGTCGGTACGGCGTCTACTTCTATTTCGTTGGAACGGCCCTGGCGCAACTTGTGCTTTCGCTGGCGTTGGACCGATCCCCGGTTCAACGGGCTATGGTCTGGGTGATCGTGACGCCGTTCGCTCTCGGCATCATCAACCTGGTTCAGAAAGCAATCCTGGGTAGCGAGAACAACAACGAAAATCGCATCGAATGGATCGCCTCGCTGTTGATGCAGGCCTGGTTCGTCCTGTTGTGGGTAGCCTGGCGAAAGACCCGTTTTAATATCCGGGTTCAGGCGGGCTAGTTCAGTTCGGGTTAGCTCAGTTCGCAGTTTTGCTCGCGCCGGACTCAAGCTCTTCATTGGCCGAGTCGCCGTCTTCTTCCTTGTCGGGCGCGAGTGAATAGTCCAGTACGCCAGTAGCAATCATGTCGGTGGATGCCTGTGCTACCGAGAGTTCGACTTCGACTTCGCGGATCTTCGCCTCTGCATGGACGCTCTGCGTTGCCCTTTCCGTCAGTTCGCCGCGTAACTCGCGGGTCTTCATCACGGAGTCCCTGAGATCCCTTTGGGCGCGCTCGAGCTTTGACTGCTGGTTTGTAATCACGTTATCCCGACGCTCGATACCGACCGTCGTCTCTTTCAGCTCTTCCTCGAGACGTTCGAGTTCGGTCATGGATTTGTCGGAATCGTTATGCGCGATTCGCAACTCAGCCTCGAGTTCCCTGATCCGGTCATCACGCGGGTCCCGCTTTTGGGCCCGATGACGAGCGCCGAACTTCGAACTGATCGACGATAGCAGCCACCCGAGCAGGAACGCTCCGGCTGTGTACAGAATCAGTTGATCGGGTAGGTCGACAAACATTTGCTCATGATCATTGGGATTCGCTTTCCTGAGAAGGACAGAGTTCTCACTATGGAGCCCCCGCCCCGTTCGTTAATGACCATATACGCGCGGCATTAAAATGGCAAGTGAACACGTTAAGTATTTAAAAACAGCAGGTTATAGACTTTACTTCACTAATGTTCGACCTTAACGGCGCACCCAATACGTTGCGGCCTCCTCATCCAGAAATGCCTCTGCGTTGCTGCCCTGCAGCATCGCGAGTGTACTGAGCATACCGGCCTGGGTGCAGGTATCGGCTGCTACTGTAACCGACCCCGGGGCGTTCTTGACCGGCCAACCCGTGGTTGGATCCAGAATATGCCCATAACGCACACCCTCACGAAGCAGGAACCGACGGGCATCACCGCTCGTCGCCAAAGCTCCGGCCCGCAGGTCAATAAGTCTGTCTGCCGCATCCGGGGTATCGCCTTCAACGCCGACCTTCCAGGCCGGCCGCCGCTCAGGAGGGCCGGTTACAGCCAGGTCGCCCCCAAAATTCACAAGTCCGGCTCCACAATTGGCGTTCCTGATGATTCCGGCACATCGATCGACGGCGTATTCCTTGCCGATGCCGCCAAGGTCGATTTCCATCCCCGCTTGCAGGGTCAGCCGGGGGCGTTGCCAGGCAATTCTCTCCCACCCAACTCGATTTAGAGTGGCCGACACGGAGTCTGTGTGTGGAACCCGGTCGCTCCCGTCGAATCTCCAGACATCGCGGAGAACGCCAGAGGTGATATCGAATCGACCCTCGCTGAGCTCATGCAATGTGGCGGCGAAGTCCAGGAGATTCGCAGTCTCTTCATCCACCTCAATCGCAGATCCGACCGCGTTATTGATCCGGTGGATGATATTGCCCTCGAGGTAGCGACTGAATTTGTCCTCTATGCGCCACGCTTCCGCTGCCACCTCAGCACTGACCTGCGCCGTCCAGTCACGGTCCGCGCTCTCAAGGATGACTTCGCAGGGGCTGGCCATTGCCACGAAGTGACCAACCCAGCCATCGCCAGCGGGTTTGACCTCAACCGAGCGTTGGGTCGGGTGCTCCACCATATTCCAGATACTAGAAGCGGTAGCTGAATTGGGCAATCACAGCATTGAGGTCCGGGTAGTTGTCGCGACCGGCCTGGTTGCCAATGATCTGGTCAGCCGGCACGGATCCAGACTGCGTGTACCACTCAAGCCGCACGCTCATTTCGTTGTCATTTTGGGTCTTCCACCCATACTTTAAACCCAACGTCGTTCCATCGAAATTTCCCATGCGGTAGTCCGACGTTGCGTATCCAGGCAAGGCAACCGATTCATCCAGACTCAGGCGATAGAAGTCGGCTTCCGTCTGCGTGTAGAAACGCAGATGCGGTTCCAGGTAGCTTCGGTCGCCAATCGGCCAACGGTACCGGACATCGATGGTATGCGAGTCGATCTCCCAGTCGTCCGTCATATAGCGGTACGACACGTCCAGCACCTTGCCACTCATGTTGTACTTGGCCTGCCCATAGATGCTGTGCTGGGTACGTTCCTCCGGCCGACCCTCGTACAGGAAGATACCGCTAGGCCCACCTTCCGGACCGGGTATGCGCGGGATTGTGTCGCCGGTAACTCCGTCAACGAGACTAAGCACCTTGTAGGGATTATTCAGGTATCCCTCCGAGCGACTGAAGGAGTAGTTGACCTGGAAAAGGAGGTTTCGCGAGACAACCTGAGTTACGCCCAGGATGAAGTCGAGAACGTCCTTATCCTGATCGCCCACACGATTGCTGAGGTCGCCAACATCGCGCATTTCGGTAAACGGTATTGGCGCACCGCCCACAGGCTCGATACTGTCTTTGGCATATGCAAATCCCGCGGAAACGGTTGTATTTCGATTATTGAAATCGTGCGCGTAACTGGCATTGAGTCCGGTGTGCAGATAGTCGTATTCCTTTGACGCGCTCACGCCAACACTGAGGAGACCTTTCTCACCGGCGGGCTGCTGCCAGCCAGCAGTCAGTGCCACGCGCGTATCGTGAAACGTGTCATCGAGAGGCAGCTCATCCGCCGCAACCAAGTAAGAGCCGTTTCCCGACGGACGCGTGAAAGTCTGGGGGATGTCCTGGCGGATAGCGCCATTTGGCGATGCTCCAGTCAGTGTATCGACCGTGAGTCCGATCGACAGGTACTTGTCATCCGCAAACATGCGGCGTGACAGCGACTTGAAACTCAGATCCTGGACACGGTCGTCACTTTCGCCGTAATACAGCAGCGACGTGTTGAAGTCCCAATCGGGTTCTTCCTGGGCATCGACCGGTGTCACTACCGCTGTGCCGAGCAGCGCGCAGGTTGCTGCGGCGAGCTTCTTGTTAAGCGTTGGCATATCAGTTACATCCACATCCGCCGCCGCCGAACCCTCGGCCGCCGCTCGACGCTTCCTTGCTGAAATAGATGTGGTCGTCGGTTGCCGCCTCGATCGGGTCTGTCGTCAGCTGCATGTCTCCCCGTGCAAGTACATCTCGCTCCCAGGGCTCCACGCCCATCGATGAGCAAGCCGCGCAGCTGGCCAGCACGGCGGCTGCCATCAGGATTCTGGTCTTCATGGATTCTCTCCGAGCGCTTCGACGAGTATCGCTTCGTACTCATCCTGGCGTTTAACTTTGAACCCGACATGCCGGGCCATAATTCTGCCGTCGCGGCCAATGACCACCGAACTGGGCATTCCCTGGAGCTCGAATTTTGTCGCAAGAACCGCGTCGGTATCGTAGTGAATTTGGAAGGCCGCGGGATATTTCTCGAGAAATGCCGCCGCATCGCTCGGCTGGGCATCCAGATTGATCCCGACGATGACGAGACCGTTCTCGGCATACTTCGTGTGCATCTTGTTGAGCCAGGGAAACGATCGCCTGCAGGGAACGCACCAGGAAGCCCAGAAATCCAGAACTACAACGTTGCCCTGGAGCTCACTCAGATTGAGCGGGTCCTCTGCCGTTGCTGCGGCAGGGGCGAGAAACGCAAGGACACTTGCGAGCAAAAGGACGCGCCATAACGACCGCATTCGTGAATTCCTAAATCAGGGACCAGGACAATTATGACATGCAACAGGAACTTCCAATATAGAGAGAAACCCCCATCTTGCTCTGACTACTTCTGGCGCTGTTGCAGGTAGCGAACCGCGGCATCCGGAAAATCGGTAAAGAGACCGTCGATGTTCAGATCGCCCACCATAAACATCAGCAATTCATCGAAATCCGAAAATCCACTGGGCAAGGCATCTGTTCGGAATGTGTAGGGATGGACGACCAGCCCTTGCGCATGAGCGCGGGTTACCAGTCCCTGGTCCATGATCGACCCGTCGGCGCTAAGCTTGTACAACTGCTGCAGCCAGGGCCCGATGCCGTCACAGGTTTCTGCGAGTTTTTCGAGCCCTGCCATTGTCTGCATGGCCGCAAAGTTCGTTGGTTCCGGTGACCAATTGTCCTCGCCGATCAGCTGCACCAGCTTGAGTTTTGAGCCAAGGTCATGCCGAATCCTGCGCACTTCGCGTTCATCAAAACACTGCAAATAGACCGGATCCTGGTGCACCTCGTAGCCAAAGCGCGCGAGTTCATCCAAAACCAGCTGCGTGATGTCCACGCCCTCCTCCCGGTGCCACTGCGGGTCCTTTATTTCCGGGTAGATCCCGATCGGCCGGGTGCCGTTCTGTCTCAGGGTTTCAACCAGCTCGAGTTCGCGTTCCAGCGTGTGAATCCGGAAAGGCTCGCCATTGGACTGAAACCGTCCTGGAAAGGCGGGTTCGCCTTTGGCATTCGTGCGCTCGTGCACCTTGAGCGTTGCGATTTCGGCCAGGTCAAAATCACGGGCGTAAAAGCGGCCGTCCTCGCGGGCGCGCCCGGGGAAGCGCTGCGCCACGTCGCTCACCAGGTCAAGGTGAATGTCGTGCACAACGATCAGGGCGTCGTCGCGCGTCGCGACTATGTCCTGTTCGAGGTAATCGGCACCCATCGCATACGCCAGGGCTTTGGCCGGAATTGTGTGCTCAGGCAGGTATCCGGACGCACCGCGGTGCGCTATGACGATGGGACGCATAGGCTAATTCACTTTAAGTAGGTCATGTAATTACTTGATTATTCTTCAATAGGACCGTTTTCGTCGAAGCCCGGAAAATCGAGCACCTCCCAGCGCGATGTGTCCTCGCCGCGCGCGAGACGCCGGATCGCGTCGGCCATTTCCCGGTTGTTCCACTCGACAATTTCATTGCAGCGCCTTGCCAAACCGGCGGGCGTTTCCATGGTTGCGCCAAAGGGCCGTATGCCAATCATCGCAGTCTTATTGGCTTCTGCGACGTCCACCATGAAATTCACGAGGTCCTGGTTTTTCTCATAGGACAACGTCAATACAACGACGACCTCCGCCAACTTTATCTGGGCGATCAACTCGTCTTTGACTTCCTGCAGGCCGCCTGTCGTTGGCATGTTTTCCGGTTTGCTGACATTCAGGTAGTAGAAGCCATCGACGCCCTCGAGAAACTCGAAGACGCGCAGATAGTCGTCGTTCTCATCGAAGCAGTGCGTCGCAAAGACGCGAATCGGGTTGTTTTCTGACACCAGAGACTCCTTCTCGTGCAATTACTGGCAGTAGTTTAGCCAATTCGCGGGAAGCCCGCGCGGACCTGTTCCCATAGTATGGGCGTTTCGGTATCGTAGCGGCGCATGCGGCTACTTTTATACAACATCCGGTACGCTGTCGGCGGTGGTGCAAGTATGCATATGCCGATTCCCGGCGCGGGCTATGTGCTGGGCAACCAGACGGTTCTTCCGGAGATTACCCGCTTTATCAAATCGGTCGATCCCGATGTCGTCGGGCTGATCGAGGTCGACACGGGGTCGATCCGAAGCCGCAAGGTCAACCAGGCCGAGAAAATCGCGTCGGACCTCGGAATGAATACGTCCTACGAAACCAAGTACGGCGATAAATCATTCAACCAGATGCTGCCGATCGTGCGCAAGCAGGGTAATGCTTTCATGGCGGCTCCCAGGGTGCACGGCGAACGTTTCCATTACTTCGATACCGGGATCAAGCGCCTGATAATCGAGCTCGAGATGGAAGACTACGCCATCTTCCTGGTGCATTTGTCGCTCAAGTATCGCCACCGCCATCTGCAGTTACGCCGCCTGTACGACCTGATCGAGGAGACGGAAAAGCCCGTGGTGGTAGCTGGTGACTTCAATACCTTCTGGGGTGAAAACGAGATTTACCTGTTCATGAAAGCGGCCGGCTTGCGGTCGGCCAACACGGAGAGTACCCCTACCTACCCAAGTCGATCTCCACGCAAGGAGCTCGACTTCGTGCTGTACCAGGATGGCATCGTTGTCACGGACTTCCGTGTCCCCAACGTACGCCATTCGGATCACCTGCCGCTCGTTTGTGATTTCGAGCTTGCTACCTAAAGAGAAAGACAATGACCCAACACTGGAAATATGAAACCGATGAGTCGGGCATCGCCTGGCTGTGTCTCGACAAAGCGGATGCGAAGGCAAATGTACTGTCATCCGATGTAATCAGGGAACTCGACGAACTGCTTGCGACGATAGAGTCGGAAGCGCCTCAGGGGCTGGTGATGTACTCCGGCAAGCCCGGATCGTTCATCATGGGTGCGGACATCAACGAATTTGGCGACTTCGGGTCAGCTGAAGAGGTTGCGCGGCTCGGCAAGCTGGGTCAATCGGTCTTCCTGAAGATAAAGGACCTTGCCTGTCCAACGGTCGTTGCGATCAACGGTGTCTGCCTGGGTGGTGGACTCGAGATTTCAATGATGTTCGATTACCGGATAGGGCCTCCCGGCGATAGCCGTATTTTTGGTCTGCCTGAGGTGAAACTCGGGCTGCACCCGGGATTTGGCGGAACGGTGCGGGCAGTGCAAATCTGCGGCGTTCGCGCTGGCATGCAACTGATGTTGACGGGCAACCCGATTAACCCCGGAAAGGCGCTCAAGCTCGGGCTCATCGACCGTATTGCGGGCGAAGACGAGTGGCGGGATGTGGCCAGGAAGCTGGTTTCGAGCAAGCCTCCGACCGCGAAGGCGCCGTTCGTCGATCGCTTGATGAGTTTCAGTCTCTTGCGGCCCCTGGTTCGCAACATGTTGATCAAGCAGGTGTCGGGCAAAGCAAGAAAGGACCACTACCCTTCGCCGTACGCGATGATTGACCTGTGGGCGAAGCACGGCGCTTCCTCGAAGACCGGGTACGATGCCGAAGCGGAGAGCTTCGGACGCATGATGTGCACGGATACTGCGCGGAATCTCATCCGCGTGTTCTTCCTGCAAGGCAAGCTCAAGAAGCAAGGCAACCCGACCGACGTGAAAATCAAGCACGTCCACGTCGTGGGCGCGGGCGTAATGGGCGGCGACATCGCGGCGTGGTGTGCGTTGCGCGGACACACGGTCACGCTGCAGGACAGGGAACAAAAGTACATCGACCCGGCAATGGAGCGGGCGCAAAAGTTGTTCGGCAAAAAGGTTCGAGACGACGCCAAGCGCGCAGCAACGACGGAGCGACTGCGGTCTGATGTTGATGGTAGCGGTGTCGCAGACGCGGATCTGATCATCGAAGCCATCTACGAGAACCTCGAGGCGAAGCAGGCGTTGTATGAAACCCTGCAGGCGAAGATGAAGCCAGGCGCCCTCCTCTCGACCAATACCTCGAGTATTCGTCTCGAAGAATTGCGCACAGTGCTGAACGAGCCGACTCGATTTATTGGTCTGCATTTCTTTAATCCTGTTGCCATGTTGCCGCTCGTAGAAGTCATTCGCTGCGAAGATACGGACCAGGATGCGATGGATATTGGTTTCGCGTTCACCAAAGGCATCGGCAAGTTGCCGCTTGAGTGTTCGAGCTCTCCGGGCTTTGTTGTGAATCGCATTCTGGCCCCCTACATGGGAGAGGCCATGGAGCTTGCGCAGGAAGGTGTGCCGCTCGCCGCGATAGACAAAGCCGCGGAAGATTTCGGTATGCCGATGGGGCCCGTCGAACTCGCTGACAGCGTGGGCCTCGACGTGGCACTGCACGTTTCGAAGGTGCTCGGCGCGGCGATGAACCGCCCGGTCCCCGACGCGCTTGCCCAGATGGTGGATAGTGGCCGGCTCGGCCGCAAGTCCGGGCAAGGCTACTACCAGTGGGAGGATGGAAAGGCTGTCAAGCCGCCTGCCGGAGGCGGTAGCGTTCCCGAGGATATCCAGGATCGATTGATACTGCCGATGGTCAATGAGGCCGTGGCCTGCCTCAGCGAGGGCGTTGTCGCGAATGCTGACCTGCTCGATGCGGGTGTTATTTTCGGAACGGGATTTGCGCCATTCCGTGGTGGGCCGCTGAACTACGCAAAGGAACGCGGTATCGAAGAGGTTCAGGCCGCCCTGAACGCCCTGGCTGAGAGGCATGGCGAACGTTTTGTGCCAAGCAGTGGCTGGTCCGGTGTGTGACGCTCGTCACACCTGAATGGGGCCTGCAATGGAAACTGTGCGGTGCTTCACGGTGCCGATCAGAGAAGGTACCGGAAGTCGTTGAATTGAAGGTAGAATACCCGCTTGACGTAATACCAATCGAAGAAATTCAAAGCAGGAAGCGTGGATAGGATAACGAATGGCAGTTGAGCAGGTAAGTACAGAGCTGCTCAGGGGCTTCTCACCGCTGGACGGCCTCAAAAGAGACAACCTTGCAGCACTTGCTCGCAAGGTGCAGATTCGTGAGCTGTCGCCGGGCCAGTTGCTTTTCAAGGAAGGCGATACGGAGAAGCGCACGATCTATGTCGTGGCGGGCATTCTCGAACTGGTAGATCAGGCGAAAGTTGTCGGTAAGGTCGAAGGTGGGAGCGATATGGCCCGCAATCCGGTCGCACCGGTATATCCGCGCCGGGTCACCGCAAAAGCGCGCGACCGCGTCCAGTTTATTTCTATCGACAGCGACCTCCTCGACGTCATGTTGACGTGGGACCAGACCGGAACTTACGAAGTATCGGAGCTGCAGGGCAAATCGGACCAGGGCGGCGAAGACTGGATGACGATGCTGCTGCAGACGAAGGCATTCCACAAGATTCCGCCGGCGAACATCCAGGCGATCTTCATGCGCATGCAGCAGATCAATTATCGAACCGGCGACGTAATCCTCAAACAGGGCGCAGAAGGCGATTATTTCTACGTTCTGATTCGCGGATCCGCGCTGGTGACACGCGAGACCCCCTTGAGCAAGGAAGGCATCAAGCTTGCTGAGCTCAATGTTGGCGATACATTTGGGGAGGAAGCGCTGATTTCCGAAGCCAAGCGCAACGCGACGGTCACAATGCAGTCTGACGGCGCGGTGATGCGTCTCGGCAAGGACGATTTCAAGAAGCTGCTGAATGAGCCGATGCTCGACTGGGTTACTGTGCCGCAAGCCGAGGAGATCATCCGCACCGGTGGCCAGTGGCTCGATGTGCGACTTCCCAGCGAGTTTGAAAACCAGCATCTCGATGGTGCGATCAACATTCCGCTGTACTTTATCCGCTTGAAAATTTCGACGCTCGATCAAAGCAAGCGGTATATCGTGTGTTGCGATACAGGGCGTCGCAGTTCGGCGGGTGCCTACATCCTGAGCGAGCGCGGCTACCAGGCCTACGTCCTGCAGGGCGGGATTAACTCAGCCAAGACGTAGTAGGAGCGGCCATTGGCCGCGATCCAACCCAACCTGACATTGGCGGCCTTTCGGCCGCCGCGATGCTTCGCGGCGAATCGCCGCTCCTACTACATCGTGTGCGTAGCTTTGTCGCCACCCAGCGCGCCGGCCAGGTAGGTCTCAATCTTCTTCTGCGTGTTGCCCTGGTCCTGATCCGAGAACTGAACGCCAATACCTGCAGTGCGTTTGCCTTGCGCGCCTTTGGGTGTCATCCAGATTACGGTGCCGGCCACCGGGATTTTCTCTTCCTCGCCCATCAGGTTCAGCAGCATGAAGACCTCATCGCCGAGCCGATAAGAGCTGTTGGTCGGGATAAACAGACCGCCATTAATGACGTAGGGCATGTACGCGAGGTACAAGGCGCTCTTGTCCTTGATGGTTAGTGTCAGCAGTCCTGGTTTGCTCATTGTCTCGTTTACCCTTGTCGACCCTGGCCGCTTGCCAGCATCAGATTCATTCCATCGAGCGGTGTGTCCTGGCCGCAATCCTGCAGCCCACTCGCCCAGTCAATCAGCAGCCCCTCGAGTGTCAACTGGACATTGTAGGAGCCGCCCGGCTGCCCACGCAGCCCATTGATTATGTCTAGATAGCAGAAGAGATTTCGCCTGTCCATGCGTCGCAGCACAGATTCGTCAATCAGGAGGCCAACGGCCCTGTCACGCCCCGCAGAAACCGCGATAAGGCCCAGTTTTACCTGTTGAGAGAGCCAGTTCAGGACAAATCCCGCACCGATTTTATTCCAGCGCGCCGCAATTTCTATGGCTGATCCGTTACCGTGGCCCAGTGCATTCAGGTCCCGCGCCATGAGCGCGCTCGTCTCAAGGTCTTCCAGTGCCGCGAGCGCGGCAATCGGTGCACCGCCGGCAACACGCAGGGCGTCCGCCCATGCGGCGCCCGGTTGCACGTGATTCAGCCATGCGAGCCCGATTTCC
>Ga0316192_10002267_pt1 | contig 14111 bp, 11 predicted proteins | sample MerIslwburrow_MG_FD_204931 | JGI IMG/M metagenome (GOLD analysis project Ga0316192, IMG submission 204931) | Coastal sediment microbial communities from Maine, United States - Merrow Island worm burrow | ecosystem: Environmental > Aquatic > Marine > Coastal > Sediment | place: USA: Maine...
ACGTCCTCGTGCGACAGGATCGGGACCAGGTAGAAGTTGCGCCGAATGTCGACGTGGCTATCAGGCTGGATCGCCACGACCGGCGAGTCCGCGCTTACGCCTTGCTTCGCCTGCTCGCGAAGCCGAGTGTAGGTTTGCGCGTCATCTTCCGCGACGATCTTCCTGAGCGAGTCGCGGTCCCCAAACAGCAGCACGCGCTCGTGTTCCGCCGGGTCACGGAATGCAACCGTGAGCGTCTGTCTCCAGGCGATCGCTTCGTCGCCCGGCAACCAGCCTTCGATGCTGCCAACGCTGTCGCTGCCGACCGAGAGCCACTCGCGTTCGCCAATGCTCTGGCGCTCGTAGACGTAGTAGGCCGTAAACGGCGGGATCGTGCGCCGGTCCGACATGTCGCCCGCTTCGCGGGCGAGGGCGGCACCCGGCACCGCGATGACGCGCTGGTAAAGCGCGGACTTGCCCTGTTGAAGCAGCGGCCTGTCCACCTGTGCCAGCGCGGGCTGGAACTGCAGCATCGCGGCGGCGGTCAGGGCGCCGATCGTCACTACGGACATGAATTTGTTAAGCACGGATCAATTCTCCCATTGCAGCAACAGGCGCTCGGCTTCGTCATTGCCGCCTTCGGCAGCATCCTCCGCCCAGCTCTTGAGATTCGCAAGACGTTCCTCGGCTTCAGCCTGCCCGGCATCGCGGGCCGTACGGTACCAGCGGTATGCCTGGAACGGGTCGGGTTCTTCCATCAGGCTGGCCGTCTCCGAAAAGTGATTCGGGTCGTACGAGGTAGCCAGCGCGAACGCAGCCGGGGCGTGTCCGCCGCGGGCCGCAAAAAACATCAGCAATTGCGCGTCCGCAAGCCGGCCATCGGCCTGGAACTCACGGGCACGGGTGAGCGCTTCGGCATAATCGACCTCGCCGTCGGTGTCGGACAGCGAGTCGATAATGTCGCGCGCCGTGTCGCCCCGTTCGGCTTCCGTTTCCGCCGGCTCGACGGTCTCGAGCGGCCTTGCCGTCCCCGGCGCAGGCACCGGCTCGGTCACCGGTTCCGGGTACAGCAGGTAGACCACGAGCACGATGGCAGTCACTGCTGCGGCAAGGTACATGAGCAGTCGTTTGTCGATCTCGCCCCGGGGAAAACGGGTGCCACCGGGTAACGGCGGTTTGTTCGGTGTTGCTTTCACAATTGTGGTTTCCTTGATTGTTGTTTCGCTGGACGCGACACGGCGGGTATGCTGTAGCGCGTCCCGTCCCAAACCCCAAAATTCATCAACGGGATGGACGTCCCACGTTCTGGTACAGACATGGCGGAGCACTGAGGTGCGGAGAATACTGTGGACAACGCTGACCGTCTTGTTGGCCGGTATCGTGCTGTACACGCTGGCCGGATTCGCTCTCGCTCCGCAGCTCGTGAAGCGCTGGATCGAAGCCGTTGTATCCGCAGATAGTGGCCGCAGGCTCGAGGCCGAAGCCGTTGCTTTCAATCCGTACACGTTCGAAGTGTCGTTTACCAACCTTACTCTCTACGACAGGGAAAACAAGGCGGCGTTCTCGATAAGGCAGTTCGATGCCGTGCTGGATCCGCGCAGTGTTTTCCGGCAGCAACCGGCTTTCAGCGGTACCGTCGAATTGAGCGGCATCGAAACCTCTCCGGCAAGCGGCGGCGAATTTTACCTGGCGGTTAATCACCTCACCGCCGACGGCGCGGAGCTCCATCCCGGCGCTGCCAGCGTCGAAACGATGCGCATCGACCGGCCGGAGATGCGGCTGGCACGCAGCGGCACTGGCGAGCTGAACCTGCCGCCGATGTTGAAACAGCTCGTTGCCAATACCTCCGACAACTGGCTCAGGTTCGCCGCGATAGATGTCAACGAGGGACGGGTGCAGTTCTTCGACGAGGCCGTGTCGCCAGCGACGCGATTCGAAGCCGATACCGTAACCGCGCGCATCGAGGTTAGCGGTAGCGCTAGCACCGGCTCGACGACTGCGACCGTTCAGGGCCGGCTGGCAGCGCCTGCGGGCGGTGAAGTCGATCTGGAATGGCGGCGCAATCACGGCAACCAGGATACGGAATTTACCATCATGGCCGGCGGCGTCGCCTTGCCTCCTTTGTCGCCGTATGCCGCGGCAATCGTCGGCAGGACACTCGTTGGCGGTCGACTCGACCTGGACTTCGACATAAAGCGCGCGGACGGTCGCACGGCGGCCGACCTGCTGTTAACCACGGAGGACCTCGAACTGGCCGCGCCAGTCGCGGACCAGGCAGCCGACCTGCCACCGGTCGACCTGGCGGTGGCTTTGCTGGAGGATCGCGTCGGTATCCTGCGCATCGAACGGGCGGTGCAGCAGCCGTCGGTGGGGACGGGCGTCGAGCCGGGTCGCAAACTGTCACTGATGCTGAGGACGGCACTGAATTACGCGGCGCGCAACCCGTTCGAGGTGCTCGGCGACCTCGCTGGCGAGTCGCCATCGGCACTGCGCCAGCTCGATTTTCTTCCCGGCAGCGCCGAACTCGATGCGCCGTCGATACGAAGTCTCGACGCGCTCGCCCGGGTCCTCGAGCGCCGCCCCCGGCTGGCGCTCGTGATGCATCCTGCATACGATCCGGTCGCGGATCGCGACGCACTGGCCCGGCAGCAGGTCCGGCTGCACGTCCTCCTCGCGACAAGTACCCGGCCGCCGGGCCAGGCGGACGACGCGCAACTGGATTTCAGCGACGAAAAAGTGCGCAGCGTGCTCGACGAATTCACCTCGACGCGGTTGCCGCAATCCATGCGCAGCACACTCGCCGAGGAACATCCGGAGCGGAGCGAGGGGTATTACCGTGCCGCGTTCGACGCCCTGGTTAGCAACCAGCAGGTCGACGATGCAGCGTTACGGCGCCTCGCGCGATACCGCGTGCAGTCCGCCATTGGCGAGCTGGTTCGCCTGGGGATCGGTGCGGACCGACTGGTCCGGTACGACGGTATCGATGTTCGCGCGGGCGGCAGGCGTTCGGTCAGCGTCGACATCGCCCCGGTTCCCGTCGATACGCTGTAAACTGGCGCGTGCTCTCAATCGGATCGAAGTGTCATGACTGATGCAGCCCTCTCTCGCCCACGCCGTTCCTGCCTGTACGTTCCCGGCGCCAACGCCCGGGCACTGGAAAAGGCAAAGTCGTTCCCGGCGGACGCTTTCATCCTCGACCTGGAAGATGCCGTTGCGCCCGATGCAAAGGCGGGCGCGAGGGACACCATCCGGAAGGCCGTCCACAACCGCGCTTACGGTGCCCGCGAAGTTCTGATCCGGGTCAACGGACTCGAGACGGAGTGGGGGCAGGACGATCTGGAGATGGTCGCGTCGGCCGGCGTCGATGGTGTGCTGGTGCCGAAAGTCACGAGCGGCGACGATGTCCGCTTCGTCGATCAGTTGCTGAACGACGCGGGGGCATCGCGCAACCTGGGCTTCTGGGTGATGATCGAAATGCCGCTCGCGATCCTGAACATCAACGAGATCGTGGCCGCCTCGGCTGGTACGCGGCTGACCGGCCTGGTGATGGGCACCAACGACCTCGCCAAGGAATTCAGCGCGGTAGCGACGCCCGATCGCAGCGCCTTCATCTATTCATTGTCGGCGGCACTGGTGGCAGCCCGCGCGTATCGCCTGGCCGCCATCGATGGCGTCTACAACGACATCAAGAACGACGCAGGGCTGTCGGCCGAGTGCGAGCAGGGCAGGGTGCTCGGGTTCGACGGCAAGACCCTGATTCACCCGTCGCAGATCGAGACAGCCAACCGGGCTTTCTCCCCGAGCGAAGCCGAACTGGAGCGCGCGAACGACGTGATCGAGGCCTTCGCGCGTCCCGGCAACCGGGGCAAAGGCGTCATCAGTCTCAACGGGCAGATGGTCGAGCTGCTGCATCTGGAACAAGCCCAGCGGCTGGTCGCGATGCACGACGCCATCAGGCAGCTCGAGGCGTCGGCGCGCAGCCCCGCTTAGCCCGCGTCGGGATTGTTGACGAACTCCGCCGTCTCCGTGACGGACTGCAAATTGATCGCCGCCCGGTATTGCGCTTCGTGTTCGGCTGCCATGCTGGCCTTCTTGATCATGCCTTCCAGGTTGGGCCGCTTGCCGCCGGGCGTTTCCGCGGGGCCGATGCCGCCGCCGAACTCGAAAATCATCTTCACGCCGTCGCCGAATGCGGTCAGCAGGTTCGCATGCCACATCACCGGGTTGAACAGCTGGTAGTAAAGACCTTCCCTGATTTTTTCCGCATCGTCCTCGTGAAAGCCGCCGGTGTAATTGGACAGGACGCGCGTCTCGGCTGAGCTGAACGAGGCTTCTGCCAGGACCGGCCGGAAAAGTTCCGCCGCCTTGTCCATGTAGAAGGTGTGGAAAGCGCCTTCGGTCTTCAGCCGCACCGGCCGCTTCCGCCTGAAGTTATCCTTTACCTCCTGCTCCACCTTTTCCAGATCCTCGCTGCGGCCGCCGACGACCGTTTGCTCGGGCAGGTTGCAGCCGGCAACGGCACAGTTGAATTTCTCGGCGATCGGCTTGATGACATCGAGCGCCAGCGGAAAGGCCGTCATCTCGCCTTCGCCATGGGTACCCATCAGCTCGCCGCGTTTCTGTACCAGCCTGAGAGCGCCCTCGAAACTGAGAGCCTTCGCGGCCACGAGCGCCGTGTATTCGCCGAGACTATGGCCCGCGGCGATGGCGGGCTTCAGGCGATCGCCGGTCAGTTCGCGGAAGACCTCGAGGCACGCCACCGAATGGGTCAGCAGGGCCGGCTGTGTAAACCGTGTCAGGTTAAGCTTGTCCTCCGGGTCCGTAAAGGAAAGCTCGGCGATGTCGTAACCGAGAACCTCGCCGGCCTCTGCGTAGACTTTCCTGGCGACGTCGAATTCTTCATGAAGGTCGCTGCCCATGCCGGCGTATTGGGAACCCTGCCCCGGGAAGACGTACAGAATGTGTTGTTCGTGTTCGAGCATTACAGAGCTACTCCCTGTTCTTTGATTCAGTTTACGCGAGCTTTTCGAGCGCTTCACGAACCTCGGGCGGCGCCTGGACCAGTTCGATCAAAACGCCTTCCCCGCCCATCGGGAACTCGTCGTTGCCTTTCGGGTGGATGAAACAGATGTCGAAACCGGAAGCCCCCTTGCGGATTCCGCCGGGCGCAAAGCGAACGCCGCGGCTGCCGAGCCACTCCACGGCCGCCGGCAGATCGTCGATCCACAGCCCGACGTGATTCAGCGGCGGCGTCTGCACCCGGGGCTTCGCTTCCGGGTCGAGCGGCTGCATGAGGTCGACCTCCACTTTCAGGGGGCCGGTTCCGACAAAGGCGATGTCTTCGTCGACGTTTTCCGACTCGCTCTGGTAGGAGCCGCTCAGTTCGAAGCCGAGGGTATCTACCCACAGCGAGCGCAGGCGGCTCTTGTCCAGTCCGCTTACGGCGATTTGCTGTATGCCCAGTACCTTGAATGGCCGGCTGTCCATGTGCACCTCCGAGTCGGGCTTAACGCCCCGTTTCTTTATGACGTTCCAGGAAAATTTCGAGCAGGGTCCTCGCGGCAACGGTCGGCGGCACCCGGCCCTCGCTGGTTTCGGTTTCCAGCGCCGACAGCCGCTCGCGGACCTGCGGATCGCTTTTGAGTGCCGAGACCAGGTCGTCGGTAAGGTCCGACCACATCCAGTCCCGGGCCTGCGACGCGCGACGGGTGGTGAACTCGCTGCTAGATTTCAGCATGTCGTGATGGCGTAACACGGTGTCCCATACTTCCGGGATACCGGCGCCGTCACGTGCCGAGCAGCTTTTGACCTCGACTTTCCAGTTCGGTGAACGGGGGTGCAGCAGCCGCAACGCGTTGCGGTATTCTGCTGCCGCCTGGTCGGCGAGTTTCACCAGGCCGTCGTCGGCCTTGTTGATCAGGATGAGATCGGCCAGTTCCACGATGCCGCGCTTGATGCCCTGCAGTTCGTCGCCGGCGCCGGGCAGGAGCAGCAACACGAACATGTCGGTCATGTCCGCCACCTTTGTCTCGGATTGCCCGACACCCACGGTCTCGACGATGATGACGTCGAAGCCGGCCGCTTCGCAGAGGATCATTGCCTCGCGGCTGCGCCGGGTAACGCCGCCCAGCGTCTTGCCGGCAGGCGAGGGTCGGATGTAAGCCTCGTCGCGGCGGGACAGCTGCTCCATGCGCGTCTTGTCACCCAGGATCGAGCCGCCGCTGATCGCCGAAGAGGGATCCACGGTGAGCACGGCTACGCGGTGGCCGGCGTCGATCACGTGGTTGCCGAGCGCCTCGATGAACGTGGATTTGCCGACCCCGGGGACGCCCGAGATGCCCAGCCGGATAGAGTTGCCGGCGGACGGCATCAGCTGCTCGAGGAGGGCCGCCGCCGCCGCGCGGTGGTCGCTGCGCGTTGACTCGATCAGCGTGATGGCCTGCGCGAGTACTCTCCGGTTCCCCGCGATCACGCCGTCAGCGAGTGCGGCTATTTCCTGTTCCGAGACGGGCGTGCGCTCTGGCGGCACTCGCGCTACTCCAGCTCCAGGATCGTGTCATCCACGGCAAGGCTGGTGCCGGCGTCGCAATAGATCTTGGCCACTACACCGTCGCGTTCCGCGTGCAGCGTGTTCTCCATCTTCATGGCCTCGACCACGGCCAGCTGCTGGCCGGCACTCACGGTTTCGCCTTCCTCGACGGACAGCGACACCAGCAGGCCCGGCATCGGCGACAGCAGGAATTTCGTCATGTCGGGTTCGGGTTTCACCGGCATGTGCTGGAGCAGTTCCGCAGCGCGCGGCGTATGGATACTCACGTTGGTGAGGGAGCCGGCATGTTGCACGCGATAGGTCTGCACGACCCGCTCGACCTGCGCGAACACTTCCTTGCCGTTGATCGAGCCACAAAAAAGCTGCTGGCCGAATGCCCAGTCGGTGCGGACGACGTTGAGCTTGCCGTCTATCGTGATGTCGAAGCCGCCTTCCACGGGCACGATGGTGATCGGGTATTGGCGGTCATTGATGACCGCGACCCAATCCTGCGGTACCTGGCGTTCGTGGCCGGGCAGCTGGCCGTCGATCCGCGCGGCGCGGTCGCGGTAGCTGCGCAACATCGAGGCCGCCACCGTGATGGTGATCGTGGGATCGTCGAGTTCCGCTTCCGTCGGGTCGAAACCGTCCGGGTACTCCTCGCCGATCATGTTCGTGCTCACGGTGCCGTCCATGAAGCGCTCGTGCCGCATCAGTGCAGCCAGGAAACAGAGGTTGCTCGACACGCCGCGAATAATGAACTGATCGAGCGCGGTGCACATGCGGGTGCGGGCGTCTTCGCGGGTCTCGCCGTAGGTGACGAGCTTGGCGATCATCGGGTCGTAGAACATCGAGATCTGGCCGCCTTCGTAAACGCCGGTGTCCACGCGGACGTGCTCGTTCTCGGCGGGCGGGCGGTAGTACACGAGCCGGCCGGTCGACGGCAGGAAGTTGCGGGACGGGTCTTCCGCGTAGACCCGGGATTCAATGGCCCAGCCGTTGATCGGCACGTCGGACTGTTCGATCGGCAGCTTTTCGCCACTCGCCACGCGAATCATCAGCTCGACGAGGTCGAGGCCCGTGATCAGCTCGGTGATCGGGTGCTCGACCTGCAGGCGGGTGTTCATTTCGAGGAAGTAGAAATTCCGTTCCTTGTCGACAATGAACTCGACGGTCCCGGCCGATTCGTAATTCACGGCCTTCGCAAGCGCCACGGCCTGTTCGCCCATTTGCTTGCGGGTGGCCTCGTCGATGAACGGAGAGGGCGCTTCCTCGATGACTTTCTGGTGGCGCCGCTGCAGCGAGCATTCACGCTCGTTCAGGTATACGACGTTGCCATGGCTGTCGGCCATGATCTGGATTTCGATGTGACGGGGCTCTTCGATGAATTTCTCGACGAGGATCCGGTCGTCGCCGAAGCTCGAGCGTGCCTCGTTTGCGGCCCGCTCGAAACCGGCCAGGCATTCGTCGTCGTTGCGAGCCACGCGCATGCCCTTGCCGCCGCCGCCGGCGGTTGCCTTGAGCATGACCGGGTAGCCGATGGTGTTTGACACTTTGACGGCGTGCTCGGCGTCTTCGAGGGCGTCGGGATACCCGGGTATCGTGTTGACGCCGGCCTCGTCGGCCAGTTTCTTGGACGTGATCTTGTCGCCCATCGCCTCGATCGCGCGGGCGTTCGGGCCGATGAAGACGATGCCCGCTGCCGTCAGCGCTTCCCTGAAGTCGGCATTCTCGGAGAGGAAGCCGTAGCCCGGATGCACCGCCTGTGCCCCGGTATCCACGCAGGCCTGGACGATCTTGTCTTTCAGCAAATAGCTTTGCGCGGAGGGCGGCGGGCCGATGTTGACGGCGTGGTCGGCCATCTGCACGTGCAGGGCGTCACGATCCGCGTCGGAATAAACGGCGACGGTCTCGATCCCCATGCTGCGGGCACTCTTGATGACGCGGCAGGCTATTTCACCCCGGTTTGCGATCAGGATTCTTTCGAACATTGTCAGACCCTTTAAAGAGGGATGTTGTCGTGCTTGCGCCAGGGATTGTCGAGCTTCTTGTTGCGTAGCGCGGCAAGCGAGCGGCAAATGCGTTTTCGAGTGGTATGCGGCGCAATGACGTCGTCGATGTAGCCGCGGCTACCTGCGACGAACGGATTGGCGAATTTCGTTCGGTACTCCTCGGTGCGCCGGGCGATTTTCTCTTCGTCACCGATGTCTTCGCGGAAAATGATCTCCACCGCGCCTTTCGGCCCCATGACGGCGATCTCGGCACTCGGCCAGGCGAAGTTCACGTCACCCCGCAGATGCTTGGAGGCCATAACGTCGTAGGCGCCGCCATAGGCTTTACGCGTAATGACGGTGACCTTCGGCACCGTGGCCTCCGCGTAGGCGAACAGCAATTTTGCGCCGTGCTTGATGATGCCGCCGTGCTCCTGTCCCGTGCCGGGCAGGAATCCCGGCACATCGACGAACGTCAGGATGGGGATGTTGAACGCGTCGCAAAAACGCACGAAGCGGCCGGCCTTGATCGACGACTTGATATCGAGGCACCCGGCGAGCACGTCGGGCTGGTTGGCAACGACGCCGACGGTGTGACCGTCCATGCGCACGAACCCGATAATGATGTTCTTTGCATGGTCCGGCTGCAGTTCCCAGAACTCGTAGTCGTCCGCGACTTTGTAAATGAGCTCCTTCATGTCGTAAGGCTGCGACGGGCTATCCGGTATCAGCGTGTCGAGCGACATCTCCAGGCGGTCGGGCGCGTCCGGCGTGGGCCGGTGAGGCGCTTGCTCACGGTTATTGGAGGGCAGGTAATTCACGAAGCGCCGCACCATCAGCAAGGTTTCGACGTCGTTCTCGTAGGCACAGTCGCAGACGCCGGACTTGGTCGAATGTGTAATCGCACCGCCGAGTTCCTCGGCGGTCACCGTTTCGTGAGTGACCGTCTTTACGACGTTCGGTCCCGTGACGAACATGTAAGACGTGTCTTTCACCATGAAGATGAAGTCGGTCATTGCGGGCGAGTAGACGGCGCCGCCGGCACACGGGCCCATGATGACGGAGATCTGCGGTATGACCCCCGACGCCAGCACGTTACGCTGAAAGACTTCGGCGTAGCCGCCGAGCGATGCGACGCCCTCCTGGATACGGGCGCCACCGGAGTCGTTCAGCCCGATCACGGGCGCGCCGACCTTCATGGCCTGGTCCATGAGCTTGCAGATCTTTTCGGCGTGCGCCTCGGACAGCGAGCCGCCGAAAACGGTGAAATCCTGGCTGAAGACGAATACGAGACGGCCGTTGAGCATGCCGGTCCCGGTGACCACGCCGTCGCCGGGGACCTTCTTGTCCGCCATGCCGAAGTCGGCGCAGCGGTGTTCGACGAAGGCGTCCCACTCCTCGAAGCTTCCCTCGTCGAGCAGCAGCTCGACGCGTTCACGCGCGGTCAGCTTGCCGCGTTTGTGCTGAGTGTCGATCCGATCCTGGCCGCCTCCGAGTGAGGCCGCCTGGCGCTTTTTCTCGAGTTCTTCGATTACGTCATGCATGTGCCAACCTTCGTTTTTCAATGATATCGAGCACTTCGGCCGCTGCCTCCAGGATGTTGGTGCCGGGGGCAAATACCGCGGAAACGCCGCCGCCCAGCAACGCTTCGACATCCTGCGGCGGAATGACGCCACCGCAGATGACGACGATGTCGTCCGCGCCTTCCTGCTCGAGGCCTGCCAGAACCTGCGGAACCAGTGTCTTGTGACCGGCGGCCTGGGACGAGATGCCGATGATGTGAACGTCGTTTTCGATCGCTTCGCGAACGGCTTCGTCCGGTGTTTGAAACAGCGGGCCGATGTCCACGTCGAAACCGATGTCGGCGAAGGCCGTCGCGATCACCTTCGCACCGCGGTCGTGCCCGTCCTGCCCGAGCTTGCAGATCAGCATGCGCGGGCGGCGGCCCTCGGTTTTTTCGAATTTGGCGACGCGCTCGCGCAGCGCCGCGAAGTCGTCGTCATCCTCGTACACGGCGCCATAAACTCCTGAAATCGAGCGGGTGACGGCGCGATGCCGCCCGTAAACCTTTTCGAGCGCGTCGGAAATCTCGCCGACCGTGGCGCGCGTCCGCGCGGCGTCGACGGCGAGTGCGAGCAGGTTGCCGGTACTCTCCTCCGCTGCCCGGGTCAGCGCGAGCAGGGCCTTTTCGCATTCCTGTTCGTCGCGGCTGCCGCGCACCTTCTCCAGCCGGCGGATCTGCGAATCGCGTACGGCCGCGTTGTCGATATCGAGGATGTCGATCTGCTCTTCTTCCGCCTGCCGGTACTTGTTGACGCCGACGATCGTCTCCTCGCCGCGGTCGATGCGTGCCTGGCGCCGCGCGGCAGACTCCTCGATGCGCAATTTCGGCATGCCGGTTTCGACAGCCCTGGTCATGCCGCCCATCTCCTCGACCTCGTCGATGAGCTCGCGGGCGGCGTCGGCGAGATCGCTCGTCAGCCGTTCCACGTAGTAGGAGCCCGCCAGCGGGTCCACGACTTTCGTGATGCCGGTTTCTTCCTGCAGGACGAGCTGGGTATTGCGTGCGATGCGGGCCGAAGCCTCCGTCGGCAGCGCAAGAGCCTCATCGAACGAGTTCGTGTGCAGCGACTGCGTGCCGCCGAACGCCGCCGCCATGGCTTCCACCGTGGTCCGGATGATATTCGTATGGGGGCTGCGGGCGGTGAGACTGACGCCGGATGTCTGGCAGTGCGTGCGCAGCATCAGCGAACGTGGGTCCTGCGGCGAAAATTTCTCGGCCATCAGCGTCGACCATAACAGCCGTGCCGCTCGCAGCTTCGCTACTTCCATGAAGAAGTTCATTCCGATTGCGAAAAAGAACGACAGCCGTGGCGCGAAAGCATCCACGTCGAGGCCGCTGTCGATCGCCGCCCGTACGTACTCGATGCCGTCGGCAATCGTGTACGCCAGTTCCTGGGCGCAGGTCGCTCCGGCTTCCTGCATGTGGTAGCCGGAAATGGATATGGAATTGAAGCGCGGCATGTTCGAGGACGTGAACGCGATGATATCGGACACGATGCGCATGGACGGCGCGGGCGGATAGATATAGGTGTTGCGCACCATAAACTCTTTGAGGATGTCGTTCTGCAGCGTGCCAGCGAGTTGCTCGGGCGTGACGCCCTGTTCTTCGCCGGCAACGATGTACATTGCCATGATCGGCAATGCGGCCCCGTTCATCGTCATGGAAACCGACATCTTGTCGAGCGGAATACCGTCGAACAGGATTTTCATGTCCTCGATGCTGTCGATCGCTACCCCGGCCTTGCCGACGTCACCGACAACACGCGGGTGATCCGAGTCATACCCTCTATGGGTCGCGAGGTCGAATGCAACCGACAGCCCGGTCTGGCCCGCCTCCAGGTTCTTTCGATAAAAGGCGTTGGACTCCTCGGCCGTGGAGAAGCCCGCGTACTGGCGTACGGTCCAGGGGCGGCCCGCGTACATGGTTGCCTTGGGTCCGCGGACATAAGGCGCCATGCCCGGGAGCGAGTCGACATGCTCGAGACCTTCGAGATCTTTTGCGGTGTACAGAGGCTTTACCGCAATCCCCTCGGGCGTGTCCCAGGTCAGTTCGTCCGGCGACCGGCCTTTGCTCTCTTTGGTTGCCAGCTCGCGCCAGTCGTCGATTGATTTCTTCGGAAACTGAGTCATCTTGCCCCCCGGTGCTCCCCAACGTGGCTTTACAAGCCGCTTATTCTTCGTCTTCAGGAGACCCCAAAGTATAAGACAGATCGGAAGCGGATGATTATCAATGTCCCCCAGCCGCTTTAATGCCGATGCAATTGTAAGTAGTCTGTGCTGCGACCAAGGCGGCTTGAACGAGACCAAAGTCTAATGATCACCCGAATCGTCAGGATGCATTTCCGGCCGGGAGAACGGGACGCTTTCCTGGATATATTCAATGTATCCAAGCACTTAATCCGGCAATTCGACGGCTGTCAGCATTTGCGTCTCTACACCGAAGCCGGCTGCCCGGATGTTTTTTTTACCTTCAGTGTCTGGACGTCGGCCGAGCACCTGGATGCTTACAGGAACTCGGAACTGTTCCGAAAGACCTGGAAGGAGACGAAGGCGCTGTTCGCCGACAAGCCGCGGGCGTGGTCGATGGAGGAGCTGGAAACAGTCTGACCGCGGGATCCGCCAGCCACCAGGATCCGAAAGAGCCGTGAGCAAATTGTGACTTTTGCGTGAATGTGCCGTGACATTCGCTCTGTATTGTCTGCCTCAACGATACATACCGTATCGGACCGCTTTATTTGAAGCAGCAATCGACAGAGGAGATCAAAATGAACGCGCGGACGATAACCCTGATAGTCAGCAGCATGTTGTTAACCATGGCCGGCCTGGCGAGCGCTGCTCCCGGTGCGCCAAACTTCAGCGCCGCGATCTATGGCGACGGGGAAGTGTGGGGTACAAAAGGTACAACGTCACTTCCTGCACCCAATGCACATAATTTGCAGTCATTCGACAATCTTTACATTTTTACCAACGCCAACGATCCGGATCGAATTCAACTTCCCGTCTCCGAAGCCGCCCCCGGGAATCCGAAATACAACGGCGGCCGCTGGTCGGTCCAGAGCGTGACATGGACGCCGGCGGGATTCATGGCCTACGGCGGCTATGCGCCAATACTGACATCGGAAGAAGCCATTTTGGACAACGCGAACGCCGGTTACCTGGAAATCGTAACGGCACACAACTACTTTCAGTGCCCGTTATTGCCTGTGAAATAAGCGGCAAACATAACTCCGGAAACAGGGCCAGTAAGTACTGGCCCTTTTTATGTCTGGCGACAGCCCGACTGCCTTATATCCCGTATAATCCGCCAATACCCCCGGCAGGACGCGGATTTGAGTAATCTCATCGAAGAGCTGAAGCGACGCAATGTCATACGCGTCGGGCTCGCATACCTCGTCGCGGCCTGGGTGGTGCTGCAGATTGCCGATCTCGTCCTGGAGAATATCGGCGCCCCCGACTGGGTGATGCAGACCCTGATGCTGGTGTCCGCACTGGGCTTCCCGGTGGTGCTGCTGTTTTCCTGGGCATTCGAGCTGACGCCCGAGGGCATCAAGCGCGAAAAGGACGTCGCCGACGGTGAGTCCATTACCCGGCACACCGCGCACAAGCTCGACAGGATGACGGTCGGGCTGCTCTTTGTGGTCGTACTGCTCGTCGTTGTCGAACGGATGGTGCCGGAGGAGGATGTTCCCGAGGCGGCGCCTGCGATGGCAGCGGTCACCGAAAAATCCATTGCCGTACTCGCTTTCGAGGACCTCTCTCCTGAGGGTAACCAGGAATATTTCGCCGAGGGCATCTCCGAGGAACTGTTGAACGTGCTCGCACAGATTCCCGATCTCAAGGTGGCCGGCCGCACGTCCTCGTTCGCGTTCAAGGACCAGAAGCGTGACCTCCGGGAGATCGGCGAGATCCTGGAGGTGGCACATATTCTCGAAGGCTCCGTCCGGACCTCGGGCGATCGTATTCGTGTCACGGCGCAGCTTGTAAAGGCAGACGACGGGTTCCACCTGTTCTCCAGGAACTACGACAGGAAACTGACGGATATCTTCGAG
>Ga0316192_10002268_pt1 | contig 14111 bp, 7 predicted proteins | sample MerIslwburrow_MG_FD_204931 | JGI IMG/M metagenome (GOLD analysis project Ga0316192, IMG submission 204931) | Coastal sediment microbial communities from Maine, United States - Merrow Island worm burrow | ecosystem: Environmental > Aquatic > Marine > Coastal > Sediment | place: USA: Maine...
CGGAAGTCATGACTATGTGCGTAAGGGCGGTGCGGTTGCGCGGCATATGTTGACCGAAGCCGCGGCAGAAAAATGGGATGTGCCTATGGCCGAATGTTCGGTGGCCAGCAGCGTGATTATGCATGTGCCAACCGGGCGTACAACCACTTACGGCCAGGTCGCGTCAGCAGCAGCCGAGTTATTCCCCCCTGAGCATGTAGAGCTCAAAGACCCAAAAGACTGGAAGCTTATCGGTCAGCCGGTCAAGCGTCTCGATACCGACGATAAACTCAACGGCAAACAGGTCTTCGGTACAGACCTTCAACTGCCCGGTATGCTCAATGCCGCCATCAAGGCGTGCCCGGTTTTCGGTGGCAGGCTCAAGTCCTTCGATGATGCCAAAGTAAGCAAGATGCCCGGGGTGCACAAGGTGGTCGCTGTGGAAGAGGATGCCGTTGCCGTAGTGGCTGACACCTGGTGGCAGGCGAAAACAGCATTGGAGGTTTTGCCGGTCACCTGGGATCAAGGTCCAAACACAAAGCTGAGCAGTGCCTCGATCGACCAGCTGCTGGATGAAGGCTTAACATCCAGTGATAACGTGTTTGTTGGCAACCAGAATGGTGATGTTGACAAGGCACTTAAGAACGCGGTGAAGAAGGTTGAAGCCACATACCGTTATCCTTACCAGAACCATGCCACGATGGAACCGATGAATGCCACTGCGCTGTGGACAAAGGATAAATGTGAAGTCTGGTGCCCGACACAAAATGGTGAAGCCGCACTGCAGGCTGCAGCCGAAGCATCCGGCTTAGCCATTACCCAATGTGATGTATACAAGATACATCTTGGCGGTGGCTTCGGTCGCCGTGGCGCATTTCATGATTTTGTTAAACAGGCGGTCGCTATTGCCAGACAGTTACCAGGGACACCGGTAAAACTGCTTTGGACGCGTGAAGAAGATATGGCGCATGGTCATTATCACCCGATCACCAAGTGCAAACTGGTGGGCGGCCTTGATGACAAGGGGAATTTGTCCGGGCTGCATGTGCGTATTTCCGGGCAATCGATCCTGGCTTCAGTAAGACCGCAATGGTTGGCAGAGAACGGCGCCGACATGGTTACTTTTCAGGGTTTTCAAGCCGATGGAGATCACGCCATCAGCTACTCGGTTCCCAATCTGCTGGTGGAACATGCGATGCGCAACCCACCGGTACCGCCGGGTTTCTGGCGTGGTGTAAACATTAACCAGAATGCCATATATATGGAATGCTTCATTGATGAACTGGCGCATGCGGCAGGTACAGATCCGTTGGAGTTCCGCCGCAAGCTGATGGCCAACCATCCCGAGAGCCTGGCCGTACTCAATGCAGTTGCAGAAAAAGCCGGTTGGGGCAAGCCTGCGGCGAAAGGTGTGTATCGTGGACTGGCGGTGGTGAAAACCTTTGCCAGTTATGTTGCTGCCTGTGCGGAGGTTTCGGTTGATGATGGCGGTAAGCTGAAACTACATCGTATTGTTGCTGCAACCGATCCCGGTTACGCGGTTAATCCACAACAAATCGAAGCCCAGGTGGAAGGCTCATTTGTCTATGGCCTGTCGGCATTGCTCTATGGTGAATGCACCATCAAGGATGGCGCCGTTGAGCAATCGAATTTCCATGATTATCCGTCGATGCTTATTGAAGAAATGCCCAAGGTTGATGTTATCGTGATGCCGTCGGGCGGTTTCTGGGGCGGCATTGGTGAACCGACAATTGCTGTTGCTGCACCGGCGGTATTGAATGCCATCTTTGCCGCCACCGGCAAACGCATTCGTCAGTTCCCGTTAAAAGGCATCGATCTGCGTGCTGCCTGATTCGCCTGTGGCGCGAAATCGCCACCGAACTGGAGCTGGATTTCGAATATGTAGAAACCGATCTCAACGGCAGGAATATTTAGGGTCACATTTATATTTGTAAGCTTCCGAGGACTCGAGACAGCAGTGATCAACTGACGTTAACTTTATCCGGCACCATGTCGACGCTGTTTTTTTGCGCGATGTATTCAGCAATATGTTCGATGTAAGAAAGCAGCACGGGCACGACGAATAATACCAGCAAGGTCGCAAAGCCTAGGCCGAAGGATATACTGACCGCCATGGGGATCAGGAACTGGGCCTGCAGTGAGGTTTCAAACAGGAGAGGCGTTAAACCTGCGATAGTGGTCAGCGAAGTTAACAGCACCGCTCTCAAACGCAGGCAGGCGGCCTCGACCAGTGCGTCGCGGATCGCCATGCCTTTCGCTCTCAGTTGCTTGTAGAAAGTTACCAGGATGATCGAGTCGTTGATCACGATACCCGACAGGCCAAACATGCCGAACTGCGACAGGATCGTCAGATCGATGCCCAGCAGCCAGTGCCCGAAAATTGCGCCGCAGATACCAAACGGAATAACCGTCATCACGGCCAGCGGCCAGCTATAGGAAGCGAACACCCAGGCCAGGATGATATAGATCAACACCAGCGCCAGCATGCCGCCCTGTTTCATATCCGAGCTGGTCTCACGTTCTTCTTCCGCCTTGCCTTTATAACTCACCTGCAAACCATACTCGTTGACGATCTCCGGTATCACGGATTGCTGTAATTTTTTCAGGACTTCATTGGCGTTGGTCTTCTTTGCATCGACTTCGGCGGTGACATGCACACCCAGTTTTGCATCGGTATGACGCAGCAATTCCAGTCCCTGCTGCGAGCTGAGTTCAACGACATTATTGAGTAGCAGCCGGTCACCCGAAGGGCTTATGATCGGCAGGGTTTCGAGGATGCCCTGGAATTTGCGTTCCTGTGCCGGCAGCATGATACGCACTTCGATTTCTTCATATGAATCATAGAATATCTGCAGTAACTGGCCATCGAGTGCGGCGCGTAACTGACGGCCGACATCGGCGATAGTCAGACCGGCTGATTGCGCCAGCGGGGTCAGCTCGAAAATATACTGCTGACGGCCATAGGGCAGGTCGTCGAGGATATTGCTCAGGCCGTCATAATTTTTCATTGCGTCAGCGAGGTCCTCGGCAGCATGCTTCAGCGTGATGGCATCAGCACCCGATAAAAAGATATCGAGATCGCGGCCGGGCGGTCCGCCGCGCGGGCTGCTTATCGATAACTGTTCAACACCCGCCGGTATATTCAGCCGGGATTCCCATTCCTCAATGATGCTGGTATTTCTGACACCGCGTTCATCCGGCTGCAGCAGTTCGACCTGTAACATCGCGTATTGAGTGCCATTCTGGTAATTTCTGCCGCCATCAAAACTCGCGGTGTTCATGCGCAGCAGGGCTGCCGTGATCAGTGAGCCCTGCTCACTCAGGGCTTCATCGGTTTCTGTCAGTCGCTGTTCCATCTGGCCGGCAAATGCACGTACCTGGTCAGGCGGAGTACCGGCAGCAAACTTTACGCTGGCGGTGATCACGGTACTTTCCGGTTGCGGAAAAAACTGAAACTTCACCTGTCCAAAAACAAGCAGTGATATCGCCAGCACCAGTGAACATACCGCGATGGTGAGCGTAGTGAAACGGTGGTCGATGGCCTGCTTGATTACCGGTCTGAAATAAACATCCCGAAAATGTTTAAACCCATCTTCCAGTCTCTGCCGTAGCTCGCCGTTCTTTTTATGGTGATTCTTGTGAAAGCTGTGACGCAGGTGTCCCGGCAGGATAAGAAAACTCTCGATCAGTGAAGCGATGATCACGCAGATTACGACGAAGGGGATATCGAACAGGATCGCACCGATGATACCTGTCACCATCATCAACGGAAGAAATGCTGCCACCGTAGTCAAGGATGACGACATCACCGGCGCCAGCATTCGCATGGCGCCGCCTTCCGCGGCCATCAGTGAGTTTTCGCCGTATTGGTAGTGGGTCAGTGCATCCTCACCGACGACGATGGCATCATCAACGATGATGCCCAGCGTCATGATCAGTGCGAACAGGCTGATCATGTTGATGCTGCCACCGAAAAAATACAGTACCGCAAGCGCACCTAGAAATGATGTAGGTATGCCGATGGCAACCCAGAACGCCACGCGTCCATTCAGGAAAATATACAAGATGGCCAGCACCAGTACCAGTCCGGAAATACCGTTTTTTACTAACAGGTTGATTCTCTGCTGAATCAAAGAGTATTTTTCATCGAACACAACCAGTTCGATCGATGGTGATAATGTCTCTCGAGTCTTTGTCAGCCACTGCTGCATGATCTCGGCCGATACCAGGGCGTCGGTACTCTCGGTGCGCTGCAGATTCATCAGTATGGCCGGCTTGCCCTGATAAAAAATCTCCACCTGGTTTTCTTTAGGCCGCCGCTTGATTTCGGCGATATCATCCAGCGTAAGTTTCTGCCCACCTGCGGTCGTTAACAAATCCAGCGAGGAAAATTCCTGTACATCACGTTTACGCTGCAGCCCCCGTACTTCACGTGCGGCTTCACTTTCAGCCACCGTACCCGCCGGTATATCCTGACTTTGATTGATTATAAGATCGCCGATCTGGTTTAATGACAGGCCGAGTTGCTGGATCTGTTTTGCGCTCACCTCGATGGCTATTTCCTGCTCGGGCATACCGCTGAAGTTGACTCTTGCAATGCCGCTATCGAGTAGCTCCCGTTCAAACCTGTAAGCCAGCGGGCGCAGTTCTTCCAGATCACTATCGGCAGTTAATATGATTGTTGCGACAGCTTCATAACGTGCAATCTTGGTGACGATCGGATCTTCGGCATCAGTGGGCAAGTTGCGAATATTGGAAACGAACTGTTTTACTTCGTCCAGCGCCACGCCCATATCCGTGTTTTCTTCATATTCGATCACGATAGAGCTGAGGCTGCGCGTCGAAGTCGAGGTCATTTCCTTCGAACCATCGAGTGTGCGTAATGCCTGTTCCAAAGGAACAGTAATGGAGCGCTCGACATCTTCCGCACTGGCACCAGGCCAGACGACGCGTACAGTTATATAATCAAGCGCAAAGTTTGGAAAAAACTGTTTGTTCAGCTGGGTCAGACTGTAGGCGCCGAGGATGATCATCATCGCCATCATCAGGTTGGCAGCAACAGGATGTTGCGCAAACAGGTGGATTATTCCGCCTGTTCGGGTGTCAGAACTTGCGGGAGTATTACCTGGAAGCGATGGTTCAGGCTGCTGCGACGGTGGTGCGTTGTCAGAACTCATCGGCGCTGGCCTGATATCTGCTGTGATATCTCAGTGTTCGATGTCGATAGATTTCGAACTTCGACCTTGAGGCCGTTCACCGCAAGCGGCAATTGAGTTGTGATGATCTCATCACCGGGATTGAGGTCGCCATTGCGTACCAGTACGAACTGCCGGCCATCGCGATACTGGCTGCCCAGTTTTTCGACTTTGACAGTGACCAGCCTTTCGTTTTCAACACGGTAGATCCGGTCGGTGCCATAGATCGAAGAAACCGGTACGCTGAAAACATCTTCAATCGCCGGTAATTCCAGTGTCATCTCCAGGGTATCACCGATAGTTAAGCTATCTGCAGTGTCACTGTCGATCTTGAACAGCGCGTCAACCCCGTGGCCACCATCAGCTATTGAACCTGAAATCCGGTCCAGGGTGACAACATGTATACCATTATCGGTTTTAACCGTGGCCTGAAAGGGGTACTGCTGCGTTATAGAATCCTTAACGATGCTGATAAACTTTTGCGGCAACTGTGCACGTAACTCAACACGGTCGGTGGCATACATTTCAAGCAAGGCCTCACCGGGGCGCACACGCTCACCAGGTGACACCATGGTTTTTAGAATAATGCCGTCAAACGGTGCTGTAACTGTTGCGCGTGCCAGGTCGATCTCCGCCTGTTGTGCGAGTGCGCGACTACGGCTCAGCCTCGCTTCGAGTTGAGCGAGTCGGGCAGGGTGATCAGTGATGTTTAGCTGTCGGCTATTCAGCGCTAACTTCTGCTTGTTCAGGGCCTCTTTCTGTGCATCAAGACTGGCTTTGCTGGTCAGATTGCTTTTGCTGGTTTTCTGTTCTCGTGCCAGCTTTTTCTCTGCCAGTGTGACCAGGGATTTCTCCAGCTTTAATGCGGCAAGATCATTTTTGTAACGGTTCTTCTCTGAAACGATCAAAGCTTCCAGTTCCGCAACAGATGATTTTTTATCTTCCAGTGACAGTCCGGCATCGGTATCATCCAGCAAGATAAGCGACTGACCACTTTTAACATTCTGGCCTTCGTTGGCTTCGAGTGCTATCACATCTGCATCGATGATGGATGTGATAGTGGCAGTATAAGGTGATTCGACACTGCCATATAATTCCAGCTGGGGCGATTTGGCGCCACTGATGAGTCGATGTGTCTGCACCTTCCAGGACTTTTCTTCCTTTGCTTTCACCGGCGGTTCTGGCTGGACCAGCTTGAATATCATCAGTAGCACCGCAGTCACAAGGATGATAACAAACGGCAAGGCCCTGGATTTGCTGCGCTCCTGTTGCCAGAAAGACATGAAAAATTTTGGTAGATTTTCGTACATGAGTGATTATAGAGAGTAAAAAACGGCGTTAGTTTCAGTCAGGCTATATTGATGTAACAGGGGACAGGAGATCAATTCCTTCTGATAGTTCAGGATTTTGCGCTCGGACCCGATATATTCCAATCTTTATTTAGCTAATCGAATGTTTGTAAAGCGAGGCATGGCAATACTATGTCGTATTCACCTGCATATTAAGAGGCCCTGGTACGCGCGATGCATCAAGTAATGCCGTGACCCCGTAATTCTCAGGAATCACGCAACAAATCTGCCATTTTTGTATGGCGTTATTTCCGCACTGATCTTATGCTATTTCTATGCTGCTGGCTCGCTTGGGAGTTGCCGGCCTGTCCGGGTATCATTTCCATCCCGTGAGCCAGCGTGATGAATCCTTGAGTTCCAGCCAGTTTATTTCATATGCGTTTTTGTTGATCACGGCTTCCAGTACACAGCCGATAATGGTTTCATCCTCGGTACGGATCAGTCGGGTCACGATGAAATGGCGTTCGCGTTGTTCGGGTTGAGTGGCCGTCCATTTGGACATCAACAACTTTTCGGGATTGAGCCGGTTCATTTGTTATTCTGCGCACGCATGAGAAGAGGGCTGCCGATTCATCACCTGCAAGTTACTGACGCATCCAATGCGTTGAATGCGCGTGGTTAAATAGATTCAAATAGTTCACCCCATCCTCTGGTGTCGTTTTCTTCGGATGATTATACTACTCTGCACTCCTACAGCGGGGTCAACTTGACAACATCATTGGCTGGTATCGACAAGATTCAATTTTTCGCTGAAGAATTGGTGGTTCAAGTCAGGCTGATTCCAACGGTATGACCTGTGCCAAATCTCAAATGCTGATTACCTTCACAGGGGATACGGTATTTACCCGGCCTTTGGTTGAAATGGTGGCGCCTTGAGTAGCCGCTGGGTTCAAAGTTAATCCCGCTTTTTCTATCCCTCTGTACCCTTACATGCTGCCTGAGTTCACTGGATGACGTTGCTCATGCTTCCCGTTCGACACAGGCTTGACTACGATTTGTTACCTGCTATCAAAATATTGCGCCTTCGCATAAAACACGTCTGGTTGTGGGTATTTAACGATGACTATAAGAAGTATCAACGTGGACTATTTTCTCTAGCCCGCATATTGCATGAGAATGCAGGATTTTGGGGGGATTTCAGTGAGTCAGTTTGTTCGATTGGCCGAAAAGCATAGCCATAGCTATGGTTACAGGTCAATCGGGCAAAGTGGCCGCTGAAATTTTTCCAAAAACTGCATAGCGTTATTGAGTATATAGTGTACTTTTCTAATATACGAAAAATTTCAATCACATTCATGTACTTAAATTCATTTGTGAGCGTTCTCATGCAATATGCGGGCTAGTCGATGGCTTGATCGAGCACGGCTATCCGGTGCACCTTGCCAACACCCTGGCTATCCAGCAATACAACGGTATTAATACACCACCGATGCGCGCTACCTGGCGCACCTGCTACGGCTCGGTATTTTGCCCACCGGATATATCTACCCTAAAGCAATGCGTCATATACGTGACCTGCTGCGCCGCCGGCTGCTGCTGGTGAAGCAACGCACCGCACAGTTACTCAGCCTGCAAAGCATGATAGGCCGCCATACCGGCCTGCGCCTGAGCAGCCACCAGGTCAAGCGGCTTACGCAAGACGAACTGGCGCTCTACTTTGAATCGGCCGCCACGCTTTTTGCAGCACAACAGTCACGCCAGCTGATGTTGCAGCTCAATACCCAGATTGAAGCGATGGAGGCCTTTGTGCTGGCGCGTTGCCAGGAGAGCGAACATTATGCGCTCATCACCACGACACCGGGTATCGGCAAAATACTGGGTATGACCATCTTGCTGGAGACCGGCCCGATTGAGCGTTTTGCGCAGGTGGGTAATTACTCGTCCTATGCGCGCTGCGTATTCACGGATAAAATCAGTAACGGCAAATCCAAGGGCAAAGGCAATGCCAAAAACGGCAACCGTTACCTGGCGATGGCCTTTGTCGAGGCGGCCCACTATGCGACTATCTGGGAGCCGACCATCAAGCGCTACTACCAGCGCAAGTGCAAGAAGAAACCGGTGATGGTGGCGAAGAAAACCGTGGCCAACAAACTGACCCGTGCGTGCTATCACATGTTAAAGAACGGCACCGCGTTTGATGTGACACGGGCCTTCGGCTAAAGGCTTACCAGGCGATGAGATCGAAAGGTGTATGGCGGCCAGCCCGTGAGTCTGAATATCCATCGCCTGTTTTAATTTGGTTTAAGTGAAGTGCCCTCGGTGTAAGCTCAAAGGAGACTGACGAACAGTCCTTTACTCTGTATCAGTTAGATACACCGGGGTACCGATTATTTTATGGGGCAGCAATGCTGCCAGGGGTGACAGCCAACTTGCCGAATGGCAACACTGATCATCTTGATCCTGATGGGTGACTGAAGCACTTCGTTTTGAAGAAGCGCACACAAGGTAAAATCGGGCGCATGACACAACAACCAAAGATATATTTTAGGGTGTTTACACTTCGGTTGTTATCGCCCTGTTGACAGATAACGACTTATGGGTGCCCCCTTTAATTTCCTCCACCAGGTGTTTCAGCATTCAAGCAGCGTGCAGAGCAGGGCACCGCTAGGATGCCCTGCTCGTTGTACCGTCACTGGTTGGTTTCAATCGTGATATTCACTTTGCCGGTTTCACGCGGATCGCGGCAGCGACCGTGGATGTAACGCCCATTGCCCGTCAAAGGGCCGGTCTGTCCAATATTGATGAAATCGCCGACAATAAACTGGTCGACCACACCTGTGGTCAGTGAAACGTCCGTCAGTTGTTTGTTCCCGGATCGGGCTTGTTCCTTGTCATCATCGTGCCGTTCGTTACTTCGTTGCGCGCCTTTATCGACCCACCACGCGAGGTACAGGGTAACCGGTTCGTCTTCATCCAGAAAAAAGATGTCGTTGTAGTTGTAGTGCTTCGACAGTTCACCGGTTTGATCCGCCAGGCACTTTTCGAAGTTGTCGATGCATTCAACGACGGAATCCTCCGCCAGCAACCAGGCGTTTTGTGCGAAACCCGAGGCATAGCCTTCACGTGGTTCGCGGCGACTGGGTTTGTCACCTGATGGCCGTTTTACCCGAATGCCGTAGCCATCGGGCAGGTTATTGCGTATTTCTCCGGGCAGGCGACCGGCAAGGTCGATCGGCATGAAAATCGCTTCGCCTGTACGCGCATCTTTCAAACCTAGCGGGCCGGCGTAGGCAAAGCTGACGAAGGACTTGATGGTCTCAGTGCAGGCCGGCACCTGGGGCGCACCGACAATAGGCACTTCAGCGTACACGGGGTCGTATCGATAGACCGCCCAGTCGACATCATCGCTGCCGGTCAAGGTGCTGAAACTCACACCGCTGGTGCGTGGTCGCGGTGAACCTGGCAGCAGGGCGCAGTGATAACTACCGTCCGGTACTGGCGAGGCTGCAGGATCGCCCGGCTGGCCGAGGTCGACACACTGGCCGGGCAGACGAATGACCTCGCCAGGCCGCGTCGGATCAGCGATCTGGCGGGGACATTGGAATGGATTCGGGTTGCCCGGGAAGCACGGTATATAGCCTTCTTCCAGCGGCAGTCCCAGCGTCGTCGGATCGGGTGCCGGAGTGCGTGTCGATTCGATGATGTCGAGCGGAAACTCGAAGCTCCAGTCATCCTGCGCGGTGAAAGCACAGAAAAAATTGGGCGGGACGTTGCCCGGACCGAGGAAAATATTGGCCGAGCCTGCGTCGATATCCGTGGGGCCAACGGCGTTGATATCGCATTCACCACGCACAGGCCAGGCAAAGCCCTCCTCGGTAAAGTGATTGTCATTCCTTACCCGCTCACCTTCATAGGCGGGCAGGTGGGCAAAGCTAGCACGACCCATGACAGCAGTAATAGAGAGTAAAATCAATAAGTTTGTCGATGTGTTGATAAAATAATTCACGTGCATCCTCCGCTGAGAGATAGTTTTTAGAAGCGAATGTGTGTGACGGGACCAGTACAGTATACTGGATCTAAATTAAAAGTCTGCGTAAAAAGGTGTAAGTCCAACCTGACCCTAAATTTTTTTATTCCATCGGGCTATAGCGCCACACGTCATTTTCAACACGGAAAAAGTTCACTTCGGGCGGCAGGAAGAATGTCTCACGATCACCACCAAAGGTATAGATTGACGGTTTCTGGCCCGTTGCTCCGCCCTTGACTGTAAGCATGTCGAAATCATAGCGAATCTCATCGGGTGTGACGGCGTTCCAGGGTGAGTCACTTACCTGTTTCCAGTTGGCGCCGTCCTTACTTACCCAGATATCCATTGGATTCGCAGGAAGACCAAAGCCACCCATGCAAACAAAATGATTTGCCAGCACTGAACACTTGTGACCTGGTCGTGGCGACCATCCAGCATTTGCTGTCACCAGTTCCCAGTTTTTGCCGTTCTTTGTCCGCCAGACATCATTGAAGTAATCTGCCGGGTTTTCGAAACTTTTCTCGCCACCCAATAGATAGAGCCAACCGCCCTTGACCAGAACCACGGCACCGGCACGTGCTTCCCAGGGTGCGCTCATGGTTGCCGCATGCCACTGACTGCCGTCTTTGGAATACCAGACATCGTTGAAGAACTTGCGATCAAAGCCGCCAATCGAGGCGTCATCATTTTGCGAGCCGGCCATTACCCAAAGCTTTCCCTTGAAACTGGCGGCGCTTAAGCCGGCCCGGGCCTCCCAGGGTGCGGTGCTGGTCAATTCTTCCCAATTGACGCCGTCAGTACTGCGCCAGACATCATTGAAGAAGTCGGATACGGTGATGAAATCAGGGCAGGGGCCTAATTGCGGTGGCCATTCGGAGCAAGGAAATGGCCTCGGTATCGCGATGAAGTTCTGACCACCGATGATGTACATGTGGTTTGCTTTTGTCACGGCCTCGAAGTAGGCACGGTTACGCCATAGACCTGCACTCTCGGCATCCTCTAGTAACTCTATCCAGTTCGCACCGAGGTCGTGACTGACCCAGACATCGCCGTGGATCTGGCTGTCACGGGGTATGTTCGTGTTTTTAGGTGAGCGTCCGGCTATGACGTAAAGTTTATTGTGCAGTTCAACCGCCTGCAGGCCGGCCCGTGGTTCCCAGTGTAAAGGATCAAAGAACTGGGTTGGCCGTACCTCGGTCCATTGATAAGTTTCGAAAGAGGGGCCACCTTTAGGGCCTTTCGCGTACAGGGCCTGGCCCGATAACAGAAACAGTGCAGTTATAAAACACACCGGCTTTAGATATCTCATTACATACCTCCGAAGTCATTTCGAATGCTGGCCAATCCATACGCAAGCCGGCACCGTTAGACTTACACCATATAATAATGTCGGCGTAAGATGCAAATGACAATCATTACTTTTCGTAATGGTAATATTGATCGTTTGTGTCGTATATTTGGGTCGGACCGGCACAACTCCTGATGTTTAAGCGCACCTGGCCTTATGACGCACAGTGGAAAACTATAAGGATCTAATCCCTTTCCCGGATACCGGATATTACTCATCCTGCCCGGTCTTGCCTCTCGTTAAGACTTCCGGGTTTGAGCAAATTATTACGGATACTTTGTCGGTTTTTTCACAAGTTTTTCACACGTGATAGCTTATAGTTGCCTGATTAAAATTATCTATACGGAATAACAGTATGCGCCGTTCAATTTCGAGCTTGATCACCATACCGTTTATATCAGGTTGCAGTGTTTTTGGTGTCAATACCGTCGAGGAAGCACGTTATGATGTACTCATGGCCGAAGATAATTATGAACTTCGCCTGTATGAGCCTATGGTGGTTGCTGAGACCTATATCGAAGACGATTTTGATAAAGCGGGCAACCTGGCTTTTCGTAAGCTGTTTGGATACATCTCCGGAGACAATACCACCTCCAGCGAAATTGCGATGACTGCGCCGGTCATTGCCAATCCAGGTGGGTCTGGCAACGGTGAAAAAATCGACATGACGGTGCCGGTACTGGAACAAAAAAATGAGCAGGGCTGGCGCTATATGTTCGTGCTACCGGCAAGCTATTCCATACAAACCGCACCTGAACCCTTGAATGAAGACGTAAAACTCTCCAGCCAGCCCCAAAAGCGAGTGGCGGTCGTTCGGTACTCGGGATCGTCGCATGAAAAGGCGATTGATGAAAAAACGATTCAACTCAAGCAGTGGATTGCAGCCAATGACCTGTCACCTGTTTCTGAACCCCGTTGGGCAGGGTACAACCCACCATGGACACTACCGTTCCTGCGTCGCAATGAAGTCATGATAGACGTCAACTGATTGTAGTGTTACTGATAATGTAGCATGGTTCTCAGCCCCTCAGGCAATCAAGGCCACAATGATCATCATGGTATTCATCAGAGCAATAACACTTTCAGCTTGTGGCAGGATTATCATTTCGACATACCTGCTGTTGAACAGCTTCCCGACTATTGCCGCCACGCTGACGATCAGCCTGGATAATCCACCGGAATCAGGCACGATCGAGTTCCAGCTTTATGATTCGGCCAATGCGTTCGGCGCCCTGCGCAATCCGGTCAAGTCTGTCAGATATAACGTTAATGACAATGCTCCCTACATCATCGACAAGCTACCGCCAGGCGAGTACGCATTGCTCGTTTTCCATGATGAGAATGACAATAAACGCATCGATAAGAATTTCATAGGCATACCTGTAGAGCCCATCGGTTTTTCAAACCGGTATGCACCCAAGGCACCACCCAGCTTCAGCCGTGCTGCCTTCGTTATCGAAGAAGAACAAACACGTCACTTCGATGTGGAACTTTATCTGCCACTGGGCAAGCTAGGACGGTTGGGTGTGGGCGTCGGTGTTATCGCCCGCACCAGTCCTTACCGAGAATATAACGGCGGTGTCTACCAGTTCATACCCGCGATCACGTATACCGGTGAACGCTTGCAGGTATTCGGACCCCGAATCCAGTTTGGTATTGCCGGCAGCGGGAAACTTCGCCTGGCGCTGACAGGTGAATACCGTATCGGAGTTTACAAAGAAGAAGACAGCCCCTTCCTCGCAGGCATGGGTGACAGGGAAGATACTTTTCTGGCAGGGCTGGCAATCCAGGCTGAATTGCCCGGTGTCGTCGATCTCGAACTGGGATATCAGCACGACGTGCTCGACAGGATCGGAGGCGGTACAGCCGGCCTGCGAATCAGCAAGGGCCTGCAATCCGGTATTTTCCGACTCACACCCCAGCTGGGTGTCAACTATCTGAGCTCAGAAATAGCCAATTATGATTTCGGCGTACCCACCGACAAGGCAACGGTCGCAAGGCCGGCCTACGAACTGGACAGCACAACCAGTGTCGAGGCAGGTGTCGGTCTATTCATCGAAATTACACGAGAGTGGCTTTTCGTCATGGATGTAAATCTTGAGAAATTCAGTGATGAAGTGATCAACAGCCCCATCGTAGATCAGGACTATGTGATCAAGGGCTTTGCCGCGATCAATTACGTGTTTTAAACGCTAGCAGCGAATTATCTTATCAAGGGGGCTGATCCTAAGAGCAAAAATAATTTCGGACAG
>Ga0316192_10002269_pt1 | contig 14105 bp, 11 predicted proteins | sample MerIslwburrow_MG_FD_204931 | JGI IMG/M metagenome (GOLD analysis project Ga0316192, IMG submission 204931) | Coastal sediment microbial communities from Maine, United States - Merrow Island worm burrow | ecosystem: Environmental > Aquatic > Marine > Coastal > Sediment | place: USA: Maine...
ATGACCACCTTCTGGTGTTAAGGCTATGGCCGTCTGACAACGAATTACTGCCGGGCCAGATACCTGTATGGATCGGCAATATTGTCTACCTGTACCCCGAGCGGAAGTTACCCCTGATTTCCTATCTGCGCACTGCAGCGGATTTCGAAACACCACTGAATTATCTCGAAGAGGCACTGCGACAGGTCGGTCAAATCCGTCTGGAGCGGCGGGTCCGGCAATCGGTAAAAACGCAGGTACAGTGGGGCGGCCGTGTCCTGCTTGCCTGGGGAGCACCCGGCTGAAAGTTCTGACGGACTACAGATGCAAAAAAAGCGAAAAGACCGTGCTAACATGCCGATACCCTGTAAATGGATTGATTCCAGAATTCATTCTTGAGCAGACTGCTGTGGATGAGAAATATTGCAATGAAGTCTTCGTTACCCAATTACCTCGATTACGGCAAGTCATATGACAAGCAACCAGCCAGTGAACCGCAGCAGGCAGCCCGGAAAGAGCCTCCCAGACTGAGCAAGGCGCGCGCATGGCTGCTCATTATCACGCTGATCTTTTTGGCCGAACTGGCCTTACTCGTCTTTCAGCTCATGTGGAACTATCCGACAGTCTCACGCTACGTTACGCAGGTTATTGAGCGAGACATCGGTACGACTACAGAGCAATCCTCAACACGCCTGGCGGCCATGGTCGACTATTACAGTGAAAGTGCCACGCGGCTCGCCAGTAGCCCGGACATAGAGAAGCTGTTCATTACCGGTGACAAAGTCGCCTTGCGTGCCAGGGAAGAGTCACTGCGTCAGCAATTCCCGAATGCATTGAATGTCCGGCTACTGTCGCCAGGCCTTGTCACGGTCGATATGGATGCCTTCCCTCCCCTGAGTTATGCCGCGCTGGACCAGATGCGTCTGGCAGAAACCGGTACCCTAAGTCCACCGGTGGAAGTTCATCTGTTCGGCACCCTGCAGCAGCATATCAGCATCCTGCGCCGGGTCGTGAACCCGGCAAGCAATGAAGTGGTTGGACACCTCATGGTGTTACTGCCAAACGAATTCCTGCAGGATATATTCGATGACCTTCAACACGCACATGGCTACATCGAGTTACAACAGACCAGCCCCAAGAGCGACCCCATAACGGTGACTGTGCAGGGTGACAACACTTACAAAGCGGGTGATCCCTCACGGGTTATGCCGATAGCAGGCAGCCGCTGGCAGATTGCTTACTGGACACCGGCAAATGATCAAATTTACCTGTTTAGTGTCAACGTCCCTATACTGTGTATCGTTCTGCTGATTTCAACCGGCCTGCTACTGGTCATTGTTAGCTTGTTCCGCAGACTGGTTGATGACAGCATTGTATCTACCTAGCGCCGCACTACAATGACCCTGATTTACGCAATGGCAAATCATCTGCGTGCCTGAAGGTCCAGTAGGAATTCAGAAAATAATTTACCAGAGTGGCGGGTACTATGCCGATGAGCTGATGGATTTGTGGCATGATATCCGGGAAAGCAAGCGACAGGATAACAAACGACCCGTAACTCACCCCTAGAGCAATAATCGAAACCAGATTGAACTTTAAACCCCGAATGCGGGTGCGACTACTGGTTTTGCGCCATCGAAATGTCCAGTAATTGTTTAACAGGAAGTTCCAGATAATTGACAATTCGATCGCAATCGGTGAGGCGATGTACTTGTTTATCTCCAGCTCAAGAAACAGCGTGAAAAATCCCAGATTAACCAGCACGCCCGATGCGCCTACGATAGCGAACTTGATGAAGGTTCTGGAGCTTTGGAGCCGTATCCACCAGACATTGAACGCAAATTCGAGGATGTCTGAAAAGCGGAGTTTTGATTCACCTTTCTTGCGATCGACGAAGTCGACAGGAATCTCAAGGATTTTACCGCCTGCCTCTACCGCCGCATGGAGCAGTGCAACCTGGAAAGCATAACCCTGAACACGTAGAGCGTTGAAATCTATACGCCGTAATAGTGATGCCCGAATCGCCCTGAACCCGGCAGTGCAATCCCTGATCTGGGGTATGCCTGCTATATATCGGGCTGCCAGGTTCCCCCCCATGGAATTTAGTCGCCGAACCAGATTCCACGTTTTAGGCACACTGCCTCCCGGCACATATCGGCTACCAATGACGAAATCGGCACCGGCCTCAATTTCGGATAACAGCCTGGGGATGTCTTCAGGTTTGTGGGAGAAGTCAGCGTCCATTTCAAATACCAGGTCCGCTTGCAGCACCTTAAGCGCATGATCCATCCCGCGAATATAGGCCGCACCCAAACCAGCCTTCTGCCCTGTTAAAAGGTGCAAGTTATCATTGCGTGCCAGCAGACTTCGTACCACGTCTGCAGTCCCGTCCGGAGAATTATCGTCTACGATCAGAATATGCAGGTCATGCTGAATCCCTTTGAACTGTTCCAGCAGTGCACTGATCAGTGCACTGATGTTGCCGCGTTCATTAAATGTCGGAATTATAATTATTGTTCTCATCACGATGCTGTAATTTAAAGTTTCCCGTAACTGTTAATCGTAGTTTACTGTTGTTATTGTTTAACCATGAAGAGTTTGTCGCAGATCGCAGCAGCAGAAACATTTCAGGATAGAAGTCTGCTAATTTTAATAGCCATTATGGCGCTAGCGGCTTTTCTCAGGATATTTTTAATTGGAAATCACGGTCTGTGGCTGGATGAAGTATCTTCACTTGGATTCGCCAAGAATAATCTACAGGAACTAATCCAGATAGTCACCGCATTCGATAACCATCCGCCAACCTATTATATTTTGCTGCACTACTGGATTTTGATGTTCGGGGACTCTGAGGTTTCCTTGCGCATACCCTCGGCAATATTCAGCGTTCTTTCGGTCTTATTTACCTATAAAGTCGGCAATATACTTTTTGACAGGCGAGTAGCGGCAATAGCAGCGCTCCTGTTAGCCCTATCAGGTTTCTCGATTTATTATGCCCAGGAAGCAAGGATGTACAGCTTATTGGCGTTCACGTCTGTGCTGTCTGTGTATTTTCTTTTAAAGCATCTCAATAAAAACACACCCTGGTCCCTGATTAATTATATATTGTCTACCACACTTCTGATTTACACACACCTGTATGGATTATTTATTCTTGTTGCTGAAAACCTGTATATCCTGACAATCATCTATGCTTACAGTGAAAAGAATGCCGGGATACAGTTAAAGAAGTGGGTATCCGCGCAAATATATATTTTTCTGCTATCGTTACCCTGGCTAGTATCGCTGATTAACAGGATTCTGGTTGTGGATGAACAGGGATTCTGGGTAGAGATACCAACACTTACCTCTATTGTTAAAACGTTTACAGCATTCTCGGGAACAACCAAAGGATTACCCATATGGCTAGCTCTGCTGTTATTGAGCATACTCTTCGCTCTGATTATCAAAACAGCGCCCGGCAGAAAGATTCTTAATGCACCGTCTTCGCCTAGACATGTGAAGTCTGTTTACTTCCTGTCCTTACTTCTGCTCATCCCAATCGTATTACCGTATCTAGTATCACAATTCGTTACTCCTATTTATATTATCAGATGCACTATAGCCGGACATTTCGCCTTCTACTTGCTTGTAGCACACGGTATAACACGTATTCGATGGATGCACGTACGCTATAACACGTATTCGATGGATGCACGTACGCTTCATAGCGCTTGTACTGGTTTTATTACTATCAACAAGATCAATTGCCCGGGAAGATTACGTACACCGCAAGTCTGCCCAGATCAGGCAGGCTGTAGAACATATTGGAGATAATTTTGAAAATAATGATGTGGTGATTATCTGTGGAGATCGCCACCTTGAAAAGCCCTTCAGATACTATGCAGAGAAGCTGGATAATCCGGTCACAATAGTGAATATACAGCTACCTAATAATGAATTAGCGATTCCAGAAAATCTGGAAGCTGGTCAGTTATGGTTTGTCAGACGAACAGACAGGGTGGAGCGGTGTGGAGAATTCCCTCATACTATTTCACATCGATATTTCCAGACAGGTATGACAAATACAACATTCAGGAAGCTAGAACTGACTACTCTCAAGAATAAATAGGTGTTAACTTTTCCTGGCTGTTCCGGCGCCGCTTCCATTGGACATACACACATGGAATTCATCACACAGATTTTTCTTCAAAAGAAAACGACTTTATACTCTATTGTAGTGCAGATACAAATTCAGTAGCCCACGATGTTCGACAACCCACCAACTGAAAGAGAGTGGCGATCATGGTGCTATGCATGCATCTGGTCGCTGTTAATTCTTATGACAGTGCCAATAGCACGCGTGATACAGGCGTATATCAGCGAGCACTGGGGCCGTGATTTCTTTTTGTACAGCGTCATTTTCATCATGGTGCTGTTACTAATCACATCACTACTGCTGACAACTGGAAAACGAACGGCTACAACGATGAACCGTGCATGGCTGGTCAGTATTGCCGCGGTATTTATAGCCTACACAATCCAGTTACGCAGCAACCCTGAGGAAGCGGTGCACTTCGTCCAGTATGGTTTCCTCAGTATTCTTGTATACCGGGCACTGACACACCGTATCACTGACTATGGTATCTATTTCATTGCCCTGTTGCTTACCACCACTGTAGGCATCATTGACGAAACACTGCAATGGCTGACGCCGAATCGCGTATGGGGACTGAAGGATATCCTGCACAATACCCTTGCAGCCGCACTGGCACTACTCGGAGTGGCAATGGGACTCAGTCCTGCCCATATATCCGGCAAGCCAACTGAAAAGACAGGACAGATCATCTGCCGCACAGCGCTCGTTGTTGTCATCTTGCTTGGCGCAAGCTTGCTGAATACACCACAGAGAATCAGCTGGTATGTTGACCGCTTACCGGTGCTGAAATTTATTTCTGCGAACTCCGGACTGATGGCCGAGTATGGCTATCGCTACGATGATAATGAAACCGGCATATTTCGTTCACGTCTGTCACCGGAAGAACTTGAACAAACCGACAGGCAGCGTGCTGCCAACGCCGCGACAAGTCTCGATGAATTACCAACACTGGATGATTATCGCGAGTTTCTGCGCCGCTACACTCCGTTCAATGACCCGTTCCTGCATGAGGCGCGCGTCCACCTAAACCGCCGGGATTACTACCTGACTTCGGCCGACAAGTACCGGGAGCATGACACCGCCGAATTTCTGCGCCGCATGACGATTGCCCATTACGAAAACAGAATCATGGAGAAATACTTCCCGGAAACACTGCTAAAATCAGGTTTTCTACTTCCGGACATGACCGTCAGTCAGATGAAGGAATATGCATCACCCGCAGCCAGATATGAAAGCGCTGTAAGCAAGACCTTGATAACGCGTGTTGATGAGCGACAGGTCCTGTGGATTACCCTGATTCTCGCCGGGTCCCTGATTGCGCTGGATCGGCTACTGGCCAGCAGGAGGAAGACGTGAGTACGAGAGTATCAATATCGCGCCGGCGTTTTCTACGCAATGCCGCTGGATCGTTGATCGCCGCTGGCAGCACAGGCCTGATCAAGGGTTGCGCAATGACACCACCAGGCCAGAAAAGTGTGCGCTTTGTCTTTTATACCGACGTGCATGCTCGCACCGAATGGGATACACCGGTGGCAATGGCGCGCGCCGCTGATGCCATCAATGCAGTGCAACCGGATTTTGTCATCGGTGGTGGCGACCTTATTACCGATGGATTCCAGAATTCAGCGGCAACGGTGGCCACACGCTGGGATGCCTATATGGCAATGCACCGGGCGATCAAGGCTGATATCTATCCAGCTATCGGTAACCATGATCTGGTGGCGGCGATACCCGAGGATGGCACTGCACCGGCAAGTGATCCTCGTGCGATCTATCTAGACAGAATGGGACTGGAACGTTCCTGGTATTCATTCAACGTCGCCGGTTATCAATTTTTCGTACTTGATTCCATTCGGATCAGTCATGATGAATTCAAGTATCACGGTCATGTTTCATCAGAGCAGATAGAATGGTTACAGGAAGAACTGTCACGCACGCCCCTCGATATGCCGCTGATTATCGTCCTGCATATACCGCTGCTGACGGTCTTTTACGAGGCCACGAAAGGCGCGACATTTGGCGCACCGCCCAACCGGGTGATCACCAACAACATGGAAGTCCTGGAGTTGTTCAGAAACCATAACCTTATGCTGGTTCTGCAGGGACATCTGCATGCGAGCGAACGACTGCAGTGGCGGGATACAACGTTTATCACCGGTGGCGCGATCTGCGGTCGCTGGTGGCGCGGACCCTGGCACGGCACGGAGGAAGGATTCAATATCATCACACTGCAGGGTAACCGGATTGACTGGCAATACATCGACTACGGCTGGCGGGCGAGGCGACCGCGCAATCGCTAACCTGTATTAGTTCAGACGATGCGATAGTAGCCAATTCGATCACATTTGCAATTGATTACCCAAAGTACTCAATTTGCTCTTTATAAAGCTTGTCAACCAGTCGGCCCCCGGGTACATCGACATCCTCATATGTAAGGATTTCATCACGCAGCAGGTTACGCTTAAGCCGACAACCTTCTATAAGGCTCATTGGAATCATATTTCCCCTTCTGGCTACATCATGGTTCTCGGTAACACCATAGACCATAAACCCGCCGATACCATCAACTTCCTCACCCTCATTAAGATCACGTTTGGCAGCAGTGACCACATCTACGACCTGCCCCGCGAGAGGTGCAGTCGCAGCATCATGAAACAACACTGCTCGTGCAATTGTGAGCGGCGATTCCAGATGTGGAAAATGATAGGGAATATAAAATACATAGACGGGGCCATCTCCCATCTTCAGATAACTCAGATACTGCTGTTTAATCGGGTTATCATTATATCCAAGCACAAATACACCGGGACCAGGTTCAGCACCCAGAACATAGTCAACAATGCCACCATCCAGCATCTGATCAAGAGGAAACAGTTCTTTTGCCTCTGTCACATGTTTGCACTCCGGACCATACATACCGCGGGTACCCACCCTGAAACCCGTTGCATTGGCGACCACCGCCATCTCCATTGATATCTTGGTACCGTCGGCGAAAGAGGTAATCATACGCGGCTTCTGCTTGTGCGCATCTGCAAATCCTTTTTGTGTTTCAGGTGTACGATAATGGTCCTGCAAACCCTTCATGTTACCCGCCAATATTGGCTTGTAGCCAATACTGTCTACCCAGCGATACAGATTCATGATCACTCCAGGCTGATCACCATCTACATTTGAAATCACGACCCCGGCTTTATCTGCATATACCTTCAGTATTGGGCCCACAACCGCGTCCAGTTCTGCATTCATGAGGATGACATGCTTGCCATGTTCAATGGCTCTCATGACCACATGAGCACCGAACTCTATCTCTCCTGTTGCCTCCATAACGGCATCGATACCCTCTGCCTCACACAGCAGCATTGGATCATCGGTGATAGCGTATTGCCGATTTTTGATGGCATCTTCCAGCTCTGCAGCTGTGTCAACCTTGACTATGGAGTCTACACCGGCCTGCTTGAATGCAAGTTCTGCCTGTGAAATAGTGCGGTTATATACGACAGCCACATCCATCCCTTTTATCGCTGACAAAATCTGGAGTACCACTCCTCTTCCCATATAGCCTGCACCAATAATACCTACCCTAATGGGGTTGCCAGCCTTTTCCCTGTTTTCCAATGCGGCATCAACGATAATCATTCCATGTTCTCCTGCGCAACGTTTCTTTCATTTGTTAAAGCCTGCTTCAGAAATCATCCCATCCCCTGTCTTTTGGTGACAGGATCACACCCTCATTAATCGGCCATTCAATACCAAATGAAGGATCATTCCATCGGGCCCCTTTCTCTGCCTCCTGCACATAGGGAGCTGATACCTGATAGAAGACCTCGGTATCATCTTCCAGCACCTGATATCCATGAGCACAACCACCCGGAATGAACAACGCCTGTCTATTGGTTGAGGTCAGGTCAATACCATACCAGTTTTTATAGGTGCGAGATTCTGGCCGAACATCCACCACCACATCGAATATTGATCCTTTAATACAACGCACAAGCTTGGCCTCCTCATACGGGCTCACTTGCCAGTGCAGCCCCCGTAATATTCCACGTTGCCTGTTATAGGATATATTCGCCTGTATCAGGCGCACATCGATACCATGCTCCATAAATTCCTTTTCACAAAACGCCCTTGCAAAAAAACCGCGATCATCGGCAGCAGGGGCCAATTCAACAACGAAGACACCCTCAACATTAACAGAAGAAAACTTCATGGTACGCTACAGCCCGATACCTTCATATCTCACTACACTTCTTTTATCTATCATACGGCGGCCGTCGATTATTAAAGGCTGTTTATCCTGGCCTTCAAGGAGGCGGGGAATTTCCTTAAAATCATCCCAACAGGTGATCAGCATAATTACTTCTACCCCTTCAATGGTGCTGGATACCTTATTACAATACTCAATCCCCGAGCGACCAAAAACCTCTTCAGCCTCATGCCGGGCAACCGGATCATAGGCCTTGATCTTCGCCCCATGCTGTTGCAGCCACTTCACGACAGGTATAGCAGGTGACTCACGCATATCATCAGTCCCTGGCTTGAACGCCAGACCCAGTACAGCAACCGGTACATCCTTAACTGAAGGGAAATGCTTGATCAGTCGATCAAGCATTTGCTGTGGCTGCTTGCGGTTAATATCAATGACGGCATCCAAAAGCTGCATAGGTTCACCAACTCTAGGACCATGCGCAATCAGTGCCTTCACATCTTTCGGGAAACAGCTGCCACCAAATCCGCATCCTGCCTCTATATAACTAGTAAAGCCCGGTACAATGCGTGTGCCATCTTCCAGGATAGGGGAAAAACGTTTATCGAGGTGTACGCCTTTTACTACATCAATCGCATCTATTCCCCCGATTGATGCACAAAGATTACCAATTTCGTTGGAGAATGAAATCAGTGTTGCCAGCAGGGAATTCGATGTGTACTTAATCATTTCAGCTGTACTGTTATTTGTTTTAAGTACGTCAACCCCCTTGAATGGGGCATACAGTTCCTCAAGCACTTCATGGGTTCTGTCATCGACACCACCCAGCACGATGCGGTCTGGATGCATAAAGTCATCAATCGCTTCACCTTCTCTCAGAAATTCCGGGTTCATACCAACTCCAAAATCAACACCCGCCTTTTTACCAGATGCCGCCTCCAGAATAGGCAACACAACATCATCCGTTGTCCTCGGAACAACGGTACTCTTTACTATCACAACGTGATATCCATCTTTCTCTCTCAACGCCTCACCAATCTGACGCGACACGGTTTTTATGTAAGTCAGGTCAATCAGCTCCCCGTCAAAAGGAGTGCCTACAGCGATCAGGGACAGGTCTGATTCAATAACAGAAGCGCGCAAGTCTGCCGTTGCGTTCAGTCTTGTGCCAGCATTTTTTTTCAGCAAGTCTTCCAGGCCGGCTTCATAGATAGGGGGAATACCATTGTTAATCTTTTCTATTTTTGTCTCATCAATATCGACACAAACTACTTCGTGTCCCTTTTCCGCAAGACATACACCGGAGACCAGACCTACATAGCCTGTACCCATAACAGAAACTTTCATTACGCGTCCTCAGCAGAGTGGTTATCCTTGTACCACAACAGTGATCGCTTCAATCCCTCATCCAGTGATATTGTAGGGCTATAACCAAGCTCGGTACGGGCTTTTGTAATGACTGGGCAGCGACGATTGGGGTTATCTACCAGGTAATCATTATCTTCACTTACCTGCATGACAACTTTACCCTTGTAGTTCAGCAGGTCACGTGACACCTCAACGGTTCTCTCTGCCAATGTCAGTATCGAAATTTCGGGTTTATCAATACCAATGTTATACGCCTCTCCACTCCTTCCCTTCACTAAAATCTTGTAATACCCGACTATTGCATCTGCGATATAACAAAATGTGCGTGTTGGCGCGCCATCCGAATACATAACAATATCCCTGTCAGCCAATACATCCCTTGCAAAGTCCGCCAAGGCCCTGCGATCAGAAATTTTCAACCCGGGACCATAATTGTTGAATGGACGCGCCATTTTAATTGGCAATCCGTATTGCCGGGCGAAATTCACACATAAAGTTTCGCCATAGCGTTTTGACTCATCATAACAGGCGCGTGGTCCTGTGCAGGAAACGTTTCCTTTATAGGTCTCGGGTGTTGGAATATTTTCCGGGGTTGGATCTCCATATATCTCGCTGGTCGAGTAAAACAGGAACCCGCCTGTACTCTTACCATCAAGCTGTTGTTGCAAGAAGTATTCAAGCAGGGATCTCAAACCCTCAACATTGGCATCCATCGTCTCAATGGGGTACTTACGGTAATAAATAGGTGATGCTATTGAAGCACCATGGATAATGTACGGATAAGCCGCAATATCAGCGGGCAATGGGTTTGTAATATCGTGTTTCTTCAGCGTCAGGTTAACATCGCCTTCCAGCGCCTTTAACCATTCCGGAACCCCCCTTATGTAGTTATCATATACCGTTAAACTGATTGGCTTATCGCCAGCCCTGTGTTTGTTCCAATGCAATACCGCTTGCACAAGATAATACCCAAGGAACCCTGCTCCACCTGTAATCAGAAGTTTTTCACCTGAGAGAACAGTAAATTCTTCGGCCAAATTATCACAGATATAATTTAAGTCTGCCTGTATTACGTCTTGCGCACTTTTCATTTTTCATCCCTTGATCATTGAGTGGGTTGTCTGGGGCTTGGCATGAAGCACTACTGCTCTTCCATCCCGTGGGGATTACATATAATCCCTATTGTGTTAAATATCTACCGTCTCTTCATACATCATCGCCACGATGATTTTTCATGGCAATTTTCCAGGTAGGTATTGCTGCCGGAGGAAACCTGTCAAACCGACTGGTTGAACGTACTGCTAACCGCAAAGCGCCCTATTATAAAATTCTATTGCCCAAATGACAGTGAAAATAAGTGCGAATTCATACCCGGATTATGATGAAACTCGATTTCACCACCGCAAGGACTTTTGATAACTATGGCACCCCCAGGTTTCATCTCTGATGGTTTCTTCAAGTTATCTTTCGTCAACCTCGCCAGTAACTGAATCTGATTGGCGGACTTACTACATCCTGAATACAACGGTCCACTTCTTCGGATAAAACAGGACTGGGTGATGTTTTTGGCCAATCAGAAGAACTGCAGTTGAAGGGTAACTGACTGGACCGCGCGTACCGTCATTTTGCTACGCTGACACTTCCCTGAAACATGGAAAATCAAACGCATCCAAACCCTGCGTACAATTATTTTTACTATTCAAGTATTGAGGTCACCCCGCGGCCAAAATTATTAGACGAAAATCTGCAATAAACTCAATTCCTTATATTAAATTCAACCTATTCATTCTGGTTATGCTGATTAGATGACAATTTATTGACACTCAATCGATTAAATACTAATGTATTTAGTAGGGTAACAAAAGATTGATATTTATATCTCACTGATTTAAATGTTGATTTGTTACTTTAGTCGACTAACAGGAACATGACAGAAAACGCATAATATAGTTTTTGAGATGGAGGTAACATGAACGATACAAATGACACCACAGGAAGAGCCCGCCGTGATTTCCTGAAAAAGGCAGGAAAATTCGCTATTTACACACCTCCCGCTATTATGATGCTGATGCATCCAAGCGCAAATGCAACCAGAGGGTCCATGAAGGGCAATAATGGTTGGGGTAACGGCGGGGATGATGGTTCGCCGAACGGAAAATCTGATGTGGGCCGGTAGACACATAAACGCAGAGATCATGATTATTTAACCAGCGACAGCCTTCCCGGCTGTCGTTTTTTTTGGACCTTACTCTCCCGTTTTTCAGTCACTATCAGAAGCCATTCAACACTTAATCAACCCTGGACGAGATTAAATCAAGCAATTCGTCTTATACTAAGATTCAAATACCCCGCAACTTTTTTCACGGGCGTTAATCCAAGAATGGCACAACCTGACCTGCCGCCACCAATCTCAGTCGGCGTATACTCATATCTCCTTGATGAGGAATTGCTGCTCTTTTCGGAACCCGCTCGTGCAATCTTCCAACTAAACTCGAGCGCAGCACTGATATGGTGCTGTTGTGAAGAAGGGCTAAGTCACCAGTCTGTTACTGCCGAGCTTTCACAGACATTCGAACTCCCCATACCGGAGGCAGAAGCAGTTATCAGTACGACCCTGTCAGAGTGGGAGTCTCTGGGATTGGTTGGTCAGAGGACCAATCCATCAATATCACACCCCGAAGTTCAGGCAGAAACACAAAGTGCGGCTGACATCGCAAGGCCCGCGGTCAAGACAGACGGTGTTCAATACCAGAAAGGATGCAGCTACAAGCTGCTCGAAACTGTAATCCGCATACGCTTTTCCAAGTCATGTATGGAACATATTGCACAATCTGTTTTCGCTCACCTGGGCGTCTCTAGCGATGTGCCTTATGATCTTTCCCTTGATGTATACCAGAATTCAGATGGCTACTTCCTATTTTGCAACGGAGAACAGGTTGAATGGTGCGCCACAGAAGAAGAACTGGCTCCATTACTGCATGCATATGCGGCAGGAGCAGCGTATTCCAGAACCGAGTGCCTAATCGCAATCCACGCTGCCGCAGTCAGCAATGGAAGAGAATGTATAGTCTTGCCTGCCAAGGCAGGAAATGGCAAGTCTACATTGACTGGCGCGATGATCAGATCCGGACTTCAGTACTGCACAGACGAACTGGTTTTTCTGAAACGCGAGACCCATTCAGTTCAGACAATACCCGTAGGTATCGCACTGAAACCAGGCTCCTGGCCAATATTAAAATCCTTCCATCCTGAACTGGAAGACTTGCCCGTATATTTACGTCCGGATGGGAAACATGTCCGTTACCTGCTGCCATCAAATCTGGCGTTATCGAGTAATGTAGCTCAATATTACCCCGTCCACAGCCTCGTATTCCCCATCTACAACCCTGAATATACAACCAGCCTTAGCCGTATTAGCCCTGCGGATGCCTTATGTCGCCTTGCAGAGGCCGGATATGACATGGAAGGTGGTCTGGACAGGGAAAGGGTGACAGAACTAGTCAACTGGATAAGCGGGGTCAGCTGCTATGAGTTACGCGTCAATGATCTGCAGGAAGCCGTCACCTGCATGGCGGAATTGCTGTCATGAATCAGCGAATAAAAGCACTCTTTTTTATCACACGCTGCCTTGCCAAAGACATCCGGCCAGACTCAATTGGAACCTTGCGCACAGAGATACATTCCGGTCAGTTGTCCTGGGAAGCGGTCATCAGTCTGGCTAATAGTCAGCTGATTACCCCGGCCTTGTGGGTCGCACTAAGAATGAAGCGATTGACCGGGGAACTTCCTGCAGACCTCCGTAATTATCTCGACGATCTCCACCAATTAAACGTGGAACGCAATACACACCTGCAGAAACAGTTGCTAGAGGCGGTACAACAACTAAACCACATTGATATTACACCCGTGTTACTCAAAGGTGCCTTGCATCTTGTGACTGATATATACGGTGACCTTGGGACTCGGATCATGTCGGATATTGACCTGTTGGTACCAGGAGAGGATACGAAGAGGTGTATGGGAGCGCTTCAGGAACTCGGGTATGAAACAAATACTGAAAAACTCGATGATTACCCCGAGCACCATCACCACTGCCCACCTTTATCCAGGCCAGGGAGTTATTCAGATATTGAGATACATCGAAAATTAATGGATGGCCATGCTGATATTTTATCGGCCAAAGATGCACTTGAACTAGCTGAGCCTCTGGTCTTTCATGGACTATCCATGAAAGTGTTGTCACCTACGCATCGGACACTCCATAACATTATGCACAGCCAGCTTGTGGATCAGAATTATCATGCGGGCACGTTTTCGCTACGCTCTTTACATGAAATGGTTACCGAATGTTCTGCCTATCATGACACACTGGACTGGTCGATGATCAAATCCTTGATGGAACGCCAGAACAGA
>Ga0316192_10002273_pt1 | contig 14082 bp, 10 predicted proteins | sample MerIslwburrow_MG_FD_204931 | JGI IMG/M metagenome (GOLD analysis project Ga0316192, IMG submission 204931) | Coastal sediment microbial communities from Maine, United States - Merrow Island worm burrow | ecosystem: Environmental > Aquatic > Marine > Coastal > Sediment | place: USA: Maine...
AGAGAACCGGTTGATTCTCTGCTCTGCTGTCTCACCTGGACCGGAGAAATCAATGTCTGGCCACGTCTTCGCTATGAAGTCAACAATGTTCTGAACTTGTTCGTTCGTCTCTGAGTTGATTGAGCTTGCTTTTGTGTCTACCATGCTATCCCCTCAGGACGTTGGAAACGCCCCGTACCTTGCCCTCGATTCCGTTGATGAAACCGGAGGTGGACGTGTGTGCGTCGGTTCGTTGCAGCCTCTGAGCGAAGGCATCCTGCGATGCCCCCAAGGCTGCGCCGCCAGCAGCAATGCTACCCGACAGCGCTTTGTCGCCCTGACCGCCGCCGATGACGCTATTGGTCATGGAGACGTAGGGGCCGATGTACTGCAGGGGGTCCTGGCCCTCCGGCTTGTTCTGATAAATCTGGTCCCAGCGAGCGGTGCCTTCCATGCGGCCCAGGACGAAGGTCTTGAAGTCAATCTCCTTCTGGCCGCCCGAGGCCACGATAGCGTCGATGTAGTTCTTCGCGATCTTACGTGCGTCCTTGGTGTCCTCGAGGAGGTAGGCTCCCCACAGGTTCTGCACTGCGTCAGTGAGCTGCTCGATGTCGAAGCTGTTGCGGATGTCCGCAGCAGATGGGCCGCGACTTCCGCTGCCCCTACCGGAGTTCTTGCCAATGTTGGCAAGGTCCACACCGGAGAGGGCAGAGAAGTACAGGAGCCCAGCGTTCCAAATCTGTTCCCAGTCTTTCGCGTTATCAGGACTCCAGGAGGGGTTCTTAGTGACCTTACCAATGCCCTCGTCAACATCGAAATCAACTGAGCTGCGGGTGTTCGGCATGACCACATTCTCAGTGATGTACTTCAGGGCCCCGTCCATGTTGTCACGGACCAGCGAATCAAGAGCGAACTTACTAACACCTAGTGCTTCAGCCCACTTCTCCACACTGCCGACAAGGTCCGAACGGAGCTTACTCCTCCAGTCGAACTCAGACAGTACAGGGCCAACCTGATACTGCTCCTCGTAAAACGTCTCTTCCTCTGCCTCATCAGCGCTCACTGGCGGTGGTGGAAGGTCCGCAATGATGTTCAGGCCTGCGACCATTATCTACTCCTCGGAATCATAGTACTAGGATCATACCATACTTCTTCCCCGATGTAAAGCCATCCGTACATGCGTCCGAACATGTCGGTGTTACCAAATCGGGGGTCGCGAACGACACTGACAGGGATACCGTTGCTGACAGCGTCAGCCACAGCGTCCCTTAGTTTGTCTCGTTCGCCCTCTCCACCGCCGCCTAGCTCGGCTGCGTTGTAGCCCAGCAAACGTAGGCGGTTGTACTCATTGCCACCCAAGATGCCTCCACCGTAGGTGAAGTCTAAAGTGTCTCCATCGACTACACGGGAGACGAATATCTGGGAAGCGTCGGGGTTGAACTTGTCACCCTGCATCAGCGGGGCGGGCTCCGGTGGTGCCCAGTCCAGCGCACCTAGGGTCTTGCCGTAGGCCTGGTTCCACAGCTCATGGTAGTCGGTGCCCTCGAAGGCATCGTCCTGCATCATGGTCATGAACCGGTTGACCGAGTCCTCACGCATGTCGAGCCAGGAGCTGTCGTTCATAGCACGACGCTCCATGGTCTCATCAATGTAGATGAGGTTCTTCTTGTACTCGTAGCGAATCTCCGCATCGAAGACATCGCTGTCCAGCACACGGCCGAAGAACTCCTGCGTAGCCTGAGCCCCAGCGGAGCGGGGAGCGTTCCAAGCCTTGTACCCTGGCGCCACGTGGGCGTAGATCGGGTTCTCAAGGTACTCGTTGGCCAGAGCGTTCGCCACAGCGTGGTAGATTTCCGCTACCTCCAGGGGCTTGTCTCGACCCTCGAGGAAGGCGGGGCGCTCGAGCTTGATGCCAAGTCCCTTCGCCATCTTCACCATCTCTGGTGTCATCTTTGGGATGGGGTACCCGTCTTCGAACGCCTCGCGGAGGCCCTCGCTATCAGACGGCATCTCGACACTCCAAGCCTGCTGCTTCTGTGGCAGGGTGAATCCTGTCTCGCCTTCCTCTGGTGGGAAGAGCGTATCGTACACCTGCTTGAGCTTCGGGTAGTTCTCCCACAGCTCGCGGGCAGTACGGTAGGGCAGCTCGCCTTCCTCAATGAGGGCGGGGGCTGCTTCCTCCAGCCAGGCCTTCCACTCGTCTGAGACGTTGTGTTCCCACCGCTGGTCGTTGACACCAGAGACAGTCTCTGAGTAGAGCTGTCTCGCAGTCTGCGCCTTGGCGTTCATGATAGTACCGACGATGTTCGTCGCCAGAGCATGCGGGGTCACAGGCTGAATGTAGCCGAGCTGTTGGTACGTCTCGTGCCTGGCCAGGTCTGCGCTTGAACCGCCTGAGCGGTAAGGCACGTCGGTCTGGCTGACCATCCTGTTCTGGTTCTTAGCGGCGTCTGTCCACTCCCACATTGACACTAGGTTGACAGCCATGCCTGGGTTGCCTGCGACGATGGCGTCACGCTCCCAGTCAGGGAGGGCGAAGAATCGTGTGCGGGCCCAGTCAGCGGCCTGCCTCTTGCCCTGCTCTGTGTTTGGGTTGATGTAGGCGGGAAGGTCCAGCTCCATGTACTCGATGCCCTTGATCCACTGGGAGTCGAGCTGGTCGTTGGCGCGGCCGAAGTCAGCCTTCACGGGTACAGCGAACTGTGTACCGAGCTGCTGAATCTGCTTCCACGCCTGCCTGCTCTGAGCGCTGTCCACAACCTCGACTAGCTTGGAGTCGAGCCAGGCAGTAAAGCCCTCCGCGGTCAGGTCCGTGGGGAGGTCAGCGAACTCTTCCCAGATGTCCACATCGGTGAAGATGCTCTTCACGTAGCGGTTGGATTCTATACGTCCGGCCCAGCTACCGTTGATGGGCTGCTGTTCTGGCTGTGTGTCGCCCAGGATTGAGTTGGCTGCACTGATACCAGTCGCGGTCTTGTTAGCCGTACCGCCACCGAGGACCAGGTTCATGACACCCTTGACGGGGTCCAGTCCCTGGCTGTTACCGATGCCCGGCATGAACTGTGACCACTCGTCGATCCAGGCCTGGTAGGCTAGTGGGTCGTCTACGGGGTCAGGTGAAAGGTGGTTGAAGGCGTACTGCAGTGCGCCCACGGGGATAACCCCGAGGCCAGGCAGCAAGACGCCGAATGGGTTGGCCCCCTCGTGCGGGAGGAAGAGGGCAGGGCCCACGTCCAAGGACTCGAGGCCAACACCCTTCGCTATGCCACCGACGAGCGGGTCGTCCTGGATGCGGTCCAGCTCGAAGTCCGTCGCCGCGATGCGAGAGATGAAGGCGCCAGCCTTAGGGTTGAAAGGCATGGCATCAGCCATACCCTTCGCGATCTGGTCCATGTTGAAGTAGTTGGCCTGGTTCACCCAGCCACGAAGGTTAGGTGTGCTGAGGACCTCGCGTCCCCAGAAGCCCATCATGTCAGCCCAAGGCTTACCGAATGGGGCCACAGCCTTGGCTGCCTTCCCACCACGGGAGTTCATCTGGAACGAGTACAGGGCGTTCTCCATCTCGGAGATCACCTTGGTCTCAACCAGGTTGTCCATGTGCGACTGGGTGATGACACCCTGACGTTCGAAGAGTTCCTTCCTCATGGAGGGCAGGCGCCCGTTGACCATCTGGTCAGACCACGTAGGGTACTGCCTCTTGATAAGAGCCTTGACCTCTACGTCCGACATGACCTGCTTGCCCTGGCTCTTGTAGAGCTTCGCGAGGCGAGCCCTCTCGGACTTCCTCACCCACTCGGCCATGAAGCCTCGGCGGTAGTTGACGGGCTGTTGGAAGAGTGCGTCGGACACCATGTTGAAGGCACCCATGCCAGCCTTGGGGGCCGCGACGTTACCGGTCACGGAGCCGTAGCCTTCGAGGACCCAGTCGGGGAGGTGGACAGGACCACCTGCGGTAGATGCCTTAGTGGCCTGCCTCTCAGCAGCTTCCTTCCACAGCTTGCGTGCTTCACCGAGCTTGCCCTTCTTGATGCCGGACAGTGCCCACCGCTCAAACATGGCGTTGTAGTAACCGTAGGCCATGTCAGCGGTCATGCCTGTGCGGACACCCTTGGCTGCTGGGTCGAGGAACTCCATGTCCCTGACCTTAGATGCCTCAGTGCTCTCGTCGAACCACTGGCGGAAGGAGTCTTCGCCCTTCATGAACTGCTGGAACCCGCGGTCGGTCAAGAGCTGACCGGTAGTACGCTGGGCTGCCTCATAGTACTGGGCGGCCTTCGGGCCTGGCTTGTACTCGATGACGTCGAAGCCGTAGCCGTTCGTCTCGAGGAAGGAGCGCTCAAGCTGACGGAAGAAGGTCGGGTACTCTTCGAGAGCAACCAGCCGGTTCTTCCACCGCTGAGGCATCCTGTTGTACTGACCTGTGTGCTTGGCCAGAGAGATAGCCTTGTCCTCCATGAGCTGGAGCACAGACTTAGTACCGCCCAAATGCCCGATGCGTGTAAGCTCATCCAAGGACACCACGATGGCGGTCTTCGGCGTGAGCACCTTATCAAGGGCCCAGTACATCTGAGCGTTGCGAGCGACTTCCATCACTTGCTGTGCTCGGAGTGCGTGCGTCACCCTACGTGCAGCACTGGGGCCCCCGGCAGCGGCTGTCATCATCTCCAGCGGTGAGGCCGGAGCGTTCCAGTAGGACGGGGAGTTGAGTACACCGAGAGCGTCGGACACAAAGGACTGGACAGGTATGCCTGCCTCGATGGCGTCGTCAATGATCTTCGCAGCCTCCGGTGGGAGGTAGCCTGCCTCACCCTTAGCGACCTGCTCGGCTGACATGCCGGAGGCCTGGGCGTTCTCGAGGACTGCCCTGAAGCGGCCACCGTCACCCATCGTCAGGTCAGAGATTTGCTCCCAAGGTACGATGCCTTCCTCGTTGACATACTTCGCCCACTTAGGGTTGGTAGCGATGTGGCGCTTGTTGTAGTCAAGCATCATGTCGTCCATGATCTCGACGAGTGTAGTGTTCTCGAGCAGCTCACCCTGGACCTTCGTCTGGGCAGCTCTGAGCTCGTCCAGCTCGATGTCCAGCTTGGCGAAGTTCTCGCTGACGATCTTGTGTGCAGCCTGAAGGCGGGGCTTGGTTTCCTTACTCGCCTGTGCAAGCAACTCCTCAAAGCGGGCCACAGAGTTCTGCACTGCGGTGTGCCTTGCCCTGACCTTGGCCACCTCACTGGTAAGCTTGTTGGCCTTGAGCTGCGTGAGTCCGCGAGTCTTGTAGAAGTCCAGGATGCGGGCCTGGAACGGCTCGAAGCCGATGTGGTCGCGGGCTGCACCGTAGAGACGGTGACCGAACTGGTTGATCTGGTCCATGGCGCCCGTACCGTTGAAGGCGAAGTGGAAGTTCGAGTTGATGGGGGTGACGAACTCGCCCAGCTTGGCGAGGAACTTGCTCTCGCTGTTGCGGAGCAGGTCTCCCATGTGCTGTGAGGCGGACACACCCACGACAGTACGCTGACCACCGATGGGATCACCACCTGCCAGGTAGTGGTCTATCTCGATCTGCTCGAGGACCTCAGGGATCACGTCGTCATATATGTCGTCACCCAACACGCGGCGGGGGCGGAGGTGCTGGGCACCATCTACATCCACAGCGTCGTCGAAGCCCAGGCCCTTCGCCCACTCTTCTGTGTGTGCGAAGTCGTCTGTCCTCATGGGCAGGTCATCTAGAATCTTGGGGGCCTTGGGAGCGGCTCGTCCCTCGAGGCCAGGCACATCGGCCAGCTTCCTCTTGAACGAGACGGTCACAGGTACGCTCTCTACGCCAGCATCCAGTGCTGCGGAGACGCGGTGGTTACCGTTGATGACTGTGACGGCACCGGTGTCAGGATCGACAGCGATGGCGATAGCCTTGTTCACACCGTTCTCACCGACGTCCTTGACGAGGGCTGCCTGCTGGGCACCTTCGGGGGTGAACCCGGCAGGCTTCCACTCAGGGTTCTTGATCATGTTGGCAAGGCGCTCTGCCCGAGCGTGGCCCATCGAGTAGGTACGTGCGATCTTGGCTGCACCGGCATCACCGATCTCAGCCTTGATGTTCCGTGACAGCTCCCAGTCCTCTTCCATGATTTTCCTGGCTTCCACGGCAGAGTTATCGAGCTCTTTCCCGAGGGGACCCTTCGTGGGCTTCTTCTGTCGGAAGTCGTAGCGGAGGAGGTCCTCAAGCTGCGAGGTAGGGATTTGACCGTCCACCACACCGAGGCGGGTGGCCCAGTCGTCTGTGTTCTTAGAGAGCACGAGGCCAATAGTGTCGTCACGGACGATAGTCATAGGCATGGCGTCATGACCCAGGGCCCTGATGGCCGCTGCGTCATCTCCGCCCGAGATGATCTCTGTCGCACCGTTGTGCGGGTTGACTCCCACCACGACAGGGTTGGGGCCGTTCTTCTTCACCCTCTCCATGGCTTCCCTAAGGACAGTACCGTCCATCCCCAGGTCGTCCATCATGTCAGCGAGGATGCTGTACGAGACGTCGTCCACGGCGTTAGCTACAGGTGTGCGGAGGTACGGGCGTTGACTAGCGATGGGGCGGATGTGTCCACGGGTAGCTGCCATGTAGGTCTCAGCACTACCGGTAGCTGCCATGTTCTCCATGACAGCGGAGTAGCCGAGCGAGTTCTCAGAGACGCCACGGCCTACCTGGATGACTTCCTTGCGGATCATACGGGACTGCTGGTTCCTGGCCACACGGACAGCGTCGTCAACAGAGCCGATACCGGCACGGCCACCAGCGGCCAGCTTCGGACCGAAGATGTAGGTGGTGGGGTCGATAGCCATGGTGGCGCCGAGGTCAAGCATGAGCCCGACCAGCGTGCCTTCCAGGCCCAGTACCCCAGCGGGGGTCTCGGCGTCACGCACGTCCTGCCAGAACTGTGAGTCTGGGATGGCTGCGGCTGCGTCACCGGTGAGGATACCCTCGAGGCCGATAGTCACAGCAGTGGCGGCGAACTCCAAGGCCTCGCCCCATGCAGCAATGACGTTGAGGAGAGCGTCACCTGTGGTGAAGTTCTCGTCCTCGAGTTCCTTGATCTGGTATTCCATCTTGGAGTTGTAGACGGCCTGCTGCTTCTTGGCATTGGCCATATTCTCTTCGTTGAAGAGAGCAGCGTCGATGAACATGTCAGCCGCAAGCTGCGTGTCCCCACCCGCCATGTTCATATACATGGTGTGGACCGTAGGGTCAATGGATGGCATGTTCTGCCAGAGCTGTTGAGCACCCGCGAAACCGGAGGTCACAATGAATGCGTCCAGGTCCATACCGGCCTCGTCCTCCATCATCTGCACGGCTTCCTGCCGGGAGATTTCGCGCTCTCCGCTGCCATAGCTTTGGATGAGTTCGGGGAGCCTGAGCTCGTTGGTGAAGGTGTCGATACCCCAGCCAAGGCCGCCAGCGACCCAACCCATCGGCGTACCAAGGGTCTCCTGCATGACCTGACCCATCAGGGCCATGTCACCCCGCCTGCCTGAGAGCTCTTCATAACCCTTGCGGCGTGAGGTCACACGCACGTCGCCTTCCTCAGCTCGATCACCGGGGGCACGGGTAAGGAACTCGTCACCGTTGCGGATGGTCTCCTCTACAGTGTACTCGAACCCACGCTTAATGGGGGTCTCAACCTCGTGCACCTCGCGCATGTCGTACAGCTCGCGGTAGTTCATACCACCTACGTGCTCGTCGAGGGCCTGCTGGCCCCGTTCCCAGTCCTCTCCGAAGGAGTTGATGATGTTGTCAATGTTGGTCCAAGCTACCAGGGCCTCCTGGTTGCCGACCTCCTGCCACTCAGAGATGAAGTCCACGTCCTGGTGGAACCTGGCGGTCTCGAAGTCCTTCACTTCCAGGCGGTGTGCCTCAATGAGAGAACGGCGGTGAAGCTGCTTCGCTGCTGCAGCGAAGTCCCCACCCAACAGCTCGAGGTCTTCCGAATGATCGAGGAAGAACTCCACAGGGACTTCGCCCTTGCTGTCATAGTACGCCTTCTCGAACGAGATGACGAACTGGTCCTCATTCCACTTGGTCTGATTGAACGTACCGTCCGGCTTGAGGTAGTGTACATCGAGATCGTCACTGAAACGACGATCAGCAGCGCGGCCCTTGTCCCTATCGAACATGGACATGGACAGCGTGGTAGAAAGGTCCAGGTTCGTAGAGAACTTCTGGTACTTCATGACCTCAAGAGACTCTCGCCAGTCCGGCTTCTCTTCGACTAGGCCTTGGAGTTCGGGGGAAAGAGTCTTCTCGCGGGTAGACTTGTAGGCTTGTAGGTCCTCCTCGGGGAGGAGGGAGTCCATAATGGGCACTAGGCGCTCCTATTGATTAGGGCTCTAAGGGCATTACGCGCCAAGTGGCGCAGGTAAGGGTTACGTGCGTTAGCTGCTATGGTCCTGTACTTCTCTGCTTCGGCGCTCTGAGCTGGGTCGATGGCCGACTCGGGCCCGGCGCCCGGTCCCACAGAGAGTCCTGAGGTAACGGGCTTGTCGCTCACCGGGCCACCTGCCAGCTTGGCGTCTGCCCCGCCTGCGGCTGGACCTACGGGTGGCGCAATCGAGGGGCCCTGAGGCTGTGCCTGGGCGCTGATCTGAGACAGCCTGTCTGATACGACCTGGCGGTCCCCGTACTCGAGGGACCCAGGTTCGATGGACCGGCTGATTTCGTCTGCTGTGGGCATTACTGGCGGCTCCTTCGCTGGGCCTCACGGATGACCAGCTCTTTCTTGCGTTCACGAGTCAAGTACCACTGCCTGACATATGGTGCCAGGAGGGTGATCAGGATGGCTACGAGAAGAAGTTCAATCATGAGTCTAGTACCTGCTCTGAGAAGATGTGGTTCCAGCCCACATCGTTGTTGACTGCGTTCGATGTGGCTCGAAGCAGATAGTCCGTGTTCGCTGCGAGGATGAACTCGTGCCCAATCCCGGCAGCGTCTCCTGCCTGACGATCTACAGCCAGAGACCTCGTATAGAGGAGTGTCCCCACATCCGTAACTGTAGGTGTATGTGTCCACGTCGAGACGTGGGTAATCGAATGTGCCACCCTCCGCGGGTTCACCGGGGTGACAGCCGTGCCTGCAGCCGAGAACGTCGTGCCCTCGTACAGGAGCAGGTCAAGCGAAAGGCTTGCGATGGTGTCCTTGTGCAGGTGTAGCGGGATGGAACCCACCTGAATGAGTAGGTCATAACTGGCTCCAGAGCCCAAGGTAGTCTGACCAGAGACCTGCCAGAACTTCCCCTCATGAAGCATCTCGTGATGCTGACTTGTCACTACGGTGAGAACATGGTTCCTAGCGTATGTGTCAACTGCTGCGTGTACCATTAGATGACCTGCGCTGGCGCGCCCTCACCCATGATGCCAGGGAGCGACGGTAGCGCCGCTGACGCCGGTAGGCCCTCAGCATTTCCAGGAATCCCCCCTCTAGCCAAGGACTCTGCTCCTGAGACCGCAGCAAACGGATCGCCTCCGCCCTGTCCTGGGGGTCCTTGGGCAGCCGCTGCTTGAGCCTCTTGAGCGAGCTTCTGTTGCTCTTCATGGAACTTGATAAGGACCTCCTCCATCGTGAGGTCAGGGTTGTTCAGCAGATCGAAGTAGATGAGTGCTGACTGTGTGTCTCCCTGGCCTGCCATGGCTAGAATACCCTGAGAGACAGCCATAATCATCTGCTCTTTCTGGGTCTGCTTCTCTTCCTCGTCTTCCTCGTCTAGGAAGTCGAGCTCTTCTCGGGCCCGCTTTTTGGAGATGAGGCCGGATTGCAGGTGCATTTGCAGCCTGGTTTCGCGGTTGGTAGGGTCACTACCTGCCCCGAGTCCGTAACTTCTGTTGACTTCGTAGGCTCCGTTGACATCTCTGGCGGAGTCAAAGAGTTCTGGCTTCTTGCGGTCATGATTATCTCCATAGATGGTCTTGGAACCGAAACAGTAATGCTCATCTACGCGAAGAGCACGGTCATTGACACGCTCCAGGAACCACTCAAAGTCCCTATGGGCCTGTGCGAGACGCGCATCCAGGGCACCCTGAGAAGCCGCGATTGCTCGGCCAGAAGCAATCGACGCACCGGGTTCACCGGTGAGCTGCTGCGGGTACACAGACTGGAATCTGGCCTGATTCTCCAGTCTCTGGATGAGGTCCTTCACATCGAAGTGTGACTGCGGGCCGAAGCGGTCGATCTTAGCGTCAGCAGAGCGGTACGTCATCGTGGCACCAGGACCGAACTTGTCGATCCCCTCCACGTCGTAGCCAGCTACAGCCGGGTAGACCTCTTCCTCAGTCCGTTCGATGGTCAGAGCCATGAGGTGATGCTGCACTCGCATGATGTGAATCGTCTGGTCGTGCATACCCCGCCTCTCACCATCGAAGGTGGGGCGAGTAATCTCTACGACAGGCACAGCGCCCATCTCGTTAGGTACGTCAGTGAGGACCCAGCCCTTGCCGTTGGTCCTACCCTTCGGGGAGACATCGACGATCATGTGGCGGAGACGGTCCACTTCGAACCAGTACCACTCCTCAACGATGCTATCCTCGTTCATATGCTCTCTGATCTCGGGCGCGATACGCTCGAGCTCATACAGGTGAATCTTGCGGGCGACCAAGCACTCTACTACGTCACCCTGTGGGCTGACCACGGGGAAGTAGTGGCGCGGATCGAGCCTATGGACGGTAGGGCTACGCTCCTCAGGAGGTAGGGAGAAGTCTGCCCATATGAAAGCGGCGGCGGCTCCGGTACCCGAGTAGTCCCCGAACCATTGCGCTAGCAGCTTGTGGATGTTGGAGGCCCCTTCGATCTCCCTCAACCTGCGTTCACGCTTGGCGGCGCCTCGCGCGCCTTCCGGCCCACTCTCCATATGGGGTACGGGAACCCTAATGGATGGTACCATAGAGCCGCCAATACTAGCGAAGTGGGTGACACCCATTTCGATGGTGTTAGCGACAGTAGGAGCGAGCGGTTCACGGGTGAGGTCAGGCCACACACGGTACCAATCGCCATTGATGATCTTCGTGACCGAGTCTACACGGTCCTTCCACGCCTGATGGGCCTGTATGAGGAGGTCCCTGCGGGTCCAGTCAGACGAATCAGCCAGCTTAACCTCGTTCCCTGAGTATGACTTATCGACAGCCTGCTTCTGAAAATGCGATACTTCGGGGCTGCTCGTAGCCAGGGTTTCGAGTATACTCACTCTTTGTCTTCCTCCGTGGTAGCGTATGCAACGTCAAGACATTCTTGCATCACAGCTATGGCTGTTTCGCCCGCCTCCACCCGCTCTAGTGCGTAGAGAAAGGATTCGGGAGCGATCATTATGAAAAGGTGTTTGCCTTCAGCCATGATAGCACAAATGCTCCTAGATGTCAACCCCTTCCGCGCCGTAGCCGTCTGGCTATGCCGGGAGGAAGGTTGCGCCTGTTGATCACGTCTTCAATGTCTGGAGCGGCTGCTGACACGACACTCACTTCGCCCTCTGCGATCCACAGCCCTACCAGGGCATCCTTGGTATCGGAGAAGGGGAAGGCCTGCATGTCAGAGATCAGCGGCTCTAGTTTCTTGCGGTCTGCTGGGGTAGCTGACGGGAAGCAGTACATGCCACCCGCGATGAGTGGGGCCACAGCAGCGATGCCGTACTCCTCATCGTTTATCGAGCCCCTCTTTCGGCCCTTGCCGAATGTCTTATGTGGCAAGAGGACAGTTTTAGCAGCAATGGCTCGAGACTTGACCACTTCATCCCCCATAAGCGTCGGGGCATAGTTGACTTCGATGAGGGTCCGCTGTGGTCTGTACTTCTCCCAGAAGTAGTACATGAGCTTCTCTCTGATTCCTGTCGCTCCGAGTTGGTCTGTGACGAGGAGGTCAACGACTGTTCGAACGCGAGTTCGTGGATCGTATGCGAGTAGTACTGAGGCAGCTCTGCCTGTGAGTGCGGGGTCAATTCCAAGGATGAGAATCTCATGTGGCTCCACTTGTCCTAGCATGCGCGTAGAACCGAGCTCCAGCGCACGATCAATCATGTCCTGTGAGAATACGGTGGCGTCTGAACCTACGTCTTCCTGCTGGTAGACGAGCTTCCAGCGCCATACCCCCAGAGACTCCATCTCCCTGCGGATGTCACGCATTCCCTTCTGATAGCGTTCGATACCGTTAAACTCATCCCAGACCATTTGACCATCGAGAGGCCAGTAGTCTGGCCACGTAGTCTCCTCTTCCCCATCTTCATTGATAATGATGGCTGGGATGTCCACGAAGGCGGCATGAGGGTCCTCCGCCCAGGCGTCTTTCCAGCTTCGGAAGTTATCCTGCGGGTGGACCCTAGTCCCAACGACAATAATTTCACCCTTGTGGGCGCGTGAGCTAGCCTCCTGTAGGAACCATGAGTCAAGGCCATTCCTCCTGTTTTCGGTCAGTTGGTTTTCGAGTGTGAGTGCGTCATCGAGGAGGAGTAGATCGAGACGTGATCCGTATATCTGAGCACCAATTCCAAGTGCCTGGATAGATGGGTCTCTTTCACCTGAACGTCTCTGGCGTATGGTAATCTGATCTGCGTCCCAGCGGTGTGCGGAATGCGAGTCCGGCTTGAACCCCTTGAAGTCTTCGATGAGGTTCCGTTCGGTGTCGTCATACAAATGCTCCTCAGTCATGTACCTCTTCACACGACGCAACAGGTCTCGAGCCTTGTCCGTGGACTTCGACACGATAGCGATACGTGCGTCAGGGTTCAAGCACAGCTTGTACAGTACGTAGCCAAGTGACGCATGCGTCGACTTGCCCGACTCAGGGAAGCCGTTCACAATCAGCTTGTTGACCTGCGGGTCCTGGATGGCATCCACAATAGGCTGCTGGTGAGGGAAGACCTTCAGCCCCAGGTACTCCCACGAGAACTGCTCGTAGGTCATCCATGAGATATCGGGCCAGTCACGGCCGTCCTCACCCCTGTCAGGGTCCTCGCCTGAACGTATTGCACGGGCCTTGGTGGCCCAGTCCTTGTCACGGTCAGCGTTCTTCTCCCACCAACCACGAGAGACGCCGAGGAAATCCACAGCGCCTTGAATAGAGAACCCCTGTCTGAGGAGTTCCAGGAAAGACTCTTTGGCCCAGACCTTCCACGCCCCAGTGCCCTTCTTGGCAGGAGGTGGGGGAAGGTAAACGTCCGGTAGGTCGCGAACGACCTTGAACGTCTGGGCCTTGATCTTACCTGAGCGGGACGTCTTGGTCTCAGCCACCGCTTTCTTCTACGTCGCCACCGACGATAGCGTCGAAGGCCTCCTCGGCAATCTGCTCTGCCTCGTCCTTCGAATACGCAATGCCGACTAGCTGCCCTTCGATGTAGACGTGCCAGAAGTTGTCGCCATCATCCTCAGTCAGGATGATAGGCGGGTCATACGAGTATACCTCGTCGTAGGTCAAATGGGTACCCCTTGAATCGGATCGTCGTCAGTATACCACTCCATGACCGTTTTGTCAACAGGCAACTGTAGCTGACCATCGACGAGCCTGATCATGTCGGTCTGCTCCTGGCGACGGTACCCCAACCAGAGGGCAGCGTAGTTCGCCAAGTCGAGGAGTGTGTCCTCGATGCCCTCATGGTTAGGTTCCTTGCCGGAAGTGAGCTGGCGGAGCCGCTCTATTTTGACACCTATCAGGACTTGGAACGTCTGCTCCACCGTGACGTTTGAACTCTGGGCAGCCCCTGTGAAGTTCGAATACACGTCATCGCTGTCTGCATAGTCGGCCGCTTTGGACGCAACCAATTCCTGCATGTCCCTCAACACACCTAGGACTGGGTGCTCTTCCATACTAGCCATCGTTCTTCTCCTGGTAGTCTACTGGTACAACCCACTCTAGGTCCATCTTATTCCAGGTTTCTTCGAAAGCCTCGTTGAGCTGCTTGATCTCCCGGTCCGTCAATTCAGGCACGCCTCCGTCAGTGTCCCAAGTCGTGTTGTGCATAAGCAGGCCGTACTCCTGTTTGTTGGTGGCTCGGCAGGTGGCGACGCACTCCCAGTGCGTGGGGACGGTCTCGCCCTCGAACTCGTACTCGGGCATGAGCGCCCAGGTCAGCCAAATCCTCTTATCCA
>Ga0316192_10002276_pt1 | contig 14068 bp, 11 predicted proteins | sample MerIslwburrow_MG_FD_204931 | JGI IMG/M metagenome (GOLD analysis project Ga0316192, IMG submission 204931) | Coastal sediment microbial communities from Maine, United States - Merrow Island worm burrow | ecosystem: Environmental > Aquatic > Marine > Coastal > Sediment | place: USA: Maine...
ATCAGTGAGGTCATGTTATTTGCCGCCATGATTCTCGCAGCCACCAGCGCTGGATCGACAGAGTTTACAGCTGTGCGTCATGCATTGGCACACGCTGAGTCACGCGATCTGATCATATTTCTTGCCTTTGTCGGTTTTGGTATCAAGGCCGGTGTATTGGGACTACATCTGTGGCTGCCGCTGGCCCATCCGGTTGCTCCGGCTCCTGCCAGTGCTGTGCTGTCAGGTGCCATGATCAAGGCGGGTTTGTTGGGTTGGTTGCGGCTATTGCCGCTGGGTGGGGTTGAGCTGATCTCCTGGGGCGAGGTGTTCGTACTGCTGGGACTGGCTGCAACATTCTATGGTGTGGCGGTGGGCATTACCCAGCAGAAACCCAAAACACTTCTGGCCTATTCAAGTATCAGCCAGATGGGCATTATGACTATGGCCGTAGGGCTGGGGTTGCTTGCTCCACAGGCCTGGCCTCTCATTCTGCCAACCATAGTTTATTTTGCTCTGCACCATGCTCTGAGCAAAGGAGCACTGTTTTTAGGGACCGGACTTGCTGACAACAATCATCGCCTGCATCGCTGGATCTGGATTGGGCAATGGCTACCGGCGCTAGCGCTGGCAGGTGCCCCCTGGAGCAGTGGCATGTTTGCCAAACTGCTGCTAAAGGAGAACATCCTGCATGCCCCGACACCGTGGGATACCCTGTTGCCCATGCTGCTGACAGCCAGCTCTGTTGCAACAGCACTGCTCATGGCTCGTCTGCTCTATCTGCTACGGCCTACCATCCACTCACTGGTAGCAATTCCGAATGCAGGTCTAGTCTGGCCCTGGCTAGCGGCTTTGATGACTATCATACTGGTGCCATGGTTGTTTGTGCCTGCTATGCCAAACCTAGGAGGTATGCATGTGCTGAGCAGCCTCTGGCCTGTGTTACTTGCTGGCACTGTGAGCCTGCTTGTACTTCGCGCAGAATTGTTTCGTGCAGTTGTCCCAGTGCCTGCGGGTGATGTGCTGGTATTGATGGAGTACAGCTTACAAAAACTGTTTCACCTATGCTGTGGCTGGATTAGAGCCTTATCGACTTTAGTTAAGGTACAACATGAGTCCAGATTTTTATTGGCTACCTCATGGACAAAGCTGCAGCGATGTTTCTTCGATTGGCTGAAACAAGGAGTTTTTAGTGGCGGATGGAATACCAATATTACACTATTTCTTTTAGTAGGATTGGTGATGGCCTGGTTGGCGGAATGAAGTGAAAGCAAACAATCTGTTGGAGTGGCTTGCAAAGCCGCCAATAACTGTCCATGGCGAATTGATAATTATGTAGTCATAGGCAGTTGATAAAGAGCACGACAAAATCTCACAGAGATAAATGTACTCGTTGAACCGATTCTTCCTTCTGAAATCATGACAAAAAACGGGACTACAGTTGCTTGAGAAATAAAGTTGGTGGTGGGACATTTGTTATGAATAACACTCGAATGTGAACGTAAGTGATTGAGTGTTCTTGGTTGTTATTTCTCAGAACTTAGCCAATACAAAAATTGTAGGTGGCGTGGTTATAGGAGTGGCAAAGCACGTAAACTATTGAAATATATACAAGTGCAACGGCCTGCAAAGCCGTGAACCTCGGTTCGATTCCGGGCTCAGCCTCCATTTATTAAATGTAAAAACTATGTCTAAGGACGTGGGTAGATTCGGAGTGTATGGAGCAGCTATACAGGCTAAATCTCCAATCAGCAGCAGCCCAGCGTAAGCAAGCATTAACCAGTCATTCAGATTAAGTGTCATGTCCCCGAATTTTCACTCGCGCATTGTGTTTGATTTGCTGAAACTGCGTGAGGGTAGTTCCCTATAAAATGAGGTGCATCTTTGCAGAGTATGAATTGAATTCTTTTCGTCTCCACCCATATAGCCGCTATAATTGCCTCTTTTTTGCCGACTATAGCCCCATTTACAACATTGTTTTTTTCAGATAAGCAGGGTCAATTTTTTCGTCCTCTGACCGGTAAGTACCGGGAGCAGATTGTGGCCTGTCTGCGCATGCTCTACAGTCGGCTCTACAGCGCATCAGCTGACTACAGCCGGATAGTAATGAAAGAGCATGTGATTGAGGTCTTTCAAGAGGCCATCACCCGCGCACCCCTGCTGGATGACGTGGGTGAAGATGATGTCAATCTGCCTGTTCGCAGTGAGCGGGAGCAGGCTAACTGGGTGTTGAATCAGCTGCTGGAGCATGGTTGGCTTGAGAAGCAAGTGGATGAGGCAACCCTGCAGAGCAGCTACGCCTTTAGTCGCATTGGTCGTCTCTTCACCCAACCGATGGTGGAAGCCACAGGCGGCCGTTTTCGTACCCGCCACCGTAATACGCGCAATACCCGTAATGCCCTGCAATCCTTTGTGGATCAGGGTGAAGTCTATGATTTGCTGGATGCCTATGAATACTCCGAGCGCATCATCAGTGACTTTAGTGATGTTATTGCTGAGCTGGAGGAGCGCAAGCGACAGCTGGTACGGGAGGTTGAATCCCAACAGCTGGTACAGCGAGCCAGTGATGAGTTCTTCGATTTTATGGAGAAGCGTTTCATGCCTGATCTGGCGGTGCGCCTTTCTGCGGATAGTGTGGAAAAATACCGGGATGAGATACAAACCCTGATTGTTAAGGCTCGTCGTAAGCGCAAAGAGTTTAAGACCAATGCGGAAAAGGCACTGCGCAAGGCTGCCCCAGAGTTGCTTGAAGATACCCAGAGTTCTCTCTACTGGATGATTCTGGATGGCATCGAGAGTCGTATGCACAGTGCCAGTGAGATTATGCTGCCCGCCCTACGTAGTGCCCTGCATGGCTTTACCCGTCGTGCTGATATCATCATCCGGCAACTTAGTTTTAGCAGCAGTGGCCGCCAGAGTGATCTGGTTCCCTTGTGTCGTGCCTTGGCTGAGTTGTCGGATGAGGAGCGAGCCACCCGGCTTGCGGCGGCTGGGGATGCCATGGCCAGAATCCGTGCTGGTTTTGTTGACCCTGCCGCCCTTAGAATCCGCAGCAGCACTATTCGAAGAGTGGTCAATACGGGGGTAGAGGAGCATGGCACACCCGATAAGACCACCCGTCGCAAGCTGTTTATTCAGCAAGCGATGGATAGGGCCTTTGCCATCAACAATCAGGGAATGCGTGAGTACATTATCAAGGCGCTTAACCAGGGGCACCGTATTCACAGCCACAATCTCCCTACCCACAATGCCCAAGAGTTGCTGATGGGGACGCATGCCATTGAGGTAGGTGCTGCAGGCAACCGTTCCTCTGAATTCCGCTTTCGGGTGGAACCCAGTGGCCAGCGGGTGCGCACCGATTATTTTAATCTCACCGATGAATTTACTATCGAGCTAATTGATACTGAACATGATGTTGAATGAATTTTTACAAGAGGCTGTAGAGCGAGAGAATGTTACTCTCAGTGAGTTTCGTGAGTTGGTGGTTCGTCTGCTCAATTACGGCGTGCTGTGCCGCAGTGAGAGCCAGATTGAGCAGCAGATCTATGATCGCTATCTGCGCCTGAGTGACCTGGTTGAGGAGTATTTTGGCCTGATGGATATTGGCATCCTGCATGAGCCACGGTTTGAATATGTGCGGCTTTACCCACCTGGCAGCCATGTGCCGGGGATGGAAGAGGCAGAAGAATCCGCTTTTAGCGGCAGCCTGCGTGCCCGCTTGAGTCAGCATGAGGTGGCGCTGATTTTGGTGTTGCGACTCCAATATGACAAGGCATTGCGAGAGGGGCAGGTGGATGAAAACGGTTATGTGACGGAGTCCCTGGAGTCCCTCGGCATTGCCATTAAAAACGTACTGGGTCGCAGCCTGCCAGAGAAAATGACAGAGCGTACCCAGCTGTTCAAACGGCTACGCCAGCTGCGGTTGATTGATTGCCGTCAGGATGAAAGGTTTGACTCGGGAGAGGCCTGGATCAAGATCCACCCCATGATTGTCAATTTCGTTAATGATGAGTGCCTGCAAGCGTTGGAAGGCGAGGGCGATGACATTCAATCAGAGAGAGATCCTGATGACGAATAATCTATAAAAACATCATGATAAATAATCTATTTAATGTGAAATATAATAAATTAGCTATGGGTTAAACGACGTGTATCTAAAGCAATTTGTCTTTATTAATTGGGGCAATATCCCCAACCTGGAGTTTGATTTTGGGCCAATCAATCTCTTCTCTGGCGGCAATGGCTCAGGCAAAACTACGGCTGCTGATGCGATTCAGACCATCATGACGGCTGCGCATGAGAATCTATTCCATTTTAACCCAGGCCAGGACGAGACCACGCAGCGGGGGCGGGGTGGCAAGCGTGTCCGCACCCTCTCTTCCTATGTGCTGGGGTGTGATGATGGCAGCTATGCCCGACTTGATCCCACTGACGGCTATCTGGCTGCTATCTTTCATCCTACCCAGGGTGAAAAGGGTGAACCTTTTACTGCCCTGATTGGTGTCCGCGCATGGCTGGATCAAGCAGGTAACCAACCAGCTGCCCGTCAGGATGACGTGCTGTTTATGATCTTGCCTGGACTGGAACTTACACTAAGCCACTTTGTGCGAGAAGAGAAGGTTGGCAAATATATTGCGCCACTGGATAAGATTCAAACCTTGCTGATTACTGAGTTTGGCAAGCGCCGGGTAGAAAAATATGACACCAAAAAGAGCTATTTGCGACGGCTCTATGGCGTGCTGCGTGGGCGCAATGACTCGGTAACAGAGCAAGAGGCAGTGGCTGCGGCAAAGGCCTTTTCTCGCTTCATGGCCTACAAGCCAGTACAGGGCATCAACCGCTTTGTTGCGGATGAAATTCTGGAAAAGCGTGATCTGGGGGAGGCGATTCGATCCATCTCCAGTCAGCTGAAAACCATCCACGGTATGGAGCGAGAGGCCTCCCGGCTGATAGAGTCCATTAATATTCTGGAGTGCTCCAAACAGCAGGGGCAGCGCTATATTGAGCAGTGGATCGAGCTTAATGTTATTGATTACACCCTGGCTCAGTATCACTATTTACAGCGACAACAGGACTACCTCAAGGCCAAGCAACAACAGCAGAATTTTCAACAGGAGCTGGAAGGCACCGGCAGTGAGATTGGGCTGGTGACAGACCGGCGCCGCCAGGTTCATGAACAACGTGTCGCTCTTGAGGCCCAGCGTATGGGCATTGGTGCCTTGCAGCAGAAAGATGAGATACAGCAGCAGCGCGAACAACAGCAGCAGGCCCTCACTGAACAGGCTAAGCAGCTGCTGCTGCAAGACAACCAACTGCAACAAAACATTGAGCAGAGCAGGGTGATCAGTAAAGGGCTACAAGCTGCTGTGCTGGCAACTGATCTCCCCGCTGTGGCCAATCTGAATAGTGCGGCGCTCTGCCGTAAACTGCTGGAGCAGGGCGGGCGAGAGAAGATGGATTTTCAGAGTCTGCTAAGTGGCGATATTTTGGGGGATCTCTCTCCCCTTGAGCAGCATCTGGATCAGGTGCGTATTGCCCAGCGGCTGCATAATCAGTGGACAGACCACTGGTATGCCCAAGTAGAAGGAGAGGGCGGCCAAAACCTACGGGATCAGTTGGCAGGCCTGCACCATCAGCGCCATAACCGTTATAATCAGCTGGCTGAACGTCATCGCCGCAAGCAGCATGAGATTGAGCGGCTGGAGTCACACCATGTCAACTACCCCCACTATGTAGAGCGTGCCCTGGCAGAGATCAGCAGCCAATGCCCGCAGGCTGATCCCCGCGTGTTATGTGATCATATCGAGGTAAAGGATCCCCGTTGGCAGGCAGCAATTGAGGGTTATCTGGGCGGCGCTCGCTTCTCTATTATTGTCGAGCCTAAATATGAGGCAGAGGCCATCCGCATTGTGCGCAACATGCCAGGGCGGGATAACCGAGCACGAATTATCCAGGGGGAGAAGGCATATCGGGATGCAGAGCGCCTACGGCTGGATGCAGATTCTATCCTGCATGTACTTACCTTCAGCCATGCTGTTGCCCAAAGCTATGTGACAGCCAGTTACGGCGGCGTGCTACGGGTGGAGTCGTCTGAGGCCCTGCGCCACACCCGCCGTGGCATTACCCCCGATGGTATGGGGGCAGGCAACTACAGCATGTTTCGTTGTGATCTGCCGGATGCTGAGCTGGTTTTTGGCACTGCAGCACGTGAACGCGCACTGCAAGCCAAAAAAGAGGAGCTGGAGCAGCAGGCCATTGAGTGGCAGCAGGCCAATGACCTGATGCAGGAGACTGCTCGACTGCTATCAGCCGTGGATGGACTGAAGCTGCTGAATTATGCCGACACCATTACCAACATGCTCAGCATCCATCGAGAGATGCAGAAGCTTGAAAGGCTTTATGAACAGTTAGACCTTACTGAATTTAATGAGTTAGAAAGTAAACTTGAAGAGCTGCGTGAGCAGGAAGAGCAGTATGCTAAACAAGAACGCAATCTGAACAAACAAGAGGGTGAACTGGGTGAGAAACTGCGAGAGATCATCGAGCAAACCAAGAAACAAAGCAAACAGCAGGAAGAGACCCAGGCTCAGGTTGAGCAGTGTGATGAGCTACTGCGCACCCTTGCATCTGACTGGACAGAGTTTGACTGTGATGCGCGCCTTAATCTGGCTGATCATGAAGCTAAAGATCTAAACCTGGAGATTGCACAGGCCAACCGTAAAGAGGCAGAGGGACAGCGCCGCGCCAGTGAACGTAAAATGGATGATGCCATCCTCAATCATAACCAGTCCTGCCGCCCGGTTGATGCTATTGTCTATCAAAGCTTTGATGGTGAATATGATATCCGGCTGTTCCGTTCTATCTGTGAGCTGCAGCGAGATATTGACCGGGTCTACAACCAACTGAAAAACAACATCCTGGTCGAGAAGCACCAGCAGCTGAGCCAGCTCAAAGAGAGCTTTAATAGTGCCTTTGTTACCCATCTCTGTCATGCCATCCATCAGGCCATCAATGATGGCAAACGCCAGATCAAGCAGCTTAACCAAGAGCTACAGCACCACCGCTTTGGTGATGATCTTGAGACCTTCCGCTTTGATAGTGACTGGATTCCAGAATACCGAGGTTATGCCCGATTCTTTGAAGAGGTGATCAAAAACCCCACCCTTGGCGATGGCGCAACACTGTTTAGTGCCGAACTATCAAAGAGATCTATCCAGGTTCGGGATGAACTCATGAGCATGCTGCTGGATGAGGATGAGCAGAAGGCACTGCGTGAGCTAGAGCGCATAGCCGATTACCGCAACTACCGAAAATATGAGATCTATAAAGAGGTGGAAGGTAAGCCACCCATTGCCCTCAGTGAATACGGCACCGGCAGTGGAGGGCAGCTGGAAACGCCAGCCTACATTATTCGCTCTGCTGCAATTACCTCCGCTTTTCGTTTTGCAGAGTCAGGCAACCATCTGCGCATGGTGCTAGTGGATGAGGCCTTCTCCAAGATGGATGAGACCCGTTCACGTGAGGTGATCAACTATCTGACCGAATCCCTTGGACTGCAGCTGGTGTTTATTATGCCTACCAGCAAATGTGGTCCCTTTATGGATCTGATTAGCAATGAATTTGTCTTCGCCAAATGCCCCAGTGACAAACCCCGTGGGCAACTGATGACCCGCGTATTGGTTGATCGCAAAGAGTGCAATCAGGAAAAGATAAAAGAGCTATGGGCCAATCACCGCCAATCCATCTACCAGCAGGCTGAGTTGGATTTTATGGATGGCGTGGTTTGAGATAGATCCTATGGATAGACCTCAATGGTTGGATGAACCCGAGCAGAAGGATGTTCTCCAACTGCTCAATAGCTTTATCGATAGGCTTGATAAAATGCCTGCTAATGAAAGGGTGCGGCCACCTGCAATCAAGGCAACACCCAAGCAGATGCCCATGCTTTTTGTTGGTGGCGTTGAGGCTGATTTGCAGTGGGAGCTGATTCAATCTTTAAGTCAGCGTTATGGGTTGATCACTATTCAGCCAAATCCAAAACGCAATTCTTTAGAGCCAGAATATACCAATGCCAGATTGACCTTTCAATTGGCATCAGAGGACAGGTTGCGCGACTGGCTCCGGCGACCGCATAAAACATCTTCCCTAAAACAGTGGCAGGCAGAGGTCGATCATTTAGCCGATAGCTTTCCCGGTGACACGGAGCGACTGCGGTCACGCCAGATACATATAAAAGGGGTAAGCCCAGAGCAAATCCTGCAAGGCTTTATTAAGATCGGCACTTATCACGACAGGCTTCTCACTTTACGTCAGCTTAGCGCCAGCTGCTTTTGCGGGCACTCTAAGTTTCTTGATGGGCGTGAAGAGCTGGTTAAGGCGCTCTACCCAGATCTACAGCTGCGGCTTCGTCCATTGGTTGTAAATGTGCATCTTCCAAAAAAGATCACTGGTGTGCTGTTTATTGAAAATTTAGATAGCTACACCAATGCCATTGAAGGCATACCCAAAGATGCCAGCAACTACGCCCTGATCTATTGCGCCGGGTTCAAAGGTGGGGCACGTAGAATTCGAAACAGGGCAGGTGCATCCCTGCATTTCAGTGACAATGGCGATCTGGATTGCCTGCAACCATTTAATGATTGGTGGTTTGCCGCAACAGAACGAGATTGGCCCATCTATTTCTGGGGAGACTTGGACTACTCAGGTATGGCCATACTCAAAGCACTAAAACAAAGATTCAGCAATGTAGAGGCATGGAAGGCTGGCTATGCACCCATGCTTCATCAACTTAACAATGGTAGCGGCCACGATTTTGAGACTGCTAATAAACAAGAGCAAATAGACCCAAAGATAACGGGATGCAACTATGCGGATCAGATTCTACTGCCTGCTATAAGAGAGATGACTGCTTTTGTAGATCAGGAGTTTGTAACGGAATAAATTTGGGGAAGGGGATTCTGGGGACACGATACCTAATTTTCCAGCTGTTAACTATCTGTTTTGGCGGTATGGTTGCTGACTATCGCATAAATCAAAATGTCTCCTTTGTGTACAGGCCGTGTAAAAACACCACAGCTTCCCGAGCGCAGAAGCCGGCATCAAATTTAGTGTGACACACGATGGACTGGCTTTGGATCGGATAACGCCGCTATCAGTGGGCAACCACCTTGTTTGAAGTTTTGCTGGGTTTAAAGATGATTTCAGGCGGTCACTTTTACGTTTTTACACACCCTGTGTATGGAGTCGACATCTGATTGGGTTGATCTGAGTAGTAATCCCAGGCTAAATCGATATCAATCACGTTAGAATTTTTCATTGCATGGACACTTTTGCTTTCGTCGATACCGGCCTACTTAGAGGGTGCAGGCTTTGATCAGTGTCTTGCCAATACAAAAATTGTAAGTGGGGTGGTGACATGGGTGGCTCCGTCACGATGATATATGACACATTGCAGCAAGCTGTGCGTGTCACATATCATCATGACTACCGCAATGACTCTACGGCAACTATAGCTGTTTATTTTTTTCTCCATCACTCGCTTGCGCTCCTAATTGCGAAAAGAAATAAATAGCGTTGCCTATCGGGGACTAATCGCCTTCGCTTTGCTCTCCATGGCGGTCAGCGTTTGTATAAAAGCATTTTTGACCCCATCTAATGCAATCATTAAACTGATAAACACCTGATTAATTCCAAGAACAGTAACTATCCTTTATCTATATCTCAGAATTGCCAGCCAACGCCATAAGCGCAAAATATCAGCCAGTGCCGCTGCAACATAGGTATAAGCACAGGCCTTAAGAACTTGTCTGACAGGTTCAATCTGCGATTCATCTATATATTCACCCTCCACTAAGATAGGTAGTGCTTTTTTAAAGCTGGCATCAAACTCTTCTGGCAGGATGGCCACATACATAAGCACAGAAGCCAGCATAGTTATAACACCAATAAAGGCTGTGAGCAGTGCAGCATGAGGCAGATGAAAAATAAGTGTAATGGCAGGGATAGCCATAAGGATACCAGCGCCACAGCGCTGAATGGTGTGCGCCTTGCTTAGGTAGCGATCACGTAGTTTACTAACCTCTTCCTCATGATTGAACTGTATAGCATGGCCTACCTCATGGGCAGCTACAGCAATGGCAGTTAGTGATTTGCCATTAAACACCTCAGGGCTGAGGCGCACGGCATTGTCGCTGGTATCATAATGATCTTCGTCTGGATCAGTTGTTTCTACCGTAACGCCATCTAATTTAAACCGCTCTACCAGATGGGTTGCCAATTCTCCCCCTGTACCAGGCATGTTATCAATGGTTTTGCTGTGCCGCCTTAATGTGTACCGAACCCAGAGGTTAGGAGCGTATATTAGTAGTAGCAGGAGAATGGCGGTGATAGCGTATGGCATGAGTAACAGTATAGTCTTGTAAGTAATAACGTGGATGGAGGCGTTATATGGTCAGTTGTAAACTATACCAGCAGGCGGCTGTTCTTAGACAGTGATGACTGCCTCAAGGGCCTATTCCACCTAATATCACTGTCATATTTCAAGAATAGCCTTGACCTGACTATAGCTTCACACTTCAGAATTGATATTGATGGACAAATGTCGATTACTAATCAATATTAATTGGAGATTGTGGATAATGAACAAAGAAAACTGGATATCTATGTTTCGTGAGATTGGCCTTGATGATAAGGCAATGCTGAAGTGGCATAGCCTGTTTGAAAAGAGACATCCTGATGAGCATCAATCATTCCTTGAATGGTTGAATATCCCACAAGAAGAAATCAAGAAAATAAGATTGAAGTAATTGTATTGTAAGTGAGGCAACTGTTCACTCAGTTGCCTCACTATTTTGATGAGATAAATAATAATGTTTACTATTGGCCAGGTCGCAAAAAGATATTCCTTATCAAGAAGTACCCTAGTTTACTATGACTCAAAAGGAATACTAAAACCGAATGAAAGGAGCGCGTCTAACTATAGGCTATATTCTGAAAATGATCTTAAGTTACTAGAAAGAATTATCCTATTTAGGAGTGCAGGATTATCAATTGACTCAATTCAGCATATTGTTGATAACAAGCATGGGCAAGTAGAAATTGCACTGGAAAATCGGTTATATAAAATAAACAAGGAAATGCAAGAGTTAAGAACTCAGCAAAACTTAATTTTACAATTAATTGGCAATGATAGATTGTCTTCTAATGCTAGGGTCATGGATAAAGCCACATGGGTTACAGTTTTAGATAAGGCCGGTTTAGATGATAATGGGAAAAGAAAATGGCACCAAGAATTTGAAGCTATAGCACCAGAGGCCCACCAGGATTTTTTAGAGTCAATTGGAATAGAAAGCGAAGAAATCAATTCAATTCGCAAATGGTCAAGAGAAAATCAAACATAAGATAAACATTGCTACCTGGTCGGTCATCCACAATATTGTTGACAATCCAGATTTATAAATATCACTTTAAGCAGCGGTAAAGCTTGCCATTTATTTAGCTTAGCTCTGCTAATATTGCTTTATCTCGCTTAGTCAGCTTACTTACAACTAATGCATATGAGCCACTGGCCAGCTCTTCAACCATCTCTTTTGGGATCTCATCTTTTAACGTGATAGTAATCCAGTGCCTCTTGTTCATGTAATACCCTGGCTGGATTGATTCATACTGAGCAGTCAGTATCTCACCATCTGCTGGCTTGCATTTTAATGTGACTCTTGGTGTTTCTTCTTTCTGAGATACCAGAGCAAACATCTTTCCCATCACTTTATAGACCAGAGCTTCAGGCCCAAATGGCATGCTGGCCTCTGCACCTTTGAATGCATCCAGATAATCTTCCAGTAATTTGCTGTTCATTATTTTCTCTTAATCTGCCTATTTATCTAGTTTCTAGTGCAGACATAGGTGCCAAGCACTCCATCATCTATTTGCTTGCTTTTTACTGTAAAGCCAGCCTGAGACAAAAGCTCATCCATAACCCAGTCGTAAGTTGAATATTCATCCTTAAAATGTCTTTCAGTATCCTCTTGCAGTAACTTCCCTCCAGCTTCACCCAATTTATCAATAAGTGCTTGAATGTTGATGGTGGCATCATCCTCTTTCAGGATGACATCATGAATGTAAAGCTGGCCACCGGGCTTTAAAAAATGAAATATCCGCTTAAGTGCGATACCTTTCAAAAAATCAGGGAGATGATGAAAGGCGAAGGTTGTCACTACCGCATCTACTGATTGATCGGTATGTTTATAACTTAGAAATCCAGCATGATGGAACTCAATATTTGATGCTTTTTCTTGAGCTGCTTTGGATTTCGCATGATCGAGCATAGCCTGCGATACATCAACAGCATGTACCCTGGTGCAGTGTTGAGAGGCTTGGATAGCAAACTCTCCAGTTCCAGAACCAAAATCAATTACTGTATCGCTACGCTTAATTCCCAGTAAACCAATAACAGTTAAAGCCTCGGACTTCATATCACGAAAAGTGGAATGGCTTGCGTCATAGATTTCAACTTCAGCTTTTTTACTGTAGTCAGTGCCTATTTGTTTGAACTCATCATATTGCCAAGTTAAGTTGTTCTTCATCAGTGTTATTGATCCATTATCAGAATTCCATCGTCAACTGTTATCAGGTGATAAATGAACACCGCCAATCCATTGGTTTAGCACAGTAATATAAAGCCAGTCTCTTTCTCCTGATAATACTGCTTTACCTGCTGATGTTATGGTTAATATCTGATCTTGGTTGCTTGGCAGCGTTAAGGTTTGACCTTCAGGCAGCTCAATTAGTGGTGGGTCTGATTCAAGAAATTCATGCAGGATCTGCCAAAAACTGGAGTCCCCTAAAAATATTTGGCCTTCCATCTCTTGGTTGCGGATAAATATCTGTTCTGGCCTGTTCTCACCACTGGATATAATTGTTAATGCTTGATGAGCGGTGCGTGACAGGCCGTTGCTATCACTTGGATACTCTTCTAATGAACGTACTATTGAATCTCTTAAAAAGGGTAATGCCGTTGTATCTTCGCAGAGTAAACTGTGCCAGTGCGCTGGGGTATTTGAACGAAAAGTTGCCCAGGCCTTACTGGCAGTGGTTAGGTGTTTATCTGTGATGGGCTCTTCATACTTAAATAGCGCCATCATCTCTTCTGGTGATAACGTGCCTAGATATCGATCTATACAAATTATTGACAGCTCTGTTTCTATTATTTGGTTTTTATTCAGCCAATCTAAGATCTGAAATATCTGAAGCAACTACTCCAATTACTGTTATGCTGTTCAAGCGTGATTGTTCTCACTCTTTCTCTGCAAAACCTAGAATATAGCCGTTACAATCTTTGATGTAGAACTCTCGCATACCGTACCAGGTGGTTTCTAAATCTTTTGTTATCTCCACTTGGCTCTTTATCTCTTCATACAGTTCATCAATACCTTCCAAATCAATATAAAATAGTACCGATGCGCCTTGGCTAATATTTGCAAGCTCTGGTATGTCATTATTGAAATCATTTGATTGTAAAAACATTACACAGACATCATCTTTGCTTACCATTGCGTAAGCATATTCATGTTCAGGATCAATTTTTTCTTCTATGGTAGTTGATCCAGCTTGAACGGCCATACACAATTTAAAACCAAGTATATCTTGATAGAACTCAACCGATTTACTGACATCACTGACTGAAAAATTTGGGGTTAATTTATTGAATTTCATAGATCACCTGTAATGGTTAATAATTGTTTTCTCTTTGTTGAACCTTACATGGTTGTTGAGTCACTATCGCTGCCAATATGAAGGGTAATTACAACGTTACTTATAAAATCTACATATCAAAGATATTTTTTGGCCTCATCCAATGCAATCATTAAAGTCATATCATTGATAGGTGATGCGTGAAAACCACTGTGTAGATAGAAACGTTTTGCTTCCTCAGATAGAGCATGTACCAATATCGCACGTATACCGGCTTGCTCTGCAACGATCAGTGTGCGCATGATGGCATCCTTAAGCATGCCTACACCAATACCTTTGTCTTGCCATAGGGTTGCCACTGAAAGACGACCCAATACCATGACCGGGATAGGTTCTGGCA
>Ga0316192_10002278_pt1 | contig 14065 bp, 15 predicted proteins | sample MerIslwburrow_MG_FD_204931 | JGI IMG/M metagenome (GOLD analysis project Ga0316192, IMG submission 204931) | Coastal sediment microbial communities from Maine, United States - Merrow Island worm burrow | ecosystem: Environmental > Aquatic > Marine > Coastal > Sediment | place: USA: Maine...
TCCGCAATAGTGGAAGAATTTTTCTTAGGCGTTTGCTTTTCGCTTATCCGGGTTTTATGCAAACGGTTATTTTCCGCGTAGCGGTACAGCGAATGTACTTCCAGCCAGACAGAGTCCGGATAGGGTTCGTAGACCTGGTAGGCTTTGAGCAGCATTGCGCTTAGCTGCTTGATGGCGCGGTGTATGGCGATAACCAGGAGTTTCTTGTCCTTGCGTCCGATTCCGGCAATCTGTTCCATGACCAGCACCTTGTAACCGGTAGCAAGCGCATGTGAAATTTCGCGAGACAAATTTGCAATCTTGAGGCTGCCGGGGGACGGTGGAAGTGGTTGGCCGACGAAATGTTTTTTCATCCGTTCGGTTACATAGCGTACCGGTCTGTATAACAACTCCAGAGTTTTAAAGCGTTGCTGGGCAGCGATGTCCTGGTGATTCAGGTCGGTCAGTGCTTCAAACAACAGCCGGGTGGTTTCGCCGATGTTGGCCATCGGCAAGGCGTCGATCCATTTCTTGACGCTGGCAGGGTTGCTGTCGAAAGACCCGCTTTTCGGTGCTGTTCGGTTGGGTACAGAAAGTTGCATGGGTATTTTGTCCGCTGGCTGTTGTTGGCATTGGCAGGTCGGACTATGACTGCTGCTCAGTCGTCACTGCTTCCCGATGGGGCTATCGTCCCGCAGGGGTAAAACTGAATGGATGCGGGGAAGCGGCTATTATCCCTGACCAGTGATGCCGTCTGCGAAAGCCGGGAGCAGGTCCTGGAAGCCAAGCATATATTATTCTAAGTTATTGTTAATAAAAATTAAACTGGAGTCTTCGACGGGTGTCCCGGCTGTTCTCGAACCAGCTGTGGGACAAGGTAACCCGGCAAAGAACTGCGTATTTCCTCCATCAGGGCGCGGGCTTTCCGGTCGTCAACCTGAAAATGTGCAGCGCCCAGAACCGCGTCGAGCTGATGCAGGTAGTAGGGAAGCACATGGGCAGCAAACAGTTTTTCACTCAAATCGACAAGTGTTGCAGCCCTGTCGTTCACACCACGCAGCAACACTGACTGATTCAGCAAAGTGATGCCTGCCGCGTGCAGTTGCTGCATGGCTGCGGAAACACGGGTATCGATTTCGTTAGCGTGGTTGCTGTGAATGACCAGCACAATCTGCAGGCGCGTTGTTGTCATCCATGCCAGCAGTTCCGGATTAATGCGCTCCGGCAGAACCACTGGAACCCGGCTGTGAATACGCAGACGTTGCAACTGTGGAACCGCTTCGAGTTCGGTCACCAGCTCGGCCAGACGCCGGTCTGACAGGGTCAGGGGGTCGCCGCCGCTGAGAATGACTTCGTTAACGCCCGCCTGCCGGTGCAGGTAGTCCAGCGTCTGCCGGTATTCACGAGTGGGGTTAGCGTCGCTGTAGGGATAATGACGGCGGAAGCAGTAGCGGCAATGCACGGCGCAGGCACCGGTCATGGTCAGCAGTACCCGCTTCCGGTACTTGTGCAGCACGCCCGGTGCGGGCATTGCATCCAGTTCGGCGAGTGGGTCGCTGCTATATCCCGGCGCGACAACGAGTTCATCTCCCAGCGGCAGGACCTGCCGCAGCAGCGGGTCGTCGGGATCCCCCGGGCGCATGCGCGCCACGAAACCACGCGGTACCCGCAGCCTGAAAGCGGAGCAGGCCTGCAAGGCGGCGGGTAACAGGCTGACCGGTAAACGCAATTCTTGCAGTAGCTCCTCGGGGTCGGTAATTGCCTGGCCCAGCAGGGTCTGCCAACCCTGCGACTGTTGTAGCTGAATGCTTCGGGTTATCATACGCGTCCTGATTTTTCCGGATTGCAACACAAAGGATGCTCAATGGCGACCTATAGCACAAACGAATTCAAGGGCGGGTTGAAAATAATGCTGGACGGCGACCCCTGTTCCATTATTGAAAACGAGTTCGTCAAACCAGGCAAGGGCCAGGCCTTCAATCGCGTCAAGATCCGCAACCTGAAAAACGGGCGCGTGATCGAGCGGACTTTCAAATCGGGAGAATCCGTTGAAGCTGCCGACGTCATGGAAATCGAGTTGCAATACCTCTACACAGACGGGGAATTCTGGTATTTCATGGATCCGAAAAGCTATGAACAGGTGCCCGCAGATGCCACAGCGGTTGCCGACGCTATCAAGTGGCTGAAAGAACAGGATACCTGTGTAGTGACCTTGTGGAACGGCGCGCCGATCGGCGTAACCACACCCAACTTTGTGATGTTGAAAGTCACCGAAACCGACCCGGGTGTACGTGGAGACACTTCCGGTGGCGGCGGCAAGCCGGCTACGCTGGAAACCGGCGCAGTGGTGCGTGTGCCGCTGTTTATCGATATCGATGAGGTTATCAAGGTCGATACCCGAACCGGCGAATACGTCGGCCGTGCCAAAGACTGACGGTATTGGTGACGACCTCTGGCGGCCCTGCGCCAGACTGGAGATCCTGACCATACGCGCCACCCTGCTGGCGCGTATCCGTTCTTTTTTTATGCAGCAAGGCGTGCTGGAAGTCGATACCCCGCTGCTGTCCCGGTTTGGCGGCACCGATCCGGCCATCGAGTCATTCCACACCAGTTACAAAGGGCCTGGCAGCGCCGGCGGCTTAGCACTGTACCTGCATACGTCACCGGAATTCTTCATGAAGCGTCTGCTGGCAGCAGGCAGCGGGCCGATCTACCAGCTGGCACACGTTTTCCGTAATGCAGAACTGGGTAACAGGCACAATCCGGAGTTCATGATGCTGGAGTGGTACCGGCCGGGAATGGATCACCAGGCTTTGATGAGCGAGGCAGACGCCTTGCTCTCGTTTGTACTGGAAGATTTCATGGATTACCAGTCGGCAAAGCGACTAACGTACCGGCAGTGGTTTCGTGACGGAACCGGACTCGATCCCTGGGTGGACAAGGTGGCTGCGTTCCGACAGTTTGCCGAACAGCAGCTGGACTCGGTACCAGAGAGTATGGGTGACCAGGCACTGGACCCCTGGCTCGACCTGCTGGTAACGCACTGGCTGGAACCGGGGCTCGGTGACCAGCCCGTGTTTGTGTACGATTACCCGGTGAGCCAGGCCTCGCTGGCCAGGATTCGGCAAGGGGAAGTTCCAGTTGCAGAGCGCTTCGAGCTGTATATCAAGGGGATTGAACTGGCCAACGGGTTTCACGAACTGGTGGATGCAGGGCAACAGCAGCAACGCTTTGAACATGAGAACAGGGTTCGTGAACGGACAGGAAAACCGGCGGTCCCGATCGACCGGCACCTGTTGGCAGCGTTGCAGTCCGGTGTGCCTGACTGTGCCGGCGTGGCTATTGGTTTTGACCGCCTGGTAATGGTGGCCGCCGGACTGCCGGATATTGCTTCAGCCATGCCCTTCCCATTCAGTAAGGTGTAACCCTGCAAAGCACAATGAAACAGCCCAGAGTCGTACTGATAAACACCAGTCACCCCGGCAATGTCGGGGCTACAGCACGCGCCATGAAAAACATGGGCCTGACTAGGCTATGCCTGGTTGAGCCCAAACAGTATCCCAGTGCAGAAGCAACCGCGCGTGCCTCAGGCGCCGATGACCTGCTGGCCGGTGCCAGGTGCTTTGCAACGCTGGATGAAGCAATTGCGGATTGTGCGCTGGTCATTGGCGCGAGTGCCCGCAGCCGCACGTTACCTGTACCCATGCTGGACCCGCACAGCTGTGCAGAGTTGGTCCACCGGCAGCTCGATGTGGAACGCGTTGCTATCCTGTTTGGCCGCGAACGTAGCGGGCTGACCAACAGCGAGCTGGACCGCTGCCATCAACTGGTACAGATTCCCACTAATCCTGACTATCCATCGCTGAATATCGCAGCAGCCGTACAGGTCATTGCCTACGAACTCAGAATTGCAGCCGGAGCTGTCGAAAAACCGCACCAGCCAGAGGTTGATTACGCCAGCATGACTCAGATGGAGCAGTTCTATACCCACCTGGAACAAACACTTGTTGAACTTGAATTTCTCGATCCGGACAATCCCAGGCAGTTATTGAGGCGTTTACGTCGCTTGTTCAATCGAGCCCGGCCGGATCAAAACGAAATAAACATCCTGCGTGGTATTCTCACGGCGGCGAACAGGAAGACGCGCTGAGTTTGCGCCAGTCCGTGCCCGGCCTATAATAAACTGCGTTTGCTGCAACAAATGTAGGAGCGGCCAGGTTGTTTATCTAGTTTCTATTCAGGTGATTTATGTGGGAACGATTGCGGGAAGACATAAGCTGCGTATTTGAGCGGGACCCGGCGGCGCGCACCCGCTTTGAAGTGCTTACCACCTATCCCGGGATCCATGCTCTGTTAGTGCACCGCGTCAGTCACGCGTTATCACGCAATGGTCTGCCGTGGCTGGCGCGTGTCCTTTCAAACATCGTACGCTGGTATACCGGTATAGAAATACACCCCGGCGCACGTATTGGCCGCCGCTTTTTTATCGATCACGGTATGGGCGTGGTGATTGGAGAAACGGCAGAGATTGGCGATGACTGCACGCTTTATCACGGCGTTACCCTGGGTGGTACCAGCTGGAATAAAGGTAAACGTCACCCTACGCTGGGCAATAACGTGGTTATAGGTGCAGGCGCCAAGGTGTTGGGTCCGGTGTATATCGGTGACAATGTCCGTATTGGCTCCAATGCGGTGGTACTGAAGGATGTCACTGAAGATGCCACCGTGGTGGGCGTGCCGGGGCGCGTTGTGGGTGGCGACAGGAGCGAGCAGCCCGAACACCGTGCAGCCATTGCTAAAAAAATGGGTTTCGATGCCTACGGCAGTACCAAGGATGCTCCCGATCCGGTCGCAAATGCTATCAACAACATGCTGGATCATATACACATCATGGACAAACGGCTGGAGGATATGTGCCGCGGACTGAAGGGTCTGGGTGCTGAAGTTGCCGATTTGCAGATGCCCGATCTGGATGCCTGTGAGCTGGAAAGTGCCTGCAGTACGGAACCCATTGAAACCGGTGAAGAACCCGAAAAACCCCTGAAATCCAACCCGGATAATTCTTGACTGTTTTACTCGGTTATGGCATTTTGACCGTGTTTTCCAAGACTTGAGTAAGGACGGGTTGGAATGAAATTAACCAGCAAGGGTCGTTACGCGGTAACCGCGATGTTGGATCTGGCGCTGCACACCGACCAGCGGCCGGTAACACTGGCGGGTATTTCAGAGCGCCAGGGTATTTCACTGTCCTACCTGGAACAATTATTTACCCGCTTGCGCAGGCAAGGGCTGGTATCCAGTACTCGCGGACCGGGTGGCGGATATGCGCTCAGCCGGTCAGCATATGACATCGCGGTCGCAGAGGTGGTGGCAGCTGTTGATGAGAGTGTCGATGCCACACGCTGCGGTGGAAAAGGGGATTGCCAGGGCGGTCAACGCTGCCTGACGCACGATCTCTGGACCGAGTTGAGTGAGCAGGTTTATTCGTTTCTGAACGGTATTTCCCTGGGGCAACTGGTGGACCAGGGCCTGGTCAGACAGCCTGCCGGGGACGATGTTGCCTCGCATGCAGTTGCGGTCAGCGTTTCAGCCCGCAACAGGGCAGTTGATTCGGTCTAACGATCCGGGGTGCGGAGGATGAAACTGTACCTGGATTACAACGCCAGTACACCGCTCGATGAACGCGTGCTCGCAGCGATGACGGAGTGTATGGCGGGGATGCCAGGCAATCCATCCAGTACGCATCAGTTCGGTCGCGCGTCGCGCGCCAGGCTGGATAGTGCGCGGGAACAGGTTGCGGAGCTGGCAGGTGTACAGCCCGCACAGGTGATATTTACCGCAGGTGGCAGCGAGGCGAATAACCTGGCGTTGCATGCAGTGACCGCGGGGCAACCAGCAGGACGGCTTGCGGTAAGCAGGATTGAACATCCGTCGGTACTTGAACCGGCAGGGGTGCTGACGGGTCAGGGCTGGCAACTTGACCTGATTGAGGTCGATGAGCAGTGCCGGGTGACGGCGCAGGCGTTGACAGAAAAGCTGCACCGGGATACCCGCCTGGTGTCAGTGATGATGGCGAACAACGAGACCGGTGTAATCCAGGATATTAGCGGCCTGGCAGATCAGGCGCGTTCCGCCGGCGCGATTTTTCACACTGATGCTATACAGGCTGCCGGCAAGATCGCGCTGGATTTTGAATCCAGCGGCGTACAATTAATGAGCTTGTCGGCGCACAAGATATACGGGCCCAAGGGTGTCGGTGCGCTGATCGTCGATAAATCGCTGCAACTGACGCCATTGATATACGGTGGTGGCCAGGAAAAGGGTTTGCGTGCCGGAACGGAGAACGTGGCCGGCATCGTGGGCTTTGGCGTTGCTGCCGAGCTGGCAAAAACGCAGCTGCAGCAGCGTGTAGTCCATGCCCGTGGCCTGCGTGATCGTCTCGAACAGGGGCTGGCTTGCTACCGGGAAATCACACTGTTCGCCAGGGAAGCCGAACGCTTGCCCAACACCGTTCAGCTGGCGGTAGCCGGGATCGATGGCGAGACATTGCTGATGCAGCTTGATCGTGCCGGTATTGCGGTCTCCAGCGGTTCGGCCTGCGCCAGCGGCAAGAATGAAGCGAGCCATGTATTGATGGCGATGGGTGTGGATGCGGATATCGCGCGCGGTGCAATACGCATCAGCCTGGGCAAGGATACGACAGAAGCGGAGATTGATGCCTTGCTGGCGGCGTTGGATAAACAGATCAAGTGGGTACAGAAAGCCGGTCAGGCGGTCGGCTGGTAGAACGTATAAATATTTTAACAGGTGTAATGTATATGACTGTGAAGATACCAATCTATCTTGACTACTCGGCGACCACGCCGGTGGATCCACGCGTGGCGGAAGTCATGTGTACTTTTCTGACCCCGCAGGGGAAGTTTGGTAACCCGGCATCGCGTTCGCATGCGTTTGGCTGGCAGGCTGACGATGCGGTGGAGGAGGCGCGGCGTAATGTCGCTGCGCTGGTGAATGCCGATCCCAGGGAAATTATCTGGACCAGTGGCGCCACTGAGTCGGACAACCTCGCTATCAAAGGCGCCGCGCATTTCTACAGTAAAAAAGGCAAGCATATCGTCACGCTGAAGACAGAGCACAAGGCTGTTCTGGATTCCTGCCGGCAACTGGAACGGGAAGGTTATGAGGTGACGTACCTGGATCCAGAGCCCAACGGCCTGCTGGATCTGGACAAGTTTCGCAAGGCCCTGCGCGAAGATACTGTTCTGGTCAGTGTCATGCAGGTCAACAATGAAATCGGTGTCATCCAGGATATTGAAGCGATTGGTGATATCTGCCGCGAGCGGAAGATCATTTTCCACGTCGATGCTGCGCAGAGCGCCGGCAAGGTGCCGATTGACCTGCAGGCTCTGAAGGTGGACCTGATGTCTTTCTCCGCGCACAAGATCTACGGCCCCAAAGGCATCGGCGCACTGTATGTTGGTCGTAAACCCCGGGTGCGCCTGGAAGCGCAAATGCATGGTGGAGGGCACGAGCGTGGTATGCGTTCCGGTACCCTGCCAACCCATCAGATCGTCGGCATGGGTGAAGCCTTCCGCATTGCGAAGCAGGAAATGGCGGCGGATAACGAGCGTATGCTGGTGCTGCGGGATCGTCTTATTGAAGGTTTCAGGGATGTTGAGGAAGTCTATATCAACGGTGATCTTGATCATCGTATTGCCGGTAATCTGAACATCAGTTTTAACTATGTGGAAGGTGAAAGCCTGATCATGGCACTGAAGGATCTTGCGGTGTCTTCCGGTTCGGCCTGTACCAGCGCCAGCCTTGAACCGTCCTACGTACTGCGTGCTCTGGGTCGCAACGATGAGCTGGCGCACAGCTCCATACGCTTTACCATCGGGCGGTTTACCACAGAAGAAGAGATCGACTACACCATTGAGCTGGTGCGGGGAAAGATAGGCAAGCTGCGGGATCTGTCACCGCTGTGGGATATGTACAAGGAAGGTATTGATCTCGAATCTGTTCAGTGGGCAGCACACTGATGGCGGTCACTATAACACCGGCAGCGGCAGACCACGTCAGGAATTACCTGGAGAAACGTGGCAAGGGTGTAGGCTTGCGTTTCGGTGTGCGTACTTCCGGTTGTTCGGGTATGGCCTATGTGCTGGAGTTCGTCGACGAGGCCGATGCTGCCGATATGGTTTTCGAAGACCACGGGGTAAAGATTTTTGTCGATCCGAAAAGCTTCGTATACGTTGATGGCACAGAACTGGATTTTGGCCGGGAAGGACTCAATGAGGGTTTCAGGTTCAATAATCCGAATGTCAAAGACTCGTGCGGGTGCGGCGAAAGCTTTAACATTTAACCTGTCTGGCTTCAGACCGGCTCTGATTAGTTGCTGATTCCCATGTCGTCCACCCTGACGCAAAATTATTTCGAGCTGTTTTCCCTGCCGCAGCAGTATGTGCTGGAGCATGCCGACCTGGATGCACGTTACCGCGAACTGCAGCGTACGGTGCACCCTGATCGTTATGCCAGTGCCAGCGATCAGGAACGGCGTTTTTCCATGCAGCAGGCTACGCACATCAATGAGGCTTACCAGGTCCTGAAAGATCCGTTGCGGCGCGGGCGTTATCTGCTGGAATTACGTGGCCATGCAGTCGAGGACCAGCAGACTACCCATCAGGATCCGGAGTTCCTGATGCAGCAGATTGAATTCCGGGAGGCTCTGGCCGGGATTCGCCAGCAGGACGATCCCTTGCAGGCACTGGACAGGCTTGCGCGTGAAATCCAGGCTCAATACCGGACGCTGGAGTCAGAGCTTGCACAGGCGCTGGATGCTGGTGAAGAATTCGAGCCAGCGGTTACACTGGTGCTTAAGATGCAGTATTTTATGCGCCTGCAAAACGAAGTGCAGGAGCTGGAAGCAGACCTGGAAGACGAGCTTTTTTAATGGCATTGCTACAGATTTCAGAACCCGGCGAGGCGACTGCGCCACACCAGCACCGACTGGCGGCGGGTATTGACCTGGGTACTACCAATTCACTGGTTGCCGGTGTGCGCAGTGGTGTGGCTGACACGCTGCCCGACAGCGAAGGACATCATTTGCTGCCTTCTGTAGTGCGTTATCTGGCGACGGGTGAGCATCAGGTCGGTACGGCCGCCATGCAACAGGCCGCCAGTGATCCGCTGAATACCGTCATTTCCGTAAAGCGCTTCATGGGGCGTGGCGTCGATGATGTCAAAAGCCTGGGCTCGGTACTGCCTTACGAATTTGTGGCGGGCGAATCGGGTATGCCGCTGATCCGCACGGCCGCGGGTGACCGCAGCCCGGTGCAGGTATCCGCAGATATCCTTGATGAACTCAGACAGCGTGCTGAACAAACACTGGGTGGCGAACTTGCCGGCGTAGTGATTACCGTGCCTGCCTATTTTGATGATGCCCAGCGTCAGGCAACCAAGGATGCGGGCAGGCTGGCGGGACTGAATGTCCTGCGTCTGCTGAACGAGCCGACAGCGGCAGCCGTTGCCTACGGCCTGGATAGTGGTGCTGACGGTATCATTGCCGTTTATGATCTGGGTGGTGGCACGTTTGATATATCCATACTGCGCCTGAACCAGGGTGTCTTCGAAGTCATGGCCACGGCAGGTGATACCGCCCTTGGCGGTGATGACATGGACCACGTCATTGCTACATGGGTGATGGAACAGGCCGGTCTGGGTGACGACCCTGACCATGGCCTGCAACGCCGTCTGTTGCTGAATGCCTGTGCCGCCAAGGAGGCGCTCACCGACAGCGAACAGGTTGATATAGTGGTAGAGATTGAGGATGGAAGAAAGTGGCAGGGTACGCTGACCCGACAGCGTATGGATGAGCTGATCGAACCCCTGCTGCGTAAAACCCTGGGGCCTTGCCGCCGTGCCTTGCGCGACGCCGACCTGGACGCAGCCGACATCAGGGAAGTTATTATGGTGGGCGGTTCTACCCGGGTATTGAAGGTTCGTACCATGGTTGGTGAATTCTTTGGCCGCGAACCGCTGGTGGATATCGATCCGGACAAGGTGGTCGCAGCCGGTGCTGCAATACAGGCCGATGTTCTGGCGGGCAACAAACCGGAAGATGCCATGTTGCTGCTCGACGTTATCCCGCTGTCGCTGGGGGTTGAAACCATGGGTGGCCTGACCGAGAAAATCATTCCGCGCAATACCACCATACCTGTTTCCCGGGCACAGGAGTTCACTACCTACAAGGATGGCCAGACAGCGATGGCCCTGCACGTAGTACAGGGTGAACGCGAACTGGTGGATGATTGCCGCTCGCTGGCGCGTTTTGAATTGCGCGATATACCGCCCATGACAGCCGGCGCTGCACGTATCCGCGTGACTTACCAGGTGGATGCCGATGGTTTGTTGAGCGTCACTGCCGAGGAACAGACCAGCGGCGTAAAGGCTCATATTGAAGTCAAACCTTCCTACGGTTTGTCGGACAATGAAATTGAGGGCATGTTACGGGATTCCATGGATCACGCTGAGGACGATATGAAGGTACGCCGTTTGCGTGAGCAGCAGGTGGAAGCGGATCGGGTGCTGGAAGCCTTGCAAGCGGCCATGCAGCAGGATGCCGACAGCTTGCTTGGCAGCGAAGAACGCAGTGCTATTGAGCGGGCCGCCGGTGAGCTGGCCGCGTCGCGTAAAGGCAGCGACTACCGCGCGATAAAAGCTGCAATCGAGAAACTTGAGTCGGTAAGCACGACGTATGTAGACCGCCGCATGAATGCCAACATCCAGAAGGTGATGGCAGGCCATGCAGTTGATGAGTTCAAATAGGTTGAGAGATGCCGCAGATAATTTTCCTGCCACACGAAGAGATATGTCCCGAAGGCGCCGTGGTCGAAGCGGAGCAGGGTACGACCATTTGCGATGCAGCCCTGGCAAGTGGTATAGAAATCGAACACGCCTGCGAAAAATCCTGTGCCTGTACCACCTGTCACGTTTATGTGCGTGAAGGGTTCGATTCGCTTGAGGAATCGGACGAAAACGAAGACGACCTGCTGGACAAGGCGTGGGGCCTGGAGCCGGATTCGCGTCTGAGCTGCCAGGCAAAAGTGGCCGGGGAAGACCTGGTTGTCGAGATTCCCAAATACACTATCAACATGGTCAGCGAGAACCACTAGCAGCCTGCTGAGGACTGAGACGATGAGCCTGAAATGGACAGATTCACTCGATATTGCCATTGAGCTCGATGAAAAATACCCTGATGTTGACCCGCTACATATAAACTTTGTGGATCTGCGTGGCTGGGTGCTGGGACTGGAAGACTTTGACGACGACCCGGAGCATTCCGGGGAGAAGATTCTCGAGGCTATCCAGATGGCCTGGATCGAGGAACGCGATTAGCTAACGTCCGGCTACGCTCCTTGTTTTTAAATTCCATTTAATAACATAAACTTACCGGTATCGGCTGGGGGTGCACCCCGGTTCGCCAGATAAAACCTGTTGCCGAACTGCGACATGATTCCTGATTGCCTGATTCCGGCCGGAGAATGTACACTACGCTATTCGATTCGTGCGGCTAAGTAGCAGAATTTTCGGGGGTTTAGCCGTGCCCGCGGGTGTCCAGAGCAAAGTCATGAGCAGCGACAGCGAAAAAGTGAATTTACTGGATTTTGACCGGGCTGCAATGGCGGCCTGGTTCGAAGCCCGTGGAGAGAAACCGTTCCGTGCCCAGCAGGTACTCAAATGGATTCACCAACAGGACGTCGATAGTTTCGCTGCCATGACCAACCTCGGCAAGGCGTTGCGGGCAGAACTCGATTCCGTTGCCGAAGTTCGTGCCCTGGGTGTCGCCGCTGATCAGAAGTCTGCTGACGGTTCACGCAAATGGTTGTTTGAGCTGGTGGACGGAAATCGCATCGAGAGTGTGTATATTCCGGAGGCCGGGCGCGCCACCCTGTGTATTTCTTCCCAGGTCGGTTGTGCACTCAATTGCAGTTTCTGTTCGACGGCCCGACAAGGGTACAACCGCAACCTGTCGACCGCTGAAATCATCGGCCAGCTGTGGATGGCCAGCCGCCTGTTGCGTGAGGATGGTTCGGCACCGGTATCCAATGTGGTGTTCATGGGAATGGGCGAGCCCCTGCTCAACCTGGACAACGTCATTCGAGCCACCCGCTTGATGCAGGATGATTTTGCCTATGCACTGTCAAAGCGGCGCGTGACCCTGAGTACGGCGGGTGTTGTGCCCGGTTTACGGCAGTTGGCGGAAATGACGGACATAAGCCTGGCGCTGTCGTTACACGCGCCGGATGATGAACTCCGCAGCGAGTTGGTACCATTGAACAAAAAATATGCGATCAGAGACGTATTACAGGCCTGCGCGGACTATGTCGGCGAGGGGCGGCGTCGCGTTACCATAGAATATGTCATGCTGGATGGAGTGAATGACAGTGATAAACAGGCAAGATCGCTGGCAAAGCTGTTGCGCCATGTGCCTTCCAAGGTAAACCTGATTCCCTTTAATCCCTTTCCGGAAACACGCTATCGCAGAAGCAGTGCAGAGCGTATTGATCGTTTTCGCGACATTCTGCACCATGCCGGCATCGTGACGATCACCCGCAAGACACGGGGTGATGATATAGATGCTGCCTGTGGGCAGCTGGCGGGCGAATTCAGGGACCGGACACGGCGTCGGGAACGTCTTGTCATTGCAACAAGCGGAGAGTTGATTTGATGCGAAGTAAAATTGTCGTATGGCTGGTGACAACGGTATTGCTGCTGGGTGCCTGCACGTCGAACAAAAGCCGGTTTGCGGAACAGGAGAAAGGCGACCCTGCTGAAGTCAATACCCAGCTGGCTATCGAGTACATGCGCGAAGGTATGTATGAGGCCGCGATGGAGAAATTCAAGAAAGCGCTGAAGCAGAATCCCGATCTGCAGGTTGCACACGCCTCCCTGGCTATTTTGTACGAGAGACTCGGCGAGAATGAACTGGCCGAAAAACATTACCGCAAGGCGTATAACCTTAATCGCAAGGATCCGCTGACACTGAATAACTATGGGCAGTTTCTGTGTAGAGAAGGGCGGCTGAAAGAAGCCGACAAGATGTTTATGGAGGCGGTCAAGGATCCACTCTACCGCTACCCGGAAACAGTGTATACCAATGCAGGGATTTGTGCGCACATGCGTCCTGATCCGGTATTGGCGGATACCTATTTCCGTAAAGCCTTGCAGGCAAACCCGAAGTATCCACCTGCGCTGCGCGAGATGGTTAAAAGCAGCTTTGCAGAGGAAAAGTATCTTGCCACACGTGCCTATCTGACACGCTTGCAGGACGTCACTACACTAACGCCGGAGTACCTGTGGATAGGTGTGCGGGCGGAGAACGCATTGGGCGACCGGAATGCCGTGTCCAGCTATGCTCTGGTACTGAAGAACCAGCACCCGGAGTCGGATGAAACCCAGGCTCTCATCAAGTGGGAGCAAAAGCTGGGTGGGCGTTAGGGAAAACGTGACAGAAGAAGAGGATACACAACGGAGCGGGCTTGCTGCAGTTGGCGACAGACTTGCGAAAGCGCGCGAGCAGCAACAGCGCACAGTCGAGAGTGTGGCCTCTGACCTGCATTTGCGCCCGGAGGTCGTGCGCGCCATCGAGAATGGCGATGAGGCACAACTTCCTGCGCTGACCTTTGTTCGTGGATATATAAAGATTTATGCGCGGTTACTGGAGCTTGATGATGCTGCGCTGGTTGTCCAGCTGCCAGCTACCGGTGAATATAGCCCGGAACCACTGAAACGCGTAGGCATACGTCGTGCGGGCGTCTCCCTGCCTGTCGGAAAGTGGTTTATATGGATCCTGGTACTGGTGGCGCTGGTGTTTCTGGTTGTCTATGGAGCGCCTGTGCTGGAGCGCCTGTGGACGACATCGACGGGCAGTAATGAGGTACCGTCAGATCAGCTGCAGTTGCCGCAGGCGGAGCCGATCGAAAATAATGAATCCGGACTGCTGGCATTGCCGGAAACACCACTGCTGGTGGAGCAGGAACCGGAGCCGTTGGTGGAGCAGGAACCGGAGCCACTGGTGGAGCCGGAA
>Ga0316192_10002279_pt1 | contig 14065 bp, 10 predicted proteins | sample MerIslwburrow_MG_FD_204931 | JGI IMG/M metagenome (GOLD analysis project Ga0316192, IMG submission 204931) | Coastal sediment microbial communities from Maine, United States - Merrow Island worm burrow | ecosystem: Environmental > Aquatic > Marine > Coastal > Sediment | place: USA: Maine...
TGATCGCTTCTCCCAGGGCCTTGCCCTCCAGCCCTTGCTCGGTGAACTCTGCCGCGGTTACTTCCCGGGCAATGGTCAGTGCTCGGCGCAGATAATCCGCTTGCGGATACGCCCTGTCCTCAAAACCCAGTCGCCCCCGGGAGTCCGCCTCGCAGGCCAGCAGAAAAGCCTCGAAGCGCTCCGGGCGACGCAGGGCGCCGGTGGCGTTGAACAGTTTCAGGATGGTGGTGCCACGCAGCTCCAGCGCCCGGTGGCAGTGGGTGTGGTACTCACACACCTGCAGGGCCAGCTCCCGGTGCCGGTTGGGTGCTTTCAGTCGCGTACAGGCGGCCTTGACCAGTTTCAGTCCACGGTGTTCATGTGCGATGTGGCGCGGCCACTCGGCCTCCGGCGTGGTGCCCTTACCCAGGTCGTGGATCAGTACCGCAAAGCGCACATCGGTATCGGCAGATAATTTTGCCGCCTGTTGCAGGGCCATAAGCGTGTGCACACCGGTATCAACCTCAGGGTGGTGCACGGCGGTCTGGGGCACGCCAAACAGTGCTTCGACCTCGGGCAGCAGTTTTTCCAGGGCGCCGCAGTCGCGTAAGACCTGGATGAAAACTTCTGGATTGCGCTCTCCCAGGGCCCGCTCAATTTCTACCCAGATACGCTCGGCAGGTAGGTGGGCAAGTTCGCCCTGGCTTACGATGTCGGCCATCAGGGCAATGGTTTCCGGCGCCACGGCGAAATCCAGGTGCGCATAGCGCGCGGCAAAGCGCGCGGTGCGCAACACGCGCAGGGGATCTTCTACGAAGGCATCGGAAACGTGGCGCAGGGTCCTGGCTGCCAGGTCAGCCTGCCCACCGTAGGGGTCGATAATATTGCCGACACCGTCTCTGGCCATAGCGTTCACGGTGAGATCGCGACGCAGCAGGTCCTCTTCCAGGGTTACCGCGGGGTCGCAGTGCACAGCAAAGCCGGTATAGCCGTGTCCCGACTTGCGCTCGGTGCGGGCCAGGGCGTACTCGTCTTTCGACTCGGGGTGCAGGAAGACAGGGAAGTCCTTACCGACCTGCTGGTAGCCCTGGTCCAGCAAGTCTTCAGGGCGAGCACCCACCACCACCCAGTCGCGCTCGGCGACCGGGTAGCCGAGTAATTCGTCGCGCACCGCGCCGCCGACCAGGTAGATTTCCATAGATGCAGTGTAACCGGGGATTAGTGAAGCGTCATGAGCTGAATAGGGCGTCGCTGGCCGGCGTCAGGGCTTGGGCTTGGCCACAGTGCAATCGCAACGCGTCCACTGCTGGGTTTCCAGTTGAAAAGCGGACAGCGCGCCGCCCCAAACGCAGCCGGTGTCCAGGCCGATGGCGTTGGGGGTGTCGGTCTTGCCCTCCAGCGAGGCCCAGTGCCCGAACAGAATTTTGTCGTTGGCGGTCTTGCGTTTCGGGTGGCTGAACCAGGCGGACACTTTCTTGATCCCGTAGTCGGGGCTGGGGCCCTTGCTGATCAAATCCAGCTTGCCTTTCTTGGTGCAGTAGCGCATCCGCGTCAGGTAGTTGGTAATCAGCCGCAGCCGCTCCATGCCCTGCAGGTCGTCGGACCACACGGCCGGTTCGTTGCCGTACATGGTGCGCAGGAATTCCGTGCAATCCGGACTCTGCAGCACGGCCTCCACCTCCCAGGCCCTGGCCATGGCCTCTTCGATGCTCCACTGGGGCGGGATGCCCGCGTGGACCATGGTGTAGCCATGTTCATAGTGAATCAGGGGTTGGTGCAGTAACCAGTTGAGCAGTTCCTCCCGGTCCGGTGCCTCGAGAATTTTCTGCAGCGTATCCGAGCGATGCATCGGTCGCACGCCGGCGGCCACGGCCAGCAGGTGCAGATCGTGATTGCCCAGCACCAGCACCAGATTCTTGCGCATGGTGTATAAAAATCGCAGAGTTTTCAGGCACTTGGGCCCACGGTTGACCACGTCGCCAACAGACCATAAGACATCTTTTTCCGGGTCAAAGGCTACTTGTTCCAGCAGGCACTTGAGCGGGTCCAGGCAGCCCTGGATATCGCCTACGACATAGGTGCTCACTTCGTGGCCTAGTTAAGTGCTGTTGGTGTGTGCAGGGTAAATGCGGGAATCGGTACCTCGAAGGTGGGCAGGTCCCTGGGATTGACCTCCATCGGCTCGCGCACCACCATGAAGTAAGTGCCCTCCATGCAGCCTACCGGGGTGGGCAGTGTCGCCCCGCTGGTGTAGCGGAATGAATCTCCCGGCGCGATTACCGGTTGCTCCCCTACCACACCATCGCCGCGCACCTCCTCCACGTCGCTGTCCGCGTCGGTAATGACCCAGTGCCGCGACAGTAGTTGCACGGGCACATCCGAGGCATTGCTGATGGTAATGGTGTAGGCGAAGGTATAGCGGTCTTCCTCCGGTTGGGAATGGCTAGGGAGGTAGGTGGTGACCACGTTGATGCCCACCAGGGCAGGGTTGAATTCGATGTTAGTCATCAGTGCTATTGGCCATCTCGATAAATTGTTGCAGTTCCAGCGTTTCCGCCCTTGCACCCGGGTCTATGCCCAGGCTTTCCAGACGGGTTACATCTATAAGCCCTTTCAGGTTATTGCGCAAGGTTTTGCGTCGTTGGGCAAAGGCGGCTTGCACTACCTTGCGCAAGGTTTCCTCGTCACAGTCTGGCCATTTTGATTCCCGCCAGGGCGATAATCGCACGATGGCTGATTGCACTTTGGGCGGCGGATCGAAGGCCTCCGGGGGTACGTCAAACAGGTGCTCTACCTCGCAGTGATACTGGGTCATGATCCCCAGGCGGCCCCAGTGCTTGCTGCCGGGCCTGGCAGCCAACCGCTGGACCACTTCCAGTTGCAGCATGAAGTGCATGTCGCGGATGATGGACGCGTTTTCCAGTAGCTTGAAAATAAGCGGGGTGGAGATGTTGTAGGGCAGGTTGCCTACCACGCGCAGTCGCTCATCTGCCGCGACCAGCGAGGAAAAATCGAATGTCAGCGCGTCGGCGCTGTGCAACTTGAAATTGTGATGAATACTGAACGCGGCCAGCAAGCCCGGCACCAGGTTACGGTCCAGCTCGATGACGTCGAGCTGTGCGCCACTGCTTACCAGCGAATCCGTCAGCGCGCCCTGGCCCGGGCCGATTTCTACCAGGTGGTCTGCAGGCTGTGGGTGAATGGCCGAGACGATGTGGCTGATAACGCCCTCATCGCGCAGGAAGTTCTGGCCGAAGCGTTTGCGGGGGATGTGTTTCGTCGGGGTTTTACCCATAAGTGCCACCGCAGGCATTTGCTGGCCTGATAGATGACCGCACTTACGGGGCGAGCTCGTTATTTTCCAGGAGTTGCGTTGTAATCCGCCCCGCCGCCTCTCTTACGGTAGGCCAGGCTGCCAGTGCGTTACTGAATTCCGCCGTCGACCTCTGGAAGCTTCGCAACAGCGCCCCCTCGTCTGCGCTTGCATCCACACCCGGAATTCTCAAGGGGTCCGCGGGTGACTCCAGTTCGCGACTGACCAGCTCTATGGCGCGTTGCAAGTAGTCTTCCCAGGCAGACGATCCCAGTGCCGGCGCAGATTGCATTTGTTTCTGCAATATTGCGAGTTGTGCGGCGCGGCTACTGGCCATTTCTTTGCGAAAGGTAGCAAGCAGGCTGGCCGGTTCACGCTCACTCAGTTCACGCAGGTGCGCGGCCAGTCCTTGCAGTCTGGTTTGCGCACACGCCCCTGCCTCAAAGTTCGCCAGGTCACTGAGGTACCTGGCGCACAAACCGAGGTCGGCCTGAGCCACGCTGCCTTCTGTGGAAACACGATCCGTGCGCTTTTCAACCGGAAGGTGGGGAACGCTCCATGCATAGTCCAGAACGGCTGATTCCGGGTGCAGCCAGACCACCATACCGGCAAACAGGTAGTCTTCACCGCGAAAGGCCGGAAAGTAGGGCGGTAGCAATTGCGAGTTGTCCAGGCCGGTAGCCTGGGACATGACAGCCATCTTTGCGACATTTGGGCGGGTTCTCCCCAGCCAGTAGTGTCGGTTCTTCATCGCGCTCGCGAGCCCGCCGGGCGCCGAAAGAGCTCGCGCGATAGAATCCTGTCCCAAGTGCGACCACCAATTGCTACCCTCGGTGCCGGGATCGCCCCAGCTGCCGCACTGTGTTAACAGTACGGGTGAGTCCTTGTGCAATGAAGTTATCAGCGCGGCGTTGGTGTTACTAAGCGAGGCCGGCTCCATTTCAGGTAATTCCAATGCTTCCATGGCATGGCCCAGGTTCATGCCCAGGCATTGGGCATGCCCGCTTATTGGGTCGAAACTCTGGAAAACCGCATTTTCCATCAGCTCCATTTCTGAGCCAAAACAGGACAGCGCCCGGCTGTCGCCGCCGCCAAAACTTATTCCCTCGCCTGGCAGGGGAGGGGCTACGGTTCTACAAAGTGTGTCGTCGTCCAGGACAACGCAGCGGTAATCCGAACTCAACAGTAAACACAAATTGCGCGCCAGACCGTAAGTTTTCCGGCCGGTCCAGCGGTCGCGGTCCACTAAAAAGCGAATGGCGTCCTCGTGCTGCGGCAGTTTGGCTATCAAATCGTTTACCAGTCGACGCTGCGCATCTACCCCGACATAACGCATGTCGCGCGGACTGGTCAGGTTGAACTTTGCGACCAGTTCCCGGTTTTGCTCACGGTTATCAGGATCCCGGGAATCGTCCACCAGGAATAACTCGTCGTTACGACTGAGGTTGCCGGCCTGTAGCATTGAATCAAGCAACCGTTCAATGGCCGCGGGCCGATCACAGGTGATGACACATGCCCTGATCGGCGCCAGCTCGGGCTTTGGTGGGCCATCGCGCCGAAATTGCGCACAGATCTCCTGCGCTGAGTACATTAGTCCGGCGTCCCTTACCATAATCAGTACCCGGGACACATCTTCGAACTGTCCATGTAATTGGGGTATTGATGCCACCAATGTATTGGCGTGCTCTTCCAGGGTTTTGAAACTCGCGCAGTAGGTCAGGGCAGTGGCGACCTCAGGGCTTATGGTAATTTGCCGGCCGTTGCTGCGGTTAAGAAGCAGTACTGAGCCACTGTCGAGGTCGATGCGATCACAGATGGCAAAGGCGTAAAGCCCCGAGTCCCGTGCCGTGGCGGTTGGAGCCGGTATCGGACCACCCTGGGGGCCAGTGTGATACGAATAGGAAATACTGTAATCGTCCGCCATGGGAGCTCTTTTGCCGGGGTGGAATGAGTGCGCATTTTATGGGGTAGGGGGTGCGGGTGTAAACCGCGGTCCAGGCTCACCCCGGCAGGTGATCCTTGCCCGGGTCTACAAACTATCGGCTGTACTCATGGCAACCGCTGTCTCGATGGCTCGATAGAGGCTGTCGGGGTTGGCGGTGCCGGTGCCGGCGAGATCCAGCGCGGTACCGTGGTCCACCGAGGTACGTATGATCGGCAGGCCCAGGGTGATATTAATAGCCTGGCCAAAGCCGCTGTATTTCAGTACCGGCAAACCCTGGTCATGGTACATGGCGAGCACTGCGTCCACTGTATCCAGTACCTTGGGATTAAAGGCGGTGTCCGCGGGGAGGGGCCCCAGCAGGTTCATGCCACTCTCATTCATCTCTTTTAGTACAGGTATGATGGTATCGATTTCTTCCCTGCCCATATGGCCGCCTTCTCCTGCGTGGGGGTTCAGACCCAGCACGGCGATGCGGGGTTGGGGTATGCCAAACTTGTTTTTCAGGTCTGAATACAGAATATGCAGGGTTTCCTGCAGCAGTTCTTTGGTAATAGCGCCGGGCACCTGTGCCAGGGGCAGGTGGGTGGTGGCCAGTGCTACCCGAAGCTCTCCCGTGGCCAGCATCATCACGACTTTGGGTGTGTGGGTGGCTGCGGCCAGAAATTCAGTGTGACCGCTAAACGGTATGCCGGCGTCATTGATCACCGATTTTTGCACCGGGGCCGTGACCATGGCGCTATAAGTGTTGTCCAGGCAGCGGTCTACAGCGGCTTGTAGAGTCCTGAGTACATAGTCTGCATTGGCTGGGTCCAGTTGTCCCGCTTTGGCCGATGTTGCCATGGGCACAGCGTGAATTTTCAAGTGCCCGCTGGGGCTGGGCGAGGCGGGTTGTTCCGGGGCAAGCGTTTCCAGCACCAGGGGCAGTCCCAGCAGGGCGGCTCTTTCTTCCAGGAGGGTTGGATCGCCGATGGCGACAAGCTCTACATCCCAGGCTCGCTGGGCGGCGGCTATGACGATGTCGGGGCCTATGCCAGCGGGCTCGCCCGGGGTAATAGCGATTCTGGGTATCAAGGGGTTACGTCATTGCTGCGAGCAGGTCGGACCGCGGTTTGTGCGATGATGACGCGTTGGTGCTATTTGATGTCGACAAAGGCTTCATCGCGAATCTGCCTTAGCCAGGCGTCCAGCTCTTCCTGGTATTTGCGATCGTGCAGGTAGTTCATGGCCTGGGCGCGGATGGCTTCCGAGGTCATGTCCTGCTGGCGGCGGCCTTCTACCTGGATGATGTGCCACCCGAACTGGGTTTTTACCGGTTCGGAAATCTGGTCTACCGCGGTGGCTGCCATGGCCTTGTCAAACTCCGGCACCATCTGGCCAGGGCTGGTCCAGCCCAGTTCTCCTCCCTCGGCCGCTGAACCGATGTCCTCAGAGTACTCCCTGGCCAATTCGCCGAAGTCCTCACCGGATTCCGCTCTGGCCCTGAGTTCTACGACCAGTTCCCGGGCCTGTTCGTCGGTCATGATTTCGGAGGATTTGATCAGGATATGGCGTGCCTCTGTCTGGGCTACTACCTGCTCTCCGCCGCGCTTTTCTGCCATGTAGATGAGGTGGTAACCGCTGTCTGAGCGTATCGGGTCGGCCGTTTGCCCTGCTGCCAACCCCGGTGCCACATCGCTGAACAGCGAGGGCAGGTCGTCCAGTTTGCGCCAGCCCAGGTCGCCGCCGCTGAAGGCGTATTGGCCGGTACTGCTGCTCACCACTCCCTCAAATGACTCGCCGTTGCGGATACGCTTTGCCAGCTTCTCTACGTGGGCCTCTGCTGATGCGACTTCCGCAGCACTGGCGTCCGGGGGAATGGCCAACAGGGCGTGAACGATGTGGTACTCGGGCTGGGCCATTTTCTGGCCCTCCTCAGTGGCCAGGAAGTTATCTACCTCCTGGTCGGTGATCTGGATGCGCTGGTTGACGTTGCCCCCCTGCACTCGCTGGATAATCATCTCCCGGCGAACCTGCTCGCGCATGGCGCCATAGGACTGGCCCTGCTGCTCCAGCGCCTGGCGGAACTGGTCCAGGGTCATGCGATTCTGGGCTGCGATGCGTTGCATGGCGCTGTTGAGTTGGGCATCGGAGATGCGCACGCCTACACGCTGGCCTTTCTGTAGCTGGATATTCTCGAAGATCAGGCGGTCCAGGGTTTCCCGGATTAACTGGTCTTCCGGCGGTGCTTGTATACCGCGCGTCGCGATGCTTTCGTTGACCGCGGCAATGCGCTCGCGCAGCTCACTGGCCATAACGATGTCGTCGTCCACGATGGCCACGACCTGATCGAGAACCTCGGTGGCGGATTGCGCGTTGCCGACTGTCAGCAATGTAGCCGCCAAGCCTGCCGCCAGCAGTTGGTTAAGTTTCACTGTCTTTAAAACCTCTGATCATGTCCTCCATGATACCGGTGATGCGATTGCCGAAGCCACCCATACCCTTGAGGACGATTTGAACCTGGGTGGAGTTTTCCCGCTCCAGGTCGGGATTGTTGAAATCTGGAATCGCGCCGGTCACGTTGTCGTAATAACGCAGGTGCAGCAATCGTACTTTCCAGCAGCAGGTATCATATTCCAGTCCGGCCATATCTTCCACGCTGGTATTGGCTTCCATGCTGTAGTTCATGGCGGCAAAAAAGCGCCAGTTGTTATCCAGCGGGAAGTAGGCGGAGATATGCGCTTCTTCGGTTACGGGCTGGTTGATAATGGTGGTCAGTGGCCGGCGATAGGCGTAGCCCAGGTTGAATACACTGCCATTGTCGGGGGCATAACTGGCCGTGAAGTGCCCGGAATTCATTCTCTCGGTATGGGGGTCGTAAACCAGGCTGGTGCGCATGGTGATGTTTTCACTGGGTACGAAGCTGACCTCACCGGCGATCTCCGAGCTGGATTCGTCCAGGGGTTCAGCCAGGGGCAGCAGGCGCACCTTGCGGTCGCGCAGGTAGAAAATCTGTCCCAGGCTGGCGCTGAACAGGCTCTTGCCGGAAGTGTCGTCGATGAAGCTGGTGGTCACGCCCAGCGAGACCTGGTTGGCGTCGTCCAGCCGGTCACGGCCGGAAAAGCGGGTTTCGCGAAATAGCTGGCTGTAGGTGAATGTCAGCTCCGCACTGTCAAAGTCTGGCTGGTCGACCTGTTCCTCGTACTCGCTGTAGAGGTAATAAACACGCGGCTCCAGGGTCTGCAGCAGGCCCTTTTCGCCAATCCTGGTGCTGCGCTCAAAAATCAGCCCGCCATCAAGACTTGCCAGGGCCGAACCGGTGGAAGGGCTGTCATCCGTAAAAAAGTCCCCGTCACTCAGGTCGTAATTGAGCTGGCGATATTTCACGGTGGGCTTGAGTGAGCCGTAGCTCCACAACATGGGGTAGGCCATGCCGCCCTCAGCATAGGTGCGCTGGCCGGTAACCCGGTTATCTTCATCGGTGTCGAAATTGGAGTACTGGGCCAGGAACAGGGGCTCCAGTTCGAAAGGTGTGCCCTTGCCCCGGTACTGGCCGGTAAATTGTGGCATTTTCTGATAATCGTCACTGATGTCGTCCGCCAGGGACTGGAACTTCTGCACTTCCACGTTCATCAGCCAGTTATCGCCGAGGTAGTCCAGGGCCCCCAGCTGTAAGAGAGCGGTGCGACGCTGGGAATCCAGGCTGGAGGTTTCCAGGTCCTTGAAGTAATCCACGTCGCTGGCCTTGCTATAGTCGATGCGGGAGCGCCAGCGCTGTTCGAACAGGCCATTTTGCTTCACTACACCCAGCCAGCGGTCGTGGCTGCGTTGCGCCGGCGCCTGGTCTTCGTATTTGTCATCATTGCCCATATAGGCGCCGCCGACGGTCCACATACCTACCAGGGGGTTGAGGTAGCGAAATTTCAGTTCGTGATTCAGGCCGCGCTCCTCGATGTAGCGAGGGGCGTAAATGGCATCGTAGTTGGGAGCCAGGTTGAAATAAATAGGTGCCGCAATATCCAGGCCGCCGGTGCTGTCATTGCCGATATCCGGCCACAGCAAGCCGGTGCGGCGCCTGTCGTCCAGCGGAAACTGCAACCAGGGAGTGTAAAAGACCGGAACACCGGCGACCCGCAGCTTGGCATCGCGTGCCACACCCAGCCCCTCGTCGAGGTCCAGGTCCATGTCAGCGGCTTCTATGAACCATTCATTGGATTGCGGGGCGCAGTAGGTAAAGCTGCCATCGTGCACGTGTATCAGGCCCTCGCTATCGCGATCCATGAGGTCGGCTGTCCCACGTATATGCCGATCATGGAACAGGAACTCGCCGTTCTCCACGTTCGCTTCACCGGTTTTGGAGTAGATCTCCGCGCTGTTGCCCTTGAGCAGAATTCCCGGTTCCCGCAGGGTGACATTCCCGGTCAGCAGGGCCGAGCTTTTGTCCCGGTCTATCAGCGCATTATCTGCACTGAGGTGGCGATATCCCTGCACTGCCTCGACACCACCGCTGAGTATTACCTCGTTACCGCGCATTTCTGAGCGGTTGGTGATGGCGTCAATGTCGGCCTCCTCGGGACTGCTGCTGTCATCCACACCTGCCAGCGGATCCACGTAGCGCCCTTTGCATTTGATGCAGCGCTGGTCCCTTAGTTCTGCCGGTACCGCATCGAATGGCTGCCAATCCAGACCAGCGTCCTGCGTAGGGGCTTTATCTTGTTTTTCAGCACAGGTGTTATCGGCACTATTTTTATTGGCGGTACACTCCCCGGGATTGTTATCCTGTGCGGGCAGGGAGATTGGCAGCATCAGGCCGATTAGAATAGCCATCACGCGAGTGTTAATGGCGCCTGGTCTCGGTCTGGCGGGGTTAAATATCATTACTGTCTGAGCTAGTTCGCGGGATAAACGCGGATTCTAAAGCAATGGCTCGCCCTTGTCCGTCAAATTTTGCTTCAGGAGAGTACTGTGTCTTCGCGTTTCGCCCCAACCGAACTCCTGCCCTGGGCTCTTTCGCAGCTGCCCGCCGGGGGTGTGGATGCATCCCCGGCCTTGCAACTGGTTGCCGGGGATGCCAGCAACCGCCGGTATTTTCGCCTGGAGCTGGGGAGCGGCCGCTATATTGTGGCGCAGGCACCCCCCGAGACGGAGAAGAACGAGGCTTTTCTGTCAGTGCGGGAGCTGCTGGCGGATATTGGTGTCAGGGTGCCTGAGGTCTTGGGGGCGGATCTGGCGCGCGGCTACCTGCTGCTGGAGGACCTGGGTGACCAGATGCTGTTGCCGCTGCTGAATGCGACTACCGTTGATCGCTTCTACTGCCAGGCCAGGGCGATTTTACTGCAACTGGCCGTACCCGCAGGCGCTGCCCGGGACCTTCCCGCCTACGATGAAACTCTGCTGCGAGAAGAGCTGGGCCGCTTCGGCACCTGGTTTGTAGTGGCGCTGTTGGGGTATTCGCCGAATGTGCAGGAGCAGAACCTGATTGAGGCGCTGACAGAGCAACTTGTAGCCAGCGCCATGGAACAACCCGTGGCCCTGGTGCACAGGGATTTTCACAGTCGTAACCTGATGCCGCAGCCGGATGGGCAGCTGGCGGTGATCGATTTCCAGGATGCGGTGCACGGCCCGGTGACTTACGACCTGGTCTCCCTGCTGCGCGACTGTTATATCCGCTGGCCGGCCCAGCGGGTTGATCGCTGGGCGCTGGAGCACAGGGACCAGTTGTGCGACCGGGGGCTGTTAGTTGAGGTTGAGGATGCACTGTTCCTGCGCTGGTTCGACTGGATGGGCCTGCAGCGCCACATCAAGGTGTTGGGTACCTTTGCCCGGCTCTATCTGCGTGATGGCAAGCCGGGGTATTTGGAAGATTTACCGCTGGTGATTCACTACGTGAGGCAGATATTGGAGAAGTACGCGGATGATGAACCGGCGTTTGCAGAGTTCGGCGATTGGTTTGATACCGCATTGCGACCCTTGATCGAGCAGCAGCCCTGGGGTGCTCCCCAATGAAAGCCATGATACTGGCGGCGGGCCTGGGCGAGCGCATGCGGCCGCTGACCGATCACACCCCCAAACCCTTACTGCAGGTGGGTGGTAAGGCCCTGATAGAACACCATATTCTTCGTTTGGCCGATGCGGGGTTCAGCGAGGTGGTGATCAATGTTTCGCACCTGGCGCAGCAAATCACGGACTTTTGCGGTGACGGCAGCCGCTGGGGCCTGACCGTTGAATACTCACACGAGGACCAGCCGTTGGAAACGGCCGGCGGTATACATCGCGCCCTGCCGTTGCTGGGTCGCCAGCCTTTTCTGGTGATCAACGGCGATATCTGGATTGACTACGACTTCGGGCAATTGCGGGACTATCGCTTCGTCGCCGAAGAAAGTGCCCACCTGGTGATGGTCAGGAATCGGCCCCAGCATCCCAATGGCGATTTCCTGTTGGAGTCGGATGGCCGGGTGCGTGAACTGCCGCCAGGGGAACTCGGTCTCACCTATGCCGGTGTTGGTGTATATTCTGCAGCGTTCTTTTCCGGGATGCGTCCGGGAAAGCTGGCGCTGCGTCCGCTGTTGGACGATGCCATCCGGCAGCAGCGGCTTACCGGCGAGTATCATCCGGGTGGCTGGGAGGACGTGGGCACGCCCGAGCGTTTGCGCGCACTGGATGAGGCTGTGAGTTCAAGCCGTTAGCGGCTAGAATAGCGGCCATCAATCTACAGGAGCCGCCCATGCGCGACTATCTCATTGCCCCATCCATTCTCTCTGCCAACTTTGCCCGCCTGGGTGAGGAGGTCGACGCGGTGCTGGCGGCGGGTGCCGATATCGTGCATTTCGATGTCATGGACAACCATTACGTGCCCAACCTGACTATTGGCCCCATGGTCTGCCAGGCATTGCGTAAGCATGGCGTCACAGCGGATATCGATGTGCATCTCATGGTGAGCCCGGTGGACCGCCTGATTGGCGATTTTGCCGATGCCGGAGCCAGTTATATTACCTTCCACCCGGACGCTTCCACCCATGTGGATCGTTCCCTGCAGATGATTCGTGACGCGGGCTGTAGATCCGGCCTGGTGTTCAATCCCCACCTGGGACTGGATGCGCTCAAATACGTGCTGGATAAAGTCGACATGGTGTTGTTGATGTCGGTAAACCCGGGTTTCGGCGGGCAGTCCTTTATCCCCAACACCCTGGATAAACTGCGCGAGGCGCGTGCCCTGATAGATGCCTCGGGCTGTGATATCCGCCTGGAAATAGATGGTGGAGTGACGCCGAAGAACATCGCGGAAATCGCCACAGCGGGCGCAGATACCTTTGTCGCGGGTTCCGCAATCTTCAACCAGCCTGATTATGCGGCGGTGATTGCCGAGATGCGGACTGCCCTGGCGGCTGTTTGCCAATAAACGGCGGCGATGTACAATAGGCGGCCCACAAATCCGGAGAATGCTGTGCCTGCAGCAATGCGTAACAGCGTCGATTTGATGTCGATGCGAGAGGTCACCTGCTGGCGATGGTAGCCAGGGCACTGTCACGACCTTTTTACGCCGATCTATTCTCCGAGGAAACACCATGAACCCGCAGGAATTTGCTGCGCTGGCAGCACAAGATTACAACCGTATTCCCGTCAGCACGGAAGTGCTGGCCGATCTCGAAACCCCCATTAGCACCTACCGCAAACTGGCCGAGGGTCCGTATTCCTATTTCTTCGAATCCGTACAGGGCGGCGAAAAATGGGGTCGGTACTCCATTATTGGCATGCCCAGTCGCACCATGCTCAAGGTGTTCGGTTATCGCGCCGAGGTATGGGTGGATGGCGAGATCACCGAGAGTGAGGAAGTTGCGGATCCACTGGCCTACACCGAAGCTTTCCAGGCGCGCTATCGCACCGCACCGCGCGAAGATTTACCGGTATTTCACGGTGGCCTGGTGGGGTACTTCGGCTATGACACGGTGCGTTATGTGGAACCGCGACTGGCTGTAAACGTACCGCCGGATCGGCTGGGGACCCCGGATATCCTGTTGATGGTTTCCGAGGAAGTGCTGGTGTTCGATAATCTGGCCGGCACCATCCGCCTGGTGGTGAATGCCGATCCCTCCGTAGACGGCGCACTGGAGAAGGCGCAGCAGCGGCTGAAGGAGCTGGTGGCGCTGTTGCGTGAACCGATGAAACCGCTGCCCGAGGTGGCGCTGGATGCGGCAGATAGCGCCGAGCTGGAGCAGCAGGCTGAGTCGGACTTCACCCGGGAAATGTATGAAGACAGCGTCGAGAAGGTCAAGGAATATGTGCTGGCCGGGGACGTGATGCAGGTGGTCCCTTCCCAGCGTATGAGTATTCCGTTTACCGCACCGCCGCTGAATTTGTACCGCGCCCTGCGCAATCTCAATCCCTCGCCCTATATGTACTACCTGGACCTGGAAGATTTCCATATTGTGGGCTCCTCGCCGGAGATCCTGGCCAGGCTGGAGCATGGATTAGTGACGGTACGGCCTATCGCCGGCACCCGCAGGCGAGGCCATACAGAAGAGGAAGACGACGCGCTGGAAGCGGAGTTGCTGGCGGACCCCAAGGAAATTGCCGAGCACTTGATGCTGATCGACCTGGGGCGCAATGACGTGGGTCGTATTGCCGAGATCGGCACGGTAGAACTCACCGACAAAATGGTGGTAGAGCGTTATTCCCATGTGATGCACATCGTGTCCAACGTAACCGGGAAACTTAAAGCGGGTAAGTCCGCTATTGATGTGCTGCGGGCCACGTTGCCCGCGGGCACCCTCAGCGGTGCGCCGAAAATTCGCGCTATGGAAATCATCGATGAACTGGAACCGGTCAAGCGCGGCGTCTACGGCGGCGCGGTG
>Ga0316192_10002280_pt1 | contig 14064 bp, 10 predicted proteins | sample MerIslwburrow_MG_FD_204931 | JGI IMG/M metagenome (GOLD analysis project Ga0316192, IMG submission 204931) | Coastal sediment microbial communities from Maine, United States - Merrow Island worm burrow | ecosystem: Environmental > Aquatic > Marine > Coastal > Sediment | place: USA: Maine...
AGCGTCCAGAATCTCTCGAGAATGATCCCCATCGCGATGATCGCGCAGAGGATGATGGGGGCCATCAACCAGCCGCCAGATTTGACTATCTCAACCATATAAGCTGACTCAGAGGAAAAATGGAATATACCGTTTATTCATGCCAGATTCGACGACGCTCATTCCGGTATTCGGTCACTTCCTCGATACCGGAGCCCTCGCAGAGGCGAATACCGATGGCTCCGGAGGTCGATGTCTGCAGAACTCGGGCACCGACGCCGACCCAACGTGCCACGACCTCCTCTTTCGGGAAACCCCAGCGGTTGCCGAAACCTGCTGAAACAATGGCCAAATCCGGCGTCAATGCGCTGACGAAGGGAGCCGTCGAAGACGTTCGACTACCGTGATGAGGGATAACGACAGCGTCAACGCCACCGAGCAGACCGTCACGGACAAGTTGCTGCTCAGCCGGCTGCTCGATATCGCCAGTAATCAACAGCTGATAATCGCCCGCCTTAACGCGCAAGACACAGGAGGCGTCGTTACCATCACGAAACCCATCCAGTGGCGGATAAATGAATGAGAACCCGATGCCGTCATATTCCCACTCGTCGCCCGCGTTGCAGAAGGCCTGTAACTGCTCCTGTCCACCCAGTGGTTCGCCAACCAGCAACTCGGCAACGTCGATACGGGCCAATATTGCGCTGACGCCGCCTGAGTGATCCAAATCGGAATGCGAGACAATAAGTTTGTCGACATGACTGATCCCCCTGCTCGCCAGATACGGCAGGATAACGGTTTCCGCCGCATTGCCGCCCCCCTTGAATGCCGGGCCGGTGTCGAATGCGACTGTGTGTGCGTGTGTTTGCAGTACCACGGCCAGCCCCTGTCCGATGTCGAGCACGTCAACTGCCACGCAACCATGGTCCGGGCGCGCTGGTTCGTGCAGTACAAGAGCAATGACGGCGATAAGTGCGAGCCGGCGACCAGGCCAGCCTGGAGGCAAAATGACCCATAAGACTGGCAGAAACAGCAACAACCAGGCCGATCCGGTCACTGCCGACATCGTATAGCCTGCTCCCGGGGTTTCAGCTGCAATAACGATCAGTTTTTCCAGATATTCCTGACTAAGTGATGCGATATGCAGCGCCGGGTCGCCGAGCATCTGCAACCGCCCGTCAAGAAGCAACCCGGCAAGCGTCAACGGTACGGTAACCAGACTGAATACTGGTACTGCAACCAGGTTAACCACTGGCGCGACGAAAGCCACGCGGTCGAAGATCAGAACGGTTAATGGCAGGAGTCCGAGCAATAGCACGCCCTGGACGATACTCAGCTGCCTGACCCCGAAGACCAGCCGAGCTGCGAACGCCCTGTCCAACCCATTTCCCAGACGTTGCGCCAGCCAAATGAGTACGAGTACGGCAGCGAAAGAAAGCATGAAGCCTGGCGCCATGGATGCGATCGGCGAGGAAACAAGCACAACAATGCATGCAGCAGCGAGGACTGTTAGTGGTCTTACCTGCCGACGTCGCAAAACCGCGATGGCCACGAACGCTATCATCAGGCTCGCCCTGCGCGACGGTATCGCCAGACCTGAAACAAATGCATATGAGATGGCGATCAGTAGTGCAAACACCGTCGCTCGATTGTGATGACTACCGCCTCGAATAAGCAGCCCGCTGAACAAACTGGCAAGAGCATAGCCACCGCCTGCTGCCAGTCCAATATGCAGCCCCGAGATCGCCATGAGATGGCTCGTGCCGGTACGCGCATATCGATCCCATTGTTCTGCCGTGATGAGGTGACGCGCTCCCACTGAAATGGCAGCCAATACGCCGGCCGACTCAGAGTTGAGCAAAGAGATGCGGTCGACAAACCGTTGTCGCACACGATCGACAACGTCCAGGTCACCGGACCCAAGCAGATGATTCCGATGGCTGCCGACGACGTAACCCGTCGCTCCGACGCGTTCCCGGAATAACCACGCCTCGTAGTCGAACGCGCCGGGGTTCGAGCTTCCGCGAGGCCGACGCAATCGCAACTCCATTTGCCAGACATCGCCAAGGCGCAGCGTGACGGGAGGCTGAAACCAACTCAGGCGCATACGCGGCGGCAAACGCGCATCGTCCAGCGGCACCGCCACGAAACTGACACCAGCCGCACTCGTCGCGGGAAAATCGGCAATACGAACGACCGTCACCATGCTGTCGCCGGCATATTGCGGCGCGAGACGCGAATTCACGACCCCGTTCGCAGCTAAGCCAAAGAGCAGCACGCCGACGAAAAACCAAATAAAATCGCAAGTACAGCGAAAAATCGACGCTACGAGAAATATAGCGAATACGAGCTTGATCAGATCGGAACCCTGCGCAAAGCTGCTAAGCTGCAGCGCGTAAATACCTGCCAACAAGTTCAGGCAGGCTCGGGTCATCGACAGTCTCTCAGGCTTTAGATCTTTAACCTCTATCGAAGCGGAACAAGCAGGTAATGCCAAGGCGGTTTTTTAGGAAGTTTGCGTTCAAACGCCACGAGCTAAGTGAACGATGGTTCATGACACCATTTCGCCACCTGCTGCACGACCACAACCTATGGGGAATTCGGCGTAAGACAGTCGTCCCCGCGTTCGCCCTGGGCCTGTTTGTCGCTTGTCTGCCGTTCCCGGGGCATTTCATATCAGCCGCGCTGATCGCACTCGCGCTACGAATTAATATCCCTGTCGCGTCTGTAACAACGTTCGTCGTTAACCCGCTGACGGTGGGACCGCTTTTCTATTTCGAATACCAAATTGGTGCCAGCTTGCTATCGATCGATTCAGGGCCGCCTGAATTTGAGCTCTCGATCGACTGGGTAACACACACATTCGTATCAATTTGGGAACCGATGTTGCTCGGCAGCGTGCTCGCCGGATCTGTCGCCGCGCTACTGGGCTTCATAAGTCTGGATGCGTTATGGAGAAGATCCGTGTCGAAATACAAAACCCGGAAACGAAAAGATCGAAGCTAGCTTCTAAGTTTGCCGTCTTCCAGCACCAGAACGCGATCCATGCGCGCAGCGATTGAGTGATCGTGCGTCACAATGACCAGGCTCGTCTGCAACTCCGCGTTGAGTTCCAACATCAGCTTCAGCACCTGTTCTCCATTGCCTGCATCGAGGTTGCCCGTCGGTTCATCCGCTAATACCAGTTGAGGTCGAGTTATCAGGGCACGAGCGACAGCAGCTCGTTGCCTTTCTCCGCCGGATAATTCACCGGGCTTATGCGTTAGCCGTTCTCCCAGGCCAACGCGGGTAAGCAGATTCTTTGCCTGATTGAGTGCTTCCGCTTTAGTCTCTCGGCGAATCAGCAACGGCATCGCAACATTCTCCTGCGCAGTAAATTCGGGCAACAGGTGATGAAACTGGTAGACGAAGCCGATGTAGCGATTTCTCAAGTCGCCTTTGGACACCTCGCTACTTCCGTGCATTAACTGTCCATCGATAATTACCTGCCCCTCGTCGGAGTCATCGAGCCCACCCATAATCTGCAGCAGTGTCGTCTTGCCCGACCCTGATGCACCAATGATTGCGACACGCTCCGCTGGCTCAATGATCAGATCGACGCCAGTCAATACTTCGAGAACGGAACCGCCCTCACGAAAGCGTCGCACGACACCGCGACACTCAAGTACGGTTTGCTTCTGTTCAGTCATAACGCAAAGCCTCGGCCGGCGCGGTGCGGGCCGCAACCCATGCCGGATAAACTGTAGACACCAATGCCAGCACCAAGGCGATGGCAGCTATACGCAGCACATCGGAAATGCGCAGCTCGGATGGCAGGTCACTAATAAAATACACCTCGGCTGCAAGGAACTTGATACCGAATACGGATTCGAAGCCGCTCACGATGCTCTCCAGATTGGTGGCAAGCAAGACACCAAAAAACACGCCCGCAAGAGTTCCGACAATACCAATGACACTGCCCTGCGTAACAAAGATTTTCAGAATACTCAGTGGTCGAGCGCCAAGAGTACGCATGATGGCGATATCCGGTTGCTTGTCCTTAACCACCATGACCAGCGTCGACACGATGTTGAACGCCGCGACCGCAACGACCAACATTAGAATGACGAACAATATCGATTTCGTAATCTGAATCGAGCGAAAGAAATTTACATGACGACGCGTCCAGTCGCTTACCAGGACGACCGCACCGTTTTCGAGTGCAACTTCACGGACGATAGCCGCAGCCTCATAGATCTCTGTAACCGCAAGCCGCACTCCCGTCACAACGCCTTTCTTGCGATACAGTTTCTGTGCATCAGCAATATTAATAAACGCCAGACGACGATCAAATTCATACATGCCAACGCGATAGAGCCCGCTCACAACAAACCGCTTGGTACGCGGCACGACACCGGCTGGGGTGACAACGCCTTCAGCCAATGTCGCAGTCACTTTTTCACCGACACCGACATTGAGCGCTTTGGCGAGTTCGACTCCAAGCACAATATTAAAAGTACCTGGTTGCAGGCTCGCGAGTTCTCCCTCCAGCATGGTATCGCCAACACCTGATACCGCGTTTTCAGCCACAGGATCAATGCCGCGTAACTCGACGCCGCTGAGCCGCTCACCGAAAACGAGCAAACCCTGCCCGTCAATAAACGGCGCGGTTGCCCTGACACGGGGGTTGTCATCCGCGACCTTGGCCAGCGCTTCCCAGTCCGCCATTCGCCCATCGGTGCTTTCAATGCTTGCATGTGCCGTCATCGCAAGCAGCCTGTCTTTGAGTTCACGTTCGAAGCCGTTGACGACCGACAAAACAAGAATCAGTACGGTTACTGCGATTGTTATTCCCAACATCGAGATTGCGGAGATAAGCGAAACGAAGCTGTTGCTGCTACGCGAGCGCACATAACGACTGCCAACCCAATATTCAAAGCTATGATTCATCGTGTCACTCGTAGCGCAACGCGACCGCGGGATTGACCAGCGCGGCTCGACGCGCCGGATACAGCGTTGCCAGGGAGGTTAAGACGAATGCGGCAACTGATATCGTTACAACGTCTGCAGCCTCCAGCTCTGACGGAATACGCGTAACGTAGTAGACATCGCCTGGCATGATCTGGAAACCAAGTGCCTGCTCCAGAAACGGAACAATGACCGGGACATTGAGAGCCAGAATGACTCCGAGCAGTACACCGATGAAAACGCCGGCCCAACCAATTACAGCGCCCTGCACGAAAAACACCCGCACGACCCCGGCTGATCTCATTCCCAGCGTACGTAATACCGCAATGTCATTGGTTTTATCGGTGACGACCATGACGAGGCTCGCAACGATATTGAATGCCGCCACGCCGATAATCAGCGACAAAATTAGTGACATCATCATTTTTTCAATTCGGATGGCGCGAAAGTAACTGGCGTTCTCAACGGTCCAGTCGCTCGTTACAACATCCTCTCCCAGGCGTTCGCCTATACTCTGCGCAAGCAACGGTGCTTGCATGACATCCTGCGCACGAAAACGCACAGCCGACATTTCGTCGCCCAGCCCCATAATGGCTGCCGCCTCTCGCGCATTGACCAGTGCCAGCAAACCGTCGTGATCCTGTAACCCGACCTCGAATACGCCACGCAACACAAAGCGTTCAAGCGCGGGCTCCAGTGTGCCATCGCCAACCGCTCTTGGAATCAGCAGGACCACGCCATCGCCAATACGAACACCGAGGTCGAGTGCCAGCAGGCGGCCCAGAATAATACTGCGTTCGCCGGGTTGGAGTACCTCGAGGTTCCCCTCGAGCATGTTAATCAGTGCGCCTGAGAGCTGCTGCTCCAGGTCAGGGTCAACACCGTGTACGAGCACAGCTTCCAGGGCGCGACCGGACTGAATCATGCCTTCCATCTCGACAAATGGTGCGGCCGCGGCGATGCCGGGCTCTGCAGCAACATCGTCAACCAGGCGCCGCCAATCTTCAGTGATGTGTTGTGGCCCTGTCACGTAGCCATGCGCTGACATACTGAGCAGGCGCGACCGGAGCTCGCCTTCAAAGCCGTTCATTACAGACAGGATAACGATCAGCGCAGCCACTCCCAGCGCGATGCCAAGCAGTGAAATAAGCGTGATAAAGGACACAAATCGTGTACGGCGCTTCGCGCGGAGGTAGCGAAGCCCGATGAATAATTCGACTGAGCTGATCATCGCCACGCATTAAACCACATTCGACCACGTCCTTTGCGGCCATTAAATCGACCGCAAAATGTGACCGGACTCACAAATTGCCAAAAAGAATAAAAACCTTTGGGATCAATGGTTTTTTGGCAACACTTGGAGTGATATAGTCGAAACCAATCGATGGAGACTCGTAATGACCAAGCTGCGAATTTTAACTGTTCTTGCCCTGTTTTTTGGCGCCGTCGGCCTCAGCGCCGCCGATACGCTGCAGATGGACGGGACGGCACCGGGCGCAAGTTCATCGCGGCCAGTCCGTGGCGAAACCACAGCCAGCGTTGAATCCAGGTACGGCGCACCTGCCGCGAAGCAAGCCGCCGTTGGCGAACCGCCGATATCGCGCTGGGAGTACAAGGAATTTGTCGTATTTTTCGAGTACGACCGTGTAATCCACGCCGTCGTTAAGCGCTAAACACAGAAATCGAATTCAAATAGCGCCCGGTCAGTTTTCTGCCCGGGCGTTTTTTTGTGCTTGTGACGCATGGGCGCGATCACCTATGTGATAATCGCCAGCCAAGTTTCGAACGACCCTGACTGTGCCCCACGACTCCTTGCTAATACCCGCAAACCTGCAATTACCGCAGCCCGGCCATAGACACGGCTTGGGCCGCCTGATTGGAGCAAGCACAGCGCTCGCGGCGGCTGAATTAGCCGGGCGGATAGACGGGCCGCTACTGGTTCTGGCCGAGGATCCACGGCAAGCAGATCAACTCGAGTCAGAGATTCGCTTTTTCGTTGGCGATGATATTGAAGTACAGCACTTCGTCGAATGGGAAACGCTACCCTGGGACAGCTTCTCACCGCACCAGGACATAATTTCCGACCGCTTGTCCGTACTGGCCGCTCTGCGCAAGAAACAGGGCGGAATCATCGTGGCATCGGCACCGTCGCTGCTGCAACGCCTGCCGCCTGTCGACTACGTTGCCGCACGCTCCCTCTCAATGCGCAGCGGGCAGACCCTGCCACGCGAGCCGTTTATCGACTCACTCGCGGCGGCGGGCTACTTGCGCGTTCCGCAAGTATCGGAGCATGGAGAGTTCGCAGTACGCGGCTCCCTGATTGATGTATTCCCGATGGGCTCGTCACGACCGATCCGCATCGACTTCTTTGATGACGATATTGAATCGTTGCGCCATTTCTCTCCTGAAAGCCAACTTTCGGAAGATTTAATCGACGTTGTCGATATCCTTCCGGCCCGCGAGATCCCACTTGATGCCGATGCCGTGCGCGACTTTCGCGAGCGCTACCGTGAACGCTTTGAAGGTCAGCCCGCTAAATCTCGCGTATACCGTGAAGTTTCCGACGGCATCGCTCACGGCGGCATTGAGTACTATCTACCGCTTTTCTTTGCTTCAACGGCTACGCTGCTCGACTACCTGCCAGGTGACTGCGCTGTTTTCGCACCGCATGCGCTTGAGTCAATTCTGGAGCAGGCGTGGGCCGAGATTGAGGAACGCTATCAGCTCTGTCGCCTCGATCCAGAACGACCGATTCTGTCACCTGATGAGACATTCAGCCGGCCTGAGGCAGTCATCGACCAGGTTTGCGCAGCGTCGCTGGTCAATTATTCCGCGCAATCCCTGGCAGAGAATCGCAGCAGCAGTAACTTGCGAACGCGTCTGCCACCTGCGCTGAAAATTGAAGGGCGCTACGAAGATGCTGCCGGTTCCCTGATCAATTTTCTGCAGACCTTCGATGGTCGCGTCTTGTTCACCAGTGACTCCGCCGGGCGCCGGGAACAGATACACGAAATGCTTTCAGGTCGGGGGCTCGACCTGGCAAGGATGGACGACTGGGCGTCATTTGTGTCCAGCAACCAGCGCATCGCTGTTGCGATAGCGCCGTTGGAAAATGGTGTGCTTCTGCCGGCTGCGAGCGTCGCCATCATCAGCGAGCAGCAGCTTTTTGGTGAGCGCGCGCAACAGCGTGCAAGGCGGCGTCGCATTGAGCGCGATCCGGAAACGATCATCAGGCAGCTCAATGACCTCGAGGCGGGCTCACCCGTGGTGCATGCCGAGTATGGCGTCGGCCGCTACCTTGGGCTGACTACGCTGCAGACCGGCGGCATCACCGCCGAATTTCTGGAACTCGAATACGCCGACGGCGACAAGCTCTACGTGCCCGTCCATGCACTCGAACTGATCTCACGCTACACCGGGGCGTCTGCAGACAATGCGCCGCTGCATCGGCTGGGAAGTGACCAATGGGCAAAGGCACGCAAACGTGCGATCAAGAAGATCCGCGATGTCGCGGCCGAACTTCTTGATGTCTATGCGCGCCGCGCGGCGCGCCAGGGTCACAGCTTTCGCTGGCCGGAACGCGAGTACCGGGTTTTTGAAAGCGGCTTCCCATTCGAAGCAACCGAAGACCAGGCCCGAACCATTGACGAAGTTCTTGAGGATCTGGAATCGAGCAAATCGATGGATCGTGTCGTTTGTGGCGATGTCGGTTTCGGCAAGACCGAGGTGGCTTTGCGGGCTACGTTCGCCGCCGTCCATGGAGGCAAGCAGGTCGCTATTCTGGTGCCGACAACATTGCTGGCACAGCAACACGGACAAACCTTTAACGACCGTTTTGCAGACTGGCCAGTACGCGTTGAAGTTTTGTCGCGCTTCCAGTCAGCAAAGGATGTCCGTTCCATCGTCGAAGGCCTGCGCTCCGGCACCGTTGACGTGGTTATTGGTACGCATCGCTTGTTGCAGCACACGAAAGACATCAAGAACATCGGTCTTGTGATTATCGATGAAGAACATCGTTTTGGCGTGCGTCACAAGGAAGCCATCAAGTCGCTGCGAAGCGAGATTGATATCCTGACCCTGACCGCAACACCGATTCCACGGACGCTCAACATGGCGCTCGGAGGGCTGCGTGAAATGTCGCTGATCACGACACCCCCGTCCGACCGACTGGCTGTCAAGACATTCGTCACCGAATGGAATGACGTCCTGATACGCGAAGCCTGCCTTCGCGAGATCAAACGTGGTGGGCAGGTGTACTTCATCCACAACCGGGTTGAAGACATCGGCAGAGTTGCCGAACAGATCACGAAACTCGTTCCCGAAGCGAGTATCCGCATTGGCCACGGCCAGATGCCCGAACGCGAGCTTGAGCAGGTGATGCTCGACTTCTCGCACAGACGATTCAATATATTGTTGTGCACAACTATCGTCGAGAGCGGCATCGACGTGCCAACTGCAAATACGATTATCATCAATCGTGCCGATCGATTCGGTCTTGCCCAATTGCATCAACTTCGAGGCCGCGTCGGCCGTTCGCATCATCGTGCGTATGCATACATGCTGGCGCCACCCAAAGCTGTCATGACTGCCGATGCGATTAAACGGCTGGAGGCCATCGATTCGCTCGAGGATCTTGGCTCAGGCTTCACACTCGCTACGCACGACCTGGAAATTCGTGGCGCAGGCGAACTGCTGGGAGATACGCAGAGTGGCCAGATACAGGAAATTGGATTTTCCTTGTATACAGAGTTGCTTGGACGAGCCGTTGAATCACTGCGATCCGGAAAAGAACCGGATCTGGATGCCCCGCTGAACTCGGGCGCCGAGATTAATCTTCACGTGCCGGCATTGTTGCCGGAGGACTATGTTCCGGACGTCCACTTGCGCCTTATCCTGTACAAGCGAGTTTCGTCAACCGAAACAGCCGCGGACTTGCGCGAATTGCAGGTCGAGATGATCGATCGGTTCGGATTATTGCCAGAGGCCACCGCGAATTTCATGCGCATCGCCGCTATCCGGCAAACGGCTGCGGCGCTTGGCATTGAGAAGATTGATGCGGCCGACGGCGGTGGCTATATCGTCTTCGGTCCGCAAAGCAACATTGACCCTGTCGCATTGATCCAATTAGTGCAAAATGACAGCCAAACCTACAAATTACAGGGCTCGCACCGTCTAAAATTTCGCCTGGACTTGAGCAACGTCGAAAGGCGCTTCCAGGCCATCGAGAAACTGCTGGCCAGGCTTGCGGTCAAAGAAGTAGACGCGATGGCAGGTTGATAATGCACTACGCAAGAAGTGAATTTATGAAAGTACTTACGACAATCTTATTCCTGTCGATGGCCGCATCTGCCGCCAATGCACAGGACGACCCACTCCTGGAAGAAGAGCAAGAGGCTCGCCGCTACATGGTGGAACTCATCATCTTCTCCTATGCTCAGGATGTCTCGGTCGGCACAGAAATATTTGCTCCGGACGAGCCCGTTGTCGACGACCTGTTGTCGCCTGATCTTGAAGGGCCAGTTGAATCTGACCTGATTAGCGAAGAACCTGCGATTCCCGAAGAAACAGTGGCGGAGGAAGACGATGCTGACGAGCAAGATCGTCGGCCCGTATTCCTCACTGAAGAAGAATTCACATTAAGCGATATTGTAGAGCGGTTCGAGCGCCTTGATGTTTACGAGACGCTTATGCACGTCGGCTGGATCCAGCCCACATACCTCGAGGAAGAGACGCCGGCAATCGAATTATGGGAATTTGGCGATGTTCCCGAAGGACTGGACGGAAGTTTCACCCTGTACCTGAACCGCTACCTGCACCTGGTAGTCGACCTGACCCTCGATGCGCCAGGACAATTCGATGAGTCGGTCAATTTCGAAGAACCGGAATCCGTATTCGGTGATTCGCGACGTCAATTCGAGGCGGATATCGAAGAGGCTATTTTGCCGGTTCGCTATCGAATCCAGGACGATCGTATTTTCAAAAACGGCGAAGTCCGCTACTTCGATCATCCAAAGTTTGGCATCGTGGCGAAAGTCACACGTGTCGAAGAGGAAGAACTCGAAGAGCTGCCGTTAACCAGCGGTACCGGACAATAAATCCTCGATAAACGACTCCGCCGTGCCGGCCTCTTTCGTCGCCGTTGCGACGGACACGCGAAATGAAACAGTAACGAACTTTGATACTGTTGATCGGGGGTGATGTAAGCCAAGCTCACGCACGGCGGCCGATATCCTCGACGCGAATTCACGCACACCATCTCCGTCCGCCGCGTGTGACAGGACAATTAACTCGGACCCATCGAGACGACCTACCACATCGCTTGCGCGTCGCAAACAACGGCGTATGGCCCGGCCTACTCTGCGTAGACAGGAATCTGCCGCATGCCGGCCAAAGACGTCGATATAGGCATCGAAATCGTCGAGAGTAAACAGAACCAGGCCAAGACTACCTTTCTCGCGCGCGGCAACTGCCCAGTCATGTTGCAGAACCTCACGAAATGCCCTGCCATTAAGCAATCCGGTGACTGGGTCATCGCGGGACAGGTCCCGAATTCGGCGTTTGGCATTGAGCAGCGCATGGTGCATGTCACTTCCGGCAACAGCACCCGCCCCCCCTCCACCACGCCAGAAGGCAACATAGAAGCGCGCGTCGGCCTCGCCAGGCAGCATCAGGGGTTTCAGCACCAACAGGTATTCACGTCCGCCGACCTCAACCGGAAAACTCGTTTCCTGCCGCGCTCTCACAGTCTCGGAGATTTCCAACGCCAGTTCTCTGCCAACCAGCTGTTCTATGACATCGGCGAATGGCTTGTCGCTCGTGTCCTCGCCACCAATGGACTCGAAAGCAGTATTGCTCAGCGCCACGGGCCAGTCCGGGTGATCGACGCGAACGATAACCAGAGGCTCGGCCGACGCCTTGATAACTTGTTCGATAATCTTGCGGTTTATCGATGGCATCGCGTTATCTCCAAACTAGGCATCCAGTTCAAAATCCGGCCGCTGATCCCAGCCCGTCAAGCTGTCGACGGCCCCCCGCCAGATCTCACTGGCACGCAATGACTCGCGCAACGCGTGTCCGGTTCCGTGCAGACGTGCGAGACGCACCTGCGACAGCGGGTTCGAATATTCGTTGAGCGACATTACCGATTGCTCAGCCGCACGCCGATCATTGCACACCAGCACCATGTCACAACCGGCGTCGAGAGCCAGCTTCGCACGCGTGCGCATGGATCCATAGGCCTCCGTGGCCTTCATCGTCAGATCATCGCAAAATACCGCTCCGCCAAAACCCAGCCGCGACCGCAACTCGTTTTGAATCCAGTAGCGCGAGAATCCGGCTGGCATGCTGTCCATCTCCCGGTAGACGATATGCGCGGTCATAACACCGGCAACAAGGCTATTGCTGATCAGCTTCTCGTAAGGCCGCATATCATCGAGTAACAGGCCATAATCGCGACGATCGACCGGCAACTTCAGGTGAGAATCAGCGATGACGGCGCCATGCCCGGGAAAATGTTTCGCGACAGCGGCCATACCGGCGCTGCGCAGCCCTCGTGAAAATGCCGCAGCGAGTTCACCGACTACCTCCGGCTTATTGTGGAACGCGCGGTCGCCAATGATTTCACTAATGCCCCAATCAAGGTCGACGCACGGCCCAAAACACAGATCGATGCCTGCCGCGCGCAATTCGGACGCAATTAGCCAACCGGCCTGACGCGCCAGCGGAAGCGCCGCTTCCGGATTTTTGTCGTACTCGTGGCCGATGTGCCGCATGGCCGGAATACGACTAAAGCCATCCCGAAATCTCTGTACGCGACCGCCCTCGTGGTCCACAGCGACAAGAACAGGCGGGCTTTTGAGCGCACGAATCCTGGCGACCAGATCGGTTATTTGTTCCGGCGATTCGTAGTTTCGCGCAAATAGAATGACACCACCGACAGCCGGTTCCCTGATCAGGTCCCGATCGGCTGGTGTTAATGAAACACCCTCTATGTCCAGCATCACTGGTCCGAGTGACATATAACTATTCTACAAAAGTTGCGTATATAACTGAAATTTAATTACTTATTGAATACCGCAATCGACTCGACATGAGCCGTGTGCGGAAACATGTCGATGATGCCGGCTGCTTCACAAGTATAGCCATGCTCATTCACCAGCATCCCGGCATCTCGCGCCAGGGTTCCCGGGTGGCATGACACGTACACGATTCGAGCCGCCCCAATGATATCAATATGTTTGACAATCTCGGCCGCTCCGCTACGAGCGGGATCCAGCAGAATCCGGTCCCAGCCTTCCCTGAGCCAGCCCTCATTACCGTCTATGGCGTTGAGGTCAGCCTGCCTGAATGTCGCATTGTGTACGTCATTCAGCTTCGCATTCTCGACTGCCGCACTCACCAGCAATGCCTCACCTTCGACACCAAGTACCGTTCCGGATCGCCTTGCCAACGGCAGTGAGAAATTGCCGATACCGCAGTAAAGGTCTAATACGCGGTCATCAGGCTGCGGGTCGAGTAACTCAATCGCGCGACTTACCATGAGCTGATTGATCTCGGCATTTACCTGGACGAAGCCAATCGCATCGAATTCGATCCGAATATCGAACTCGGGTAACGAATACGTCAACGCTTCGACACCACCCTCGGGATATAACAAGCTGACCGAATCGAGCCCTCCGGGCTGCAAATACATGCGAACGTCGTGGCGGGCACCGAATTCGCTGAGCAATGCCTTGTCCGCATCCGATGGTGGGTCAAGGACGCGAAAAACCAGTGCTACGGCATTTTCCGCAACGGCAACTTCGATCTGCGGTAGCCGTGCTTTTATCGACAAGCCTCCAATCATTTCGCTTAGCGCATCGATCATGCCGTCGACTGGAGCCGCCAGAACCTCGCAGCGATGCATGTCCGTGATAAACGGCGCGTGACGCTCTCGAAACCCGACCAATACGCGACCCTTGGCAGGCACATCCTTGACCGCCAGGCGTGCGCGACGGCGATACTTCCACGCAGGCCCAATAATCGGCTCCAACCATTGCTCCGCTTCAAGCTTGCCGATTCGCTGCAGATTGTCCTTGAGCGTCTGGGACTTGATCTGACGTTGCTGCTCGTCAGACACGTGCTGCAAAGAACATCCGC
>Ga0316192_10002281_pt1 | contig 14059 bp, 14 predicted proteins | sample MerIslwburrow_MG_FD_204931 | JGI IMG/M metagenome (GOLD analysis project Ga0316192, IMG submission 204931) | Coastal sediment microbial communities from Maine, United States - Merrow Island worm burrow | ecosystem: Environmental > Aquatic > Marine > Coastal > Sediment | place: USA: Maine...
ATGGGTGGCTGCGGCTCTCCAGCGGGTCCCTTTCCGCGAAGCGACCGTGACGCACGAAGTCGCCCTCGAGACACGGAACGTGCATCTACGTCACCGCGATCCGGCTGACCGGTTCCTCGTCGCGACGGCCCAGGTGTTTGACCTCACGCTCGTGACCGCAGACGAGCGGCTGATCGATCTGAAGGCGGTCCCGACCCTCGCCAATCGCTGAGGGCCGGGCCCTCAGTCGGCGTCCGTCTCCGTATCTACCTCCGGCTGCACCGGCCACCCACCTCCGAGCGCCTTGTAGAGCTGGACCACCGAAGCCAACTGCTGCTGCAGCGCCGCGGAAGCCTGGAGCTGAGCTGAGAACTGTGATCGCTGCAGGTCCAGCACTTCGAGGTAGCTTGTCATCCCTCCCTCGTAGCGGATCCACGACAGGTCGGCCGCGTTTTCAGCCGATTCAACCTGCCGCCGCCGCGCTTCGTATTCAGCGCGGTAGGTATACGTAGCCACGATCGCGTCCTCCACCTCCCGGAACGCGGTGAGGATCGTTTGCTCGTACTGGTTCAACAACTGCTCCGTACGCGCGACCTCGATCTCCACACGGCGCTCGTTCTTGCCTGCGTTGAAGATCGGACCGAGCAGGCTGGCGCCCAGGTTGAGGAAGCCGGTGGTCAGGCTTGGATCCGTGAGGTCGCCGCTCACTCCCGCGGACCCGGTAAGGCTCAACGAGGGGAACTTCAACGCCTCGGCCACCCCGATGCGGGCGGTCTGAGCGGCAAGCCGGCGCTCCGCCTGGAGGATGTCGGGGCGGCGCTGCACCAGCTCCGATGGCAAGCCCACCGGTATGTCGGGAGGAAACACCTGTTCCGTGAGCTTGAGCCCGCGCTCGATATCCACAGGCGTCTGCCCCAGGAGCACGCTGAGCGCATTCTCGGTCTGGGCCCGGCTCCGGCGGAACACCTCGGCCGAGGCTTCGGCGTCGAAAAGGAGGATCTCCGACTGGTTGAGGTCGACCTCGTTGATCATGCCGGCCTGCTGGCGTACCTGCATGATGTCGAGAGACTCCTGGCGAGCCTGTAAGGTCCGCTCGGCGATGTCCAGGCGGTTGTCCAGGTCGAGAATCAGCAGATACAGACTGGCCACGTCCGCCACCAGCGTGATCGTGACCGATCGGTACGCTTCCTCCGTGGCCAGGAGCTCCTGCGCCGCCGCCTCGCTGCCGCGTCGGATCTTGCCCCACAGGTCCACCTCGTAGAACACGTCGGCCGCCACGAACACGCCGCGGGTCGGTATGTGGTCGCCCTCATCGGTGAGGGCTTCACCGAGGTCGGCTCCGGCCGCGACGTCCAACCGCGGATACAGATCCGCTCTCGCAAATCCCGCCTGGGCCCGGGCTTCCGCGATCCGTGCCAGCGCCACCCGCACATCGCGGTTCTCCTCGAGCGCGGTGCGGATCAGGCCCTGAAGCACCGGGTCCTGGAACAGGTCCCACCACGCGACGTTGGCGATCGATTCGCCCGAGGGGGTCGGCTGTCGGTACGTCTCGGGCTGGGGCACCGGAGGTTGCATGTAGTCCGGGCCGAGCTTGCAGCCGCCAAAGAGCGTGGGCGCCAGCAGCGCCGCAGCGACCAGCGTGCCCCAGAAGGGGCCTCTCTTGTCGAGCTTCATGCCTTCATCACCCGTTTTCGTTGGAGATACTCTAGGAATCCGAAGGCCACCGCCACGTACACGACGGCCAGCATGATCTGCGCGATTCTCACATAGAAATTCGATGCCGCGTTGCTCCCGGAGCCGGTGAGGCTCCCGCCGACGAGGAGCATCACGGCGTTGAACGCGGTCTTGATCGTGGGCGCGATGGGACGCGTCGAGAAGATCACGTCTCCGAACGTGAGACCTACGACGAGCGTCAGGAGCAGAAACATGACGAGTTCGGGGTACACGGTCAGCAGGTTGTAGAAGACGATCGCCACCACGCCGCCGATGAGGTTTCCCGTGATCATACCCTTCCCCTGCTTCCAGCCGGCCGCGAAGCTCGGCAGGAGGGATAAGAGCCCGATGTACACGATGATGACGGCGTACGAGTACAGCGAGAGGTAGAAGAAGACCATCACAACGGGGTACACGACGATCAGGGAGCGGCGGGCGTACGCCGCTCGCGCGGCCGGAGGCGGGACCTCTCTGGCCGGCTTCGCGTCGAGTCCCCCGGCCCCGGACGGCGACTCGGCAGGAGGATCGGGAAGCAGACCGAAACTGGCCCACACCACCAGGATGGCGATCACCGTCCCCTTGACGAGTCCCCATGCGACGCCGATGGAAAGCCCCATCGACGCCTGGCCCATCAGGGGTATGATCAGCGCGGCGATAAGGAGCCAGACCATGCGCAGGGGTGCGGCGCCTCCCGCCAGAGCGTAGAAGATCCGGTACAGGACCAGGAACTCCATCAGGAGAAAGATGACCTGGTTCTTGAGGAAGTACCGGGTGAGGATCACTCCGAGAAAGGCGCCCATCGCAACGGGAACCACGAAGGCCAGGGCCTTCCGCAGGCCCGGGCACGGAGCGGGCGAACCCAGCAGCATGGCTACCAGGATCGGCACCAGGAACGGGAGATCAAACCCGATCAGGTAGGCGAGGCCCGATCCCAGGGTCGTGCCCACGGCGAACCGGAGAATCCGGCGGCTGCGAGCGTCGGTCAGAATGCCGGCTGGGGCCGGCAGGTCGAGGGCGGCGCCCTCAGCGGACATATGAAAGCACGGTCGTAAGTCGGATCCTCAGCCAGGCGACGGCGTTGAGCACCGGGTTGGTGCCCGCGTACACCACCACGTTTGCCTGCCCTCCCACGCGGCGGAAACCGCGGGAGTCATCCCCGTCGAAGCGGATAATTACCGGGAAGCGCTGCGGATCCTGGAGCCAACCCTGCGCGGTCTCCGCCGTCTGCAGGCCGCCCCGGGCCTGCTCCCCGGTATTCACGCCGGCGCTCACGCTGGCTACGTGTCCCCGGAAGATCCTGCCCGGTGCCACGTCGAGGGCGATCTCGGCGGGATCTCCGATCTTGATCCGGCCCAGGTTGTTCTCACGCATGTCTGCACGTACCCACACGTCCTGGGCGGAGATGAACGTCGCCAGTGGTTGGCCGGCAGACGCGAAGTGTCCTTCCGCAAGCTGGAGGTCGCCCACCACGCCCAGGCTCGGCGCGAGGATGACCGTGCGCTCGAGATCGAACTCCGCTTTCTCGAGTGCCGCGACGGCCGCCTTGATGGCCGGGTTCTCATCGCCAGCGATGCCCAGAGTTTCCCTGGCCCGGTCAAGCTCGGCCTCCGCACTCTCTACTCCGGCCTGGGCCTGGTCGAACTGCGTAGTCGCCCGGTCCCGGTCGGCCTGGGATAGCGCACCCGGGTTGGCCTCGTTGATCGCCTCGACCCGGTTGTAGTAGCGCTGTGCCCTATCGAGTCGCGCCCGCTCTACTCCGAGCTGGCCCGCCGCCGACTCGACGCCCGAGACCCCGGCCCGGACCTGCTGGCCCGCCAGCTCCAGCTGTGAGCGGGCCGAGTTGACCGCGAGCTGGAACGGGCGGGGATTGATCTCGATCAGCGTGTCGCCCTCGTGGACGATCTCGTTCAGAACGACGTCCACGCGGGACACGTATCCCGAGACTTGTGATGCGATCGGCACCACGTACCCGTCCACCTTGCCGAACTGCGTATACGGAGTGCCCCGATCCGAGACGAGGTGCCAGGCGAAGAGTACCAGCACGACCGTAAGAACGAGCAACGTGATCCGCCGGGCCGGGTCCATCGCCTTGAGCCGCCCCCGAACCCCGGACGGGGCCGCAGCACCCTGGCGTCCCTCGACGTCCGCGACCGGTTGATCCGTTGCGGGTGTGGCCTCCTCGGTCACGCGTCACCCTCCGACGGAACCGTCGCGCCAGCCGTTGAGAACATGCCGAGGTCCGCGTCCTGCTCCAGCCACGCCATCATGAGCTGGTAGGCAACGGCCAGGACCACGGCACCCAGGAACAGCCCGATGATCCCCGACATGATCATCCCGCCGATGGCGCCGAGCAGGATCACCAGCATCGGGACGTCCACGCCGCGTCCCAGAAGCAACGGTTTGAGGAATGTGTCGCTCACGCTGACGAACAGGCCGTACACGAGGAAGATCAGCGCGGCCGTCGTGCTCTGGGTAGCGAACGCCCACACGATCACCGGGCCGACGACGAAGAAAGGCGGCAGCTGCATCACCGCCAGGATCATGACGAGCAGTGCCCAGACCATGGCGCCGGGGACTCCGATGAAAAGGAATCCGATCGCAGCCAATGCCGCCTGGATCACCGCGATTCCCAGGACACCCTGGAACACACTTCGGATCGTCATCACGGTCAGGCGGACGAAGTCCTCACCCTGCGGTCCGGCCAGGCGGTTGGCGAACTTGACGGAGAAGGCGTGCCCCTGCTCACCGGTTGAAAGCAGTACACCGGCGATCAGAATCGAGACGAAGAACTGGAGTACGGTTCCGGCGAGTCCCGCCAATGCGCCAAGAGCCCACTTCCCTAACGAAGCCAGCTCCGGCTTCAGCCGTTCGGCGGTCGCCTCCAGGTTGCGGGACGCACCGTTCCAGAGTTCATAGGTCCGGTCGCCGATCAGTGGCCATTCCTTGACGCCGTCCGGCGGTGGTGGAACCTGGAGGGTTCCGGCCTCGGCCTTCTGGCTCACGTCGCGCGCCTCTTCCACTGTCGCGCCGAAGAACTTCCAGCTGGGAACGAGGAGGACCCCGAGGGCGGCGATCGTGATCAGGACTGCCGAGAGTTTGGTCCGGCCGCCGAGACGTCGAGCCAGGCCGGTATAGAGGGGGTGGACGGCCACCGCCAGGATAATCGCCCACAGCACGATCTCAATAAACGGCCGGATGATCTGGAGTGACCACAGAATGATCAGGGCCAGCACGCCGATCCGGATGGCCGCCTCCACGGACAACTTCAGGAACATCCCGCCTTCTTCGGTCGTGGCGTTCGACTGCATGGAACAGCTCCTTTGGCTTCGGTCACGAGTTGCCGGCCGGGCAGCCTACAACTTGTGCTCTCCTGTCGTGTCTCTGCCAGCCCGGTCTGGGCCATCCTGTTGGGGCCGATGCCCCGCTTGACGATACCGAATGCGAGCGTGCTGCTCGCTTCCATGTCATCTGCTCCCGGGCATCAAAGTGAAGTTCCCGATCCGGCGCGCGCGGCGAAGGCCTCGTAGTCGGCCGCGTTCTGCCTCTCATACGCTACCGCGAACGCGGCCAGTGCCTCGGGGAAAGCTTGCCCCGATCCGATATAGCCGGCCACCGCGACGGGGTCACCGGATCTTGCGTGGGACTGCGCCAGTGTCCACGCGCAGGCGTTTGCGAAGGTCCTCATCCGCCCCACGTCGTAGTCCTCGATCCTCGCCGACGCTTTCATGTCCTTGAGCTGCCGGACGTAGAAGTCCCGATGGCTGATTCTCCCCGAAGTCCAGCCGAGGAAGATGTCCGACACGGTCTGCATCAGGCGCTGTCCCTGCACCACGCGTTCGCCGTGGTGTGAATAGGGGGTCGCTCCGAAGTGGTCTTCGAGCACGGAAGTCGAAGCTTCCTTTACCTGCAGGAAGAGGGGATCGTCCGCGGTGCGGCCCATCAGGAGGGCTATATAAGCCCGCGTACCCACGCTGCCGACGCCGACCACCTTGAGCGCCACGTTGCCCAGATCGTACTGGCCCAGCAGGAAGGCGATGTGATCGGGAAGGGATGTGACGTAATCGGAAAGTACATCGCGCACCGACTGGCGGACTTCCTCCGGGTCGAGGCCGATGAGGTCACGCAGCCTGCGTGCCGGAATGATCCACGGCGGATCCTCCATGATTCGGTGCTCCCCACCCACCTTCTCGGCCAGTTTCCCGAGCACGTGGCGTGAATCCTCCCCGCGGGCCTTGCGCGCGCCCTTTACCAGCTTCTTGTGTTCCTTCCTACCCACTTCCTCCTGCAGCCGGGCGAGGACGTCCTGCGCGGTACAGGTTCAGCCGGCCCCTCACGCCGAACACCCAGAACCGGCGGCCTTTATTGAAGTGGCGGCTACGGCCGAAGAGCTAGAACGCCCCCGCCCCGAACTCGATTACGTACGTCAACCGGTCGATGTCCGAGAAACCGTAGTTCCTGATCCCGAACCGGGCCCCCCAGAACGGGGTCGCCCACGAAAGCCACTTGATGGCCTCCACGTTCGCCCGGAACTTGAAACCCGTCTCGAGGACGAAGTCGGTCCTGTGGGCCGTTTCGTTGGGGTTCGCTTCGGTGGGGGCGTCATACGTGTCCCACTCGGCGCCGGCGGCGAAGTACGTGTCGAACCAGCGCGAGGCCGAGCTCGTGTACAGTGCCTGCCAGCCGAAGTCCCTGAACTCATCTGAGAAATACATGCGCTGTACGATGAACCCACCGCTGAGGGCGACCTCGAAGTTCCTGACGATGAAGAACGGGAACACCCAGGAGACACCCAGGTTGCCGTCGTACATCAGTGAAATAGCCAGGGAGTTCTTGAGCGTGCCCTCCTGGTTCCAGTCCAGGAATCCCTTCAGGTCGCTCTTCTCGGTCTCCTCGGGCCAATCCACCACTTCCTTGCTCTTCATGAACCGGTACAGGTGGTCGTCGTACGCACCCAGATCGGACGGCGGCAGGACGCGGAGCTCGTACACGGCATTCTCTGTCTCCCAGTTCTCCGCGCCGCGCAGGAGCCTCATCTTCCCACGCAGCGGGCTGTCCTCCGGGAGCGGCGGGAAGATCCGGTACTCCGGGAAGCGCACCTTGGTCATCCACGACTGGTAGCCGCCCTGGAGAACCGAACCCGACGAGATCACGTCTCGCGTGCCCCACGCGTCGTTCACCCGCACGTTGACATCGTAGGTGGGCGTGAAGTAGCCGTCCCCGTTCTTGTCCGTCCCGACCGCGTGCTTGCCCTCCTCCACCAGGAGGGTGAACGGCATCTTGGTCTCGGCATCCACCTCGCTGATGTTCCAGAAGAACTCGATCCCGTGGGCCTTGCCGATCACCCGGGTCACGACGAGCACGTAATTGACTTCCTCGCATGAAGCCTGCGTGATCTCACTTAGAACTTCGCCATTGGAGCGCATCACAGCGATCTTGAGCTCGGCCGCCTCCAGGTCGTGCTGGTGCGCCCCGAGTCCGGCCTCGGAGGGGTAGTAGGCGAAGTAGCCCATCCGCAGAAGCCCGGTACTCCGGAAGTTGACCACGGACTGTCCCTTGTCATCCGAATCCAGCGTGAACTCACCCACGCTGTCCTCGATCGTGACAATTTCATCGAGCTGGTAGTACACCACGGGAGCGGAGGCACTGTCCTCGAACGGCAGATTCGAGGGCATCATGATGTCCCGGCCCGAGGTTCCCCTGAGCAGAGGTTCATCCGGCGAGAACCAGTAGATGGGTGCGGCGAACGAGGCGATGCGCTCGACCGTCAGCTCCTCTTCGGTCCCCCACCACACGATGCCGGGGATGTTGCTGTAGTTGCACTGTCCCGCATACAGGTCGGGATCGAGTGGACCCGCCACACCCGCCTTCTGCAGGCTCTTGAAAAGCACGGTTTCCTGGGCCGAAGCCGGGCGCGGGACGGCCAGCGCCAGGGCCGTCAGACACCCGGCAAGCGCCGAGACGAGCAGGAATTGGAAACTGGTTCTTCTGGTCATGTGTTGCGGTCCTTCCGGTGTTCGGAACTGCGACCCGGTGGTCGCACTCAGGGTCTCAATCGCGTCTGGTAGTGCGGCAAACTAACGATGCGAGGTTCCCGATGCCCGCGAATCCCCTATCGGGTGAGGTTCGGGGCAGGAACAGCGTTCGATCAGCCCCACCACACGATCAGCGAGTACACCACGAACACGACCGGATACAGCACGCGTCCGGCGCGATCGATCTTCTTCACGACCGCCTCCTGCTCGCGGCTCACGAGGTAGGAGGTCCCGGCCATGGTGAACAGTGTGAAGACGACCAGTACCGTAGCACCCAGCATGAACCAGTCGAGACGGGTCAGGTAGGAGAGGGGCGGGACGTGATTGGCCAGCATGAAACGGTAGGCGATGAGGGTCAGCATCGTCGTCACCACCACACCCACGCGCGTCGGCACCACCGTTGGCGCCACCCAGAACACGGCGTAGGCCATCATCACGATGGCGATCAGCGGGATCAGTACCTGGATCGTGTAGTAGGTCACCCTGCGGGTTGCCGGAATTGTGAGCTTGATCCCCGGATTCACGGGCGCCCCCGGAGCGACCTGGAACTCCTCCATGGTGAGGCGGGCTTCTCCGACTTTCCAGTCGCTGATCGACAGCTGATCGGTACGGAGCGCCGCCATCGACTCGAGCGGAACGAGCGTGACGTTCGCCCCGACTCGGACCGGCGACACGAGCCACACGAGGAACTCCTGCCGGTCGCGCGGAAACTCGCGCAGGTCCATCGGGGCGGAGAAGTCTCCCGTGTACCTCTGCGCGTAAGTTACGGTCCCGTCTGGCCGTACCATGACCTCCCGCGGCATCGACTCCGTAACCGACCGCCGATTGTAGATCAGCAGGGTCGGGTGCCAGACGTCGTCGAAGTCGAGAGTCCGGACCTGGTCCGAGCCGTCCACCAGCTCGGGATCGACCCAGCTTGCCACCACGAACACGTCGGCCGTGAACGACTGCTCGGCTCCGTTGACCCGCGTCATGTCGGTCATGAGGATGCCGATCTGGACCTCGCGCGGCGGACCGAACGGCTCCTGGGCGGCAGCCGGCAGAACGATAGCGAAACCGAGCAGAAGAGCTATGACAAGCGGACGGGTTTGCACGGCGTTTCTCTGATTCGGGTCATGGATTGCGGAAGGCGAAACCTAGCCGGGGTGGAGCCGGCGAACCAGACAGAGTAGCGTATGAGGTGCACGTGCGTTTCGGAGTTCTTCAGTCGGAGGACTTGTGGAGGAAGAGTCGCGGCCGACCGAGAGTGAGTCTGCCGATCCTGTAGCCGAGGCACAGGAAGAAGAAGCGACCGAGTCGGACGGGACCTCTGAGTCGCCGATCGGGGAGATCGTGGAGGAGACCGCGACGCCAACGAAGTCGTGGCGGAGACGCGCGGGGCTGGCAGCCATCGTCCTGGCCAGCACGCTCGTGCTTTTGCTTCTGTTCACCTGGGTGACCTGGCCGGACGTCGCCTCGCTCCGTTCTGAGAATCCCTCGACCACAGCCTTCATCGAGATGTACCGGGACGCCCGGCGCGACGCGGGCGAGAGCGACGCCGTGGCCTGGCAGCCGGTGTCCTACGACCGAATCGCGGTGAATCTCAAGCGAGCCGTGGTGGCGAGCGAAGACACGGAGTTCTTCTTCCACGACGGGTTCTCGACGCACGAGATGAAAGAAGCGCTGAAGAAGGCGATCCGGGAAGGGGAGGCCCCACGGGGCGCTTCCACGATCACGCAGCAACTGGCGAAGAACCTGTGGCTCACGCCCAGCCGAACTCTGACACGCAAGTTCCGCGAGGCGATCCTGACCAGGCAGCTGGAGAAACAGCTCTCCAAGGACCGAATCCTGGACCTCTACCTCAACGTGGTCGAGTTCGGGCCGGGCATCTACGGGGCCGAGGCGGCCTCGCTCCACTACTTCGGCCTGCCGGCATCCGGCCTCTCTCCGCGACAGGGGGCCATGCTCGCCGCGGGCCTTCCGCGCAAGCGGTGGAATCCGGCCAGCGACAGTGAGTACTACCGGGCCAGCGTAGAGCGAATCCTGGATGTCCAGAGGCAACTGGAGTTCCTCGATCGGTACCTCGGTCCGTCGGCCCCGGGCTCGATCGGCGTGGCGCCTCCCGAGGTACCCACTCTCACTCCGTGAACCGATTCGTGCCTCGGCGCGTTATCTCCTGTCAGACCGTTGTGGAATCACGAGGCTGAAGGAGTGCCGTGCCCGATGGGATTGACCTGTGAGCGCGTCCGCGAGGTGCTGTGGCCATTGGACCGGCCGCGCCGCCACGTGCCGGAAGAGGAAGCCGCGCGGAATCACCTGGCCCGCTGCCACGACTGCAGGGTGTTCTTTCTGGTTGACGCTGAAATCTCCCGCATCCTCTGCCGCATCGCGGATGGCCTGGAGATCGAACCGTCGCAGGGCCTGCGCGGCTCAGTGGCCAACGCGCTGGCCGTGACTCCTACGCTACCACGGCCTCTCGCATGAGGTCGTCGCTCATCTCGGCGATGAACGAGAACATGTTCCCTGCCGCCACCACGATACGCTGCCCCTGGGACTCGTCGAAGCCCGCCTCGTTCATTCGCTCCCGGTAGGCCTGCCACGAAGGGCGCTGCATCTCGCCGTACGGATCGAGGTAGGACATCGCGCTTATCCCGGGCGCCTGCTGCAGGGCACGGGCGATGTACTGGTTCCCGTTCATGCTGCCCTCGAGGACGTAGTTGTAGCCCAGGAGGGAAAGCGGGTCGGACTCCGATTCCTTCGCGATCGCCTGGATGGCTCGCTGCGTGGAGGGAAGGGGAGCGACATCGTCCGCGTCGATATCGAACGCGGCCAGGTCGGCTCGCAGATGCCCGACGTGCAGGCCCTCGTCGAGGACGACCGCCGCTAGAGGCGCGTGGTCAGCGCGCCGAGCCGCGATACTCTCCCAGAGAGCCTCGTGCACCAGGAACATCTGGCCCAACCACGCGGCGTAGGTCTCGGGCGCCAGCTGCCCGCGAACCATCTCCCTCTGGAGCTGCCGGCGCTCCGCGTCACGGTGTTGCTCGGCCGTGGACTCTTTGAGGTTCTCCATGATTCGCGCGCTGTCGTACGTCATAGGTGCATTCCTTCGAACTCCGATCAGGTCAGGCCCCGCCACGCCATAAAGCCGATAGCCAACCAGGCCAGGCCCTTGAGGAGGAAGAACAGGAAGCTGAACTGGAGCGCGCGCTTCAGGATGGTGCTCCAGCGCCCCGGCCCCTGCGAGACATGGGGAGTCTCCGCTGCATCCTCTTCGCGTCCGGTGAATGTTGTCATCGCTGCACTTACGCTAGTTGAGACTGAGTCGCAATTAGATTTCCGAGTGTAGCGATGTCGGTAGAAAGGCGCAAGTGAAGCCAGCCAGAACGACGAAAGGCCCGGCGCTGTGCCGGGCCTTTCGTGGAGAAAATCGGTGGGCCACCGAGGCGACCAGACGCTTTGCTACGGTCCCCGCGTCCTCTCACCCTCGAGCAACGCTTCCTGGATTGGAATCTTGGGTCCGATGCTGGCGTAGATGGAGTAGCTCAGCCCGAACAGGCCGAGAAAACCGGCCGTGATCGCGACCTCGATCCAGCCGAACGGAATCCCCTCACCGTGCCAGGTCGACGGTACCACCGCCATGTACTTCTCGAGCCAGAACCCAACGAGGATGATCAGTCCGACGAAGTACAGGTGCCGCGAGCTCATCTTGGGAATCCGCCACAACAGCAGGGCGAATGGGACGGCGAACACCAGTGCCATCTGCAGATAGAGAAGTGGGGCGAACCCGTGATCCAGTCGCTGCTCGAAGAAGATTGTCTCGCGTCCCAGGTTCCCGTACCAGATCGGCAGGTACTGCGAGAACCACATGTAGCTCCAGAAGATCGTGAAGGCGAACATCAGTTTGCCGAGATCGTGGAACTCGTACTTGCCCCAGACATCGTCCAGGTGGTAGCGGCCCCGGTAGCGGTGCGCGATGACCGCGACGAGAGCAAGGAGGCAAAGCCAGCCGCTCATGAAGTAGAGAGGGCCCCAGATCACGCTGTAGAAGCCCGGAATCAGCGACATGGTCATGTCGAAGGAAAGAAGGCTGAAAATCAGCACCCACGCCAGGATCAGCACGGGTCCCAGCCACGACATGATGCTCCTGGATCGGGCCGCCTCTTCTTCGTCTCCGCGCCACCCGCGCGATATCCCCTCGAGGTACTTCTTCCGCCAGCCGGTCTGTCGCTCGGCCGCCGCCGGGGCGTCGGGTCGCAAGGACACTCGCAGGAAGTACCAGCTGAGGCCGTAAAGGACCAGCAGCAGAATCACGCCGCGTACGAAGACCCCGTTGTGCGTGAGCCACTCCCGGTTGATGTGCCCTTCAATCGGCTGCATCCACGGGAAGATGTACTCGGCGCCCCAGTACATGCCGACGAACACCAGGAGCGAGATCGGCAGGAAGCCTCCGGTGGCCTCGGCCACCCGGCGGAACGGCTTACCCCAATGTCCCTTGGCCGCGACCAGTATGGCGCCGAAAATCACGCCTGCCTGGGCGAGCGCGGTCCAGTACATGAAGTTGATCCAAACGGCCTGCCACGCGCGCTGCGGGGCCCGGCCGAGCGCTATATAGAAACCGACGGCTCCCACGACGATCGCCACGAGCCACAGAGCTCCGGCGAGGCCGCTGACCCGGCCGGAGACCGTGTTGAGCGCCAGTTCCTTCGTCTTATCAGAATCGTGCGAGCTCAAAGTATCGCCCATCCATTCGTGCGTACGGTGTCGGTCCGGCTACTCAGCGACAGGAGCTTCTTCCTGCAGCTTCCGGACGTATTCCACCAGGTACCACCGATCCTCGTGCTGCACGCGTCGGTACGACGGCATCACGCCGCGTCCGTTCGCGATCATTCCGTAGATGTATCCATCCGACAGGTCCAGGGCCCGTTCCGATAGCAGGTTCAGCGTCGGGAGCGGGGGCAGCCGGTTGGGCCCGACTACAGGGCCGTCTCCGGCGCCGGTCTCGCCGTGGCACATCACGCAGAACTGAAGGAACAGGACTTCGCCCTGCTCCAGCTCGTCCGGCGTTCCGGTGAGCGGGTTGGTCAGCAACGTGTCCGCTGCCAGCAGGTCCAGGTGTCGAGCCGATCCGGCCGGGACCGTCCCCGGAACCGGGGCCAGAGGCTCGGCCTCGTAGGTCTCGATGGAAGGCTGCGTCGTCATGGTCTCAAACCAGGGCACGTACTTCACCTGGTCGTCACAGGCCGCCGTCGTTGCGGCGGCCGCGAGAACCGCGAGGGCGGCGCGTACATTCGGTCGGAGGCTCATACGCCCACCTCCACCTCGACGGCGCCAGCATCGCGCACCAGCGACTCCACACCGCTCTGCTCGGCTCCGGCCGCGGCCGGGACATACACCCCGAACCGGTCCACGGAGAAGGTGGTGCGGTACTCAGCCGGCAGACGGCCCGGCTTCCGGGTGTGGTGCAGGACCCCGAGGAACCCGAAGAGCCCGGTGAACAGAATGGTCATCTCGAACATGATGATGAAGTAGGCCGGCCAGGACAGGATCGGCTTGCCCTGCGTCACCAGCGGGTACGCCACCGCGGTAAGACCCGTCAGAGCCGTCGCCGTGGCGAAGCCCGTGATGCCTCCGATCAGGGCCCAGCGGCGGACAGGACTCGCGACGATGCCCAGGGCTTCCTCGAGTTCCGGCGCCGGGAAGGGCGAGTACACGTCCAAATCGGAGTGTCCGTCCGCCACCAGCCGCTCGATCGCCTTCTTGGTCGCGCCCAGGGTGTCGAACTGGGCCAGGATGCCGCTCATGAGTGGCCCCCGTGCTCGTGCTCGTGTGCCAGGTGCTCCTTGACCTCTGCGATGCTGATCACGGGCAGCGTCTTCGCGAAGAGCAGGAACCAGAAGAAGAACCAGGCGAAACTGACGACCATGATCGTTATTTCCGTCAGGGACGGCGTATAGACGCCCCAAGCGCTCGGGTCGAATTCGTGTGCAAGCGACGTGACGATGATCACGAACCGCTCGTACCACATCCCGATGTTGACGAACACGGAGATGACGAACAGCGCCTTGAGGCTATGCCGGGTGCGCTTGAACCACAGGCTCATCGGCACCACGACGTTACAGAAGACCATGATCCAGAACGGGCCGGCGTAGAAGCCCGTGCCCCGCCACCGGAAGCTCTCCATCTCGATCGGATCGGCGGAGAACCAGGCCAGGAAGTACTCCATGCCGTACGCGTATCCCACGATCAGGGACGTGAACAGCAGGAGCTTGGACATGTTGTCGAAGTGATACTTCGTGATGTACTTCTCGAGGCCGAAAGCCCAGCGCAGCGGGATGGTGATCGTGATCACCATCGCG
>Ga0316192_10002286_pt1 | contig 14046 bp, 11 predicted proteins | sample MerIslwburrow_MG_FD_204931 | JGI IMG/M metagenome (GOLD analysis project Ga0316192, IMG submission 204931) | Coastal sediment microbial communities from Maine, United States - Merrow Island worm burrow | ecosystem: Environmental > Aquatic > Marine > Coastal > Sediment | place: USA: Maine...
ATGATGTCGTAAAAGGTTTTTCCATCGGATTCTCCATTCAGGACCGTATCCTGGACCCTCAGATTTGTTCCCATTATTTCAAAGGTGGCAACCCGTCCGCCGCCGATTTTCGGCAGTAAGCGCTGACACACGATCCAGCGTATCGCATCTGCAAGTCGAATCCGTATCTGACGCTCATCTTCATTGGGGAACATACCGATGATACGGTTGACGGTGGAACCGGCATCAACCGTATGCAGCGTGGTCAAAACCAGATGCCCGGTTTCGGCCGCACTGAGTCCGATCTCCACCGTCTCTCTGTCACGCATTTCGCCAACCAGTATTACCTTGGGGGCCTGGCGCAGAGCGGCCCGCAAGCCGCCGGCATAAGTATCATAGTCGAGTCCGAGCTCTCGCTGGTTAAAGGTGGATTTTTTATGGGGATGCTGATATTCCACCGGGTCTTCAAGCGTGATGACATGTACGGATTTGGATTCGTTGATTTGATCCAGTATGGCCGCCAGGGTTGTCGTTTTACCGGAACCCGTGGCGCCGGTGACGCATACAAGGCCGTTTTTTTCCTTGGCAATTTGGTACATGGTTTCTGGCAGATTGCGTTCCTCGATGTTCGGTATTTTTGACTCGAGTTTTCGCAGAACGATGGACAGGTTTCCGCCCTGGGAAAAGATATTGACCCTGAAGCGTGCCTTGCCGGGCAAACCGTAGGACAAGTCGCAGGATCCCTCGTTGAGGAGCGTTTTCGTCAAGCGACGGTCCTGGTTGATTAGGTTCAAAGCCAGAATTTCAGTCTGAAAAGGTGACAGTGTCTTAAAGGTTGGTTTGATGTCGACCGGGATAAGCTCCCCGGCACTTTCAACCTGCATGGGTTTTCCCACCGTAAAATTCAGGTCGGAAACATCCCGATGATAGTCCAGCATCTTTACCAAAATATGATCTATTTCCTGTTTTTTCATAATTATTTTCCCGTGAACGGTTATCTATGCTTCCGTAAAATCCGCCGGCGGCGATTTGAGCATGGCTCTGAATCTGCCTTTTTCGTTGGATTTGGCATATGCGTCCTCTGCGCTGATGATTCCTTTTTTAAAAAGGTCCATGATGGAGTCGTCCAAAAGGATCATACCGTATTTTTTACCGGTCTGGATCATGGAAGGGATCTGATGGGTTTTGCCTTCCCGGACTAAATTACGCACCGCCGGATTGGCAATCAAAATCTCCAGTGCAGCCACACGACCTTTGCGGTCGATGCGTTTAAAAAGCGTCTGGGCGATAACGGCCCGCAGTCCATCGGCCAGGGTCGATCGGATGAGGGGTTGTTCCTGGGACGGGAACACTTCGATCACCCGGTCTACGGTTTTATAAGCGCTGGATGTGTGCAATGTAGAGAAAACAAGGTGGCCGGTGGAGGCTGCTTCCACCGCCAGTGAAATCGTCTCAAGATCTCTCATTTCCCCCACCAGAATAACGTCCGGATCCTCACGCAAAGCACCGCGCAGGGCCGTTGAAAACGAATTCGTATGAACGCCCACTTCGCGATGAGTAACGATGCAGCCCTGGCTTTGATGCACAAATTCGATCGGGTCTTCGACAGTGATAATGTGATCTTTGCGCGCGCGATTGGCCACATCGACAATCGCCGCCAGTGTGGTGGATTTTCCGCTGCCGGTGGGGCCGGTGACCAGGACCAGTCCCCTTGGAAGTGTCGCCAGTTTTGACACCACCGGCGGCAGGCCGAGCTGATCTGCGGTCATAATTACACTGGGAATTTCCCTGAAAACCGCTGCGACCCCATTTCTTTGCATAAAGAAATTGGCACGATACCTGGCAAGCCCCGGTATCTCGTAGCCGAAGTCGATGTCTCCGCTTTCTTCAAACATTTTTATCTTCTGTTCCGGCGCGATCTCGTACAGCATGCCCCTTAGATCATCGCTGTCCAGAACTTTAAATTTAATCCTTTCAATTTCACCGCGAACTCGAAGCGCAGGGGGTAGACCAGCGGCCAAATGAAGATCGGAAGCCCCCTGTTCATTCATTAATTTAAAAAATGCATCAATTTTTGCCATTCATAACTCCTGGTTTCACAAGTAGTCGCTTAACGAAGAGGCTTTTCCGAAAGCCCAAATTTCAACATCCAATGACCTAACCGGCCAAGCCATAACCAAAATGAAATCAAGGGTCTAATCCGATAAACCGTAAAAATAGCCACAAAGGAAAAAGACACAAAGCAAAGTTGTTTGACAAACGTTCGGTAAGAGTTCGTTAGATCTTTTTCAATCCGGAACCTTGAACTCTAAACCGCTCAACCTATATTTGTGTCTTCGTGGCGAAAATGATTTTGTCACAAAATGTCGCAGATCCGCCTCTGGTGGGAACTAATGAAATTAGAAAGTTACCAAACCGCAATTCCTTACGTCGACTGCTTCAACAATTTCAGCTTGGCATCCTCCTCATCCATTGCTTTGGCGCCTTCTTTGCTGATTTCAAGCAGCTTGCCGTGGGCTTCGATAATTGAGCTGATCTGCACCTCGATTTGCATACGCTGCCGTTTCAATTCCGATATATCCTCATGCAGCTGCGCAAGTCGGTTGTGGGCATTATTCAAAATCTTTTCCGCCTTCACTTCGGCCTCGGCGATGATCAGCTCAGCCGACTTGCGGGCATTGTCTTTCATTTGATCCAATACTTTCTGAGAATTCAGCAATGCCCGCTTAAAGGTTTCCTCGCGCTTTCGATATCCTTGGATTTCCATTTCAAGGCGCCGGACCTCTTCTTGCAAACTTTTTTGGGTTCTTTGCAAGGCCTCAAAAACGCTGGCCATTTGTTCGAGAAATGCGTCCACTTCTCTGACATCAAACCCGCGGATTCTGGTTCTAAACTTTTGCTGATGGATATCCAGAGGTGTTAGGTTCATTGGATCTCACCTGCCTTTCGTTAATGCAATGTTTGTGCCATTTTAAGGAGGCTGTTCACTACGAATTGCTGCAGAAAGATGATGGCCAAAAAAACGAGGATTGGAGAAAAATCAATACCGCCGAAGCTCACGGGGATTCTTCTGCGAATCTGATATAATACGGGTTCGGTTACTTGGTGAATGAAGCGAACGATGGGGTTATAGGGATCCGGACTGACCCATGACAGAACTGCACGGGCAATAACGATCCACATGAAGATGGTAAGGACAATGTCCAGCACTTTGGCGATTGCAATTAGAAAATTACTAAAGATAATCATTTAAGAGCTACCCTTTAATTTTGTCCTGCGTCAAGCCAATTTTTTGATCAGTGTCAAGATCTCGACACATCTATGCGCAAAAAAACCGGCTGACTTTGGTTTAACTTATCTAAAAACGGAAAATAGCACACCCTTAATCAGCGACCACCAGCAGAGCTTGGGGGTATGAGGATAACCCCTCGAAGGGGCCGGAGCCACCTCTGCTGGTGACCGCTGATTTTTAAAAAGAATTTTTGATAGCTAATACGTTAAACCAGCTACCGCTACACCTCCAATGTTATCGTGACATCTTTATCTGTGTTTTATTGCATCTGTCGGTTCTGATGACGACTTGACCGATTCAACATTGGAAACTATCTATCTTGCTTCAGCCAGATAGGGTGGTGGTTATTCTGCTGGCGTATACCAAAATTGTAATAAATAAGCAAAAATTCTTTTTTATCTCAATTCATAAGCCGCCGGCATCAATCAGATTTGCACCCATGAAACATGACCTCGCGGTAACGGTAGAACGTTTTGAATTCTCATCCCGCCAAGGCGGGGGGCTTATGAATTGAGTTAGAAGGCAAATTTTTACCCGCCGGCAATCATGGAGATCAAAAAGACCTCCGAGTTATCCGGGATAGTGGTTTTATCAAAATTAGGCTGTGACACATATCTGTCGCCAATGCGCACCACAGGATAGGGATGGGTATCTTTAATTTCACCGAGCAGTTCACTTATCGTCATCCCCTCATGCCAGGCAACTTTATGGCCGTTGACCTTAATCATGATTACTCCGCCCCATGAATAGATATAGAAGGTGGAAAACCGATGGATGATGGAAGACCGCTTCGCTATGATGAGGGACGACAGACAGTTTTGATCTTTTTTGTCATCCTTTCATCCATCTTCCCTCGTCCTTCGTCCGTCACGCCTCCCAACTTCTATACTCAAAGCTTCTCACCTTCCCATCCTCTTAACTTCCCATCTTCTATCTTTTACTGCACCCCGTTGGCCTCGAGGGTCTCAAGTACTCCTGCCAAATCGATACCCAAACGTTTTACCGTTTCAGCTGTCGGGATACCGTCGCTGGTCCATCCTCTGCGTCTATAAACTGCGCCTTTTAGTTTTTCGTATTGTTCGCAGCGCAATTGCCGCAATAGCGCAGTTTTTTCAGCTGTGGTTTTACCGGAAATATCGATCTGATGGTTATCCTTAAGCTGGGTGTCGTAACGCTCGGCCCTGGATTCGTATTCCAGTTCGGTTACCGGCCCCATCGCACGGTACGGGAGGTCGTCGTGTTCCGCCCGGCCAAAGCCCATTTTCAGGTTGAAAATACGCTGGAAATTATAGACCGCCTCACTCATTTTTATCAGGTCGTCGGGCTCAGACGACCGTCCGGTCACCGCGCTGAAATAGTCCGCATACCATTGCAGGTGCTTGATGACCTTGGCCGGTTCCTCGGTATCTTTATTGTCCTCGGGCAGAATATCATTCCAGGGCAGCTTACAAAGGCCGCAAAGGGAAAACCAGGTACGAAACATGGGAAACCAGTGCAGCGCTTCGGCCTTCTGTTCGAAGGACGGCATAAAATTGTGGACCATATCCAAAAATATCAGCCAGGCTTCATCGTGCTGGGGCCCCTTGAGTGCCAGGCCGTAACCTCCCTGCTGGGCCAGGGATTCTTTGGTCATGTACTCGGAGAATTCCAGCCCTTTGGCCTCCATGCCGATGTCTGCCAAGACAGCGGCATCCGCCGAAAATTTCGCGGCAAATATTTCTTTCATTCTGCGAACGCCCTGCCCGATAACTTGGCCGAAACCCTCGCCGGCGGCCATTTGATGAACAAGCTTCAGGGCGTTCAAGCGATTGCCGAAACTCAAATCCATACCGCCGGTATGGTCTTCATTGATCAGTCCCATTTCAAAGCATTCCATGGCAAAGGCAATCGCCGTGCCCACCGATATGGTGTCCAGACCATAGGCGTCACAGTAAAAATTTAATTCCACAACCGTATGGGAATCAAAGATACCCAGATTGGATCCGCAACCGGCAATGGTTTCATATTCGGGACCGTCCACAAATACTTTCTTGCCTTCAAACGGTCCGGTCAGCGGCACAAAGTCCTTGACCCCATGGGAGCAGGCCACCGTGCATCCCATCCAGCAACCGTCAAACCCCGGGTCGAACAGACGGCGGTAGACTTCCTGGCCCAGGTTGGGCGCCTGGGGATGCGAACCGTAGCGAAAATTGTGGGTTGGCAATAAATCGTGATCATTCATGATGGTGACCAGGTGGGTGGTGCCGATGCGTGCCATTTCATTCTGTTTAGGATCCAGTTCGACAATTTCGCGGGAATGCAATTTGGCGACAACTTTTAATCTGTCCTTATCGGCCGGCTTATTGGTGTCGGCCGTTACCGTATCCCAGCGCACCACTAAGGCTTTAAGACCTTTGTCCGCAAAAACGGTGCCGATCCCCCCGCGGCCGGCCTGTTTATAGCGGGCGCGTTTGCGTTTGGCGTCATACCAGGTAAAATTTAAGCAACCCATCAGGGTGTTTCGGGCACCCGGACCGGCCGACACCACGGAAATGCTACGCGGTTTGTCGCCGCCAAAATGCCCGGTGAGAAGGTCGGACAGTGCATAGGCGTTATCCGGCAGGCCGTCGGCTTCTAATATCTGAATCTGCCCCTCGATACCATCGATGTAAATAACCGTATCCTGAGATGTTTTGCCCTGAATTTGAAGAGCGTCAAAACCGGAAAACTTCAGATAGGGGCCGAAATATCCGCCGACGTTGGAGTCGATGACCGACCCCGTCAGCGGTGATAGGCTGGTGACGATGCTTTTACCAGAACCCGGATAGATGGGAGTCCCCCCCAGGGGGCCTGAAGCGATACAGATGGCATTTGCCGGGTCATTCCAACCAGTGGTCGTTTCGACCGCATTCCAGAGCAGCCAAAGATCATACCCTTTACCGCCGACAAATATGTCTCTGATTTTTGGTTCCACCGGCTTAATTGCCATCTCTTGGTTGGAGATATCCACAGACAGGGTCTGATCGGCGTATCCCTTTTCGATCTCAGGGCGTTTGTAGTCCAGGGTTTTAACGACATTCAATTTATAGTCAGGCATTTTTTACCCCCTAAGTGCTTTGTTTCATAAATTCGAATACGGATTTCGGTCAATTGTAGATAAACCAACTTATAAGCAGAATTTTAGATTGCGGATTTCAGATAAGCCATTCGATGGAAATATTTTCTTTATTTTCGAGTGCTTGAAATTCCGGATCGCCGGTTAAAAGAAAAGCATTGTTCATTACAGCCATGGCCGCGGCAAAAGCGTCAGCATAGGAAATTGGATATTTCGCTTTCAACGTTGCGGCTGTGCGTAGCAGCTCTTCGTCAATGATATCGATATAATTGAGAGGAAAAGCCCTAATTCTTGCATAGGCCAGATCCGCCAAAACCTGTCCTTGTTCTCTGAGGGTAATGTAATAAACCTCGCCGAGGTGAATGGTGTGCAGGTAGATCAGACTTTTACCATCCCGAGCCTGCTTGAGAAGTGTTTCGACCCGGGATGAAAACGTCTCATTTTCAAGATAGCCTATAAGGGCAAAGCTATCGAGTACGATGCCGTTCCGTTCGGGCAATTGGATTTTCCTCCCTGGCGATCTCTTTCTTTTTTTCCTGCAAATAAACCTTGAATATGCCCGACCCTTTGAGCATCCCCCGCGCAGCAGTAATTGGGTCTTCTGTATCCGGTATCATCAGAATACCCTCCTCTTTTTCCACCCAACGAATTGAAGTGGCAGGATGGATGCCGTATTTTTCCCGAATTCTTTTAGGAATGACAATTTGTCCCTTTGTCGTTACCTTGGATGTTGCCGTATGCATTTTTGGCGACCTCGTATAGGCGAAATCTCAGTTTATTCTGCTTAATCATATTAATTGTCAAGTAAGACGATGTCAATTTTTTTTCTTACCCATCTGTATATTAAAAGGTCAAAGCTAAAATTAGGTTGACTGGTTGATTAGGTTAATCATAGCGAAGCGCCCCTCCAGCGACTGCAGGTCTATCTTCCAATCTTCCTAACTTCTCACCTTCTGATCTTCTTCTCTATTTAAGCGCCTCTTCTCCGCTAAACTCCCGGTAAGGTGAAAATTTTTGCAAGATTAAGTCATCGGTCTCATTCGTACTGCCGGCTACCGCCCGTGCAACCGTCTCGGCGATGCCGGGAGCCAGCATCAGCCCCTGGCCGCACATGCCGGTGGCATGAAACAACCCTTTGATTTCCCGGTTCCAGCCAATCAGCGGCGAGCCGTCCGGCGTCATGGGGTAAAGACCCCGCCATGTCCGGCGGACACGCAGGTTCTTCAGCCGGGGCAGGAGGTTCACCATACGGGCACAAACCTGTGGTAAAAATTGCGATGTCTCGCGCTTGTCCTTTCCGATGATCGGTGGATCAGGGGTAATGCAAAAGATGACCTGACCCTGTTTGTTTTGATAAAAATAATAATTCTTAGAGCCCGCTGCCGGCCGGATATCCACCACCATGCACTCAAAAAAGGGCGCCACCGGTTCGGTGATGGCGCCCTCATGGGAATCGGGAATAATCGGTATGTCAATGTTTACGGTTTTGCCGAGCTCCGGGGAAAATGGTCCGGCGGCATCGATCACCACTGCCGTACCGTATTGGGTCTTATCGGTGGCAATACCGATTACCTTGTCTTTTTGACACAAAATTTCAGTGATTTTTTCGTTAAAGTGAAACTCGGCGCCCAGTTTCAGGGCCCGGTGATAGAATGCATTCACCGCCAGCAAGGGAGAAATGGAACCGTCATCACGCGAAATCGTGCCGCCGCGCAACCCCTGGGGATTGATTCCGGGGATGGTCTTTTGAATGGCTTGCGGTCCCACAAAATCAATGTTCAAACCGAATTTCTTCTGAACCGTCAGCAGCCCTTTCAGCATCTGAACGTCGTCCGGACGGTATACAGGGAATACATATCCACCTTTTAACCACTCGATGTTGTCGCCGTGCAATTGCTGCCAGGTAGAAAATATTTCAAGAGAACGGCGGCAGGTGAATATTTTGGCGGGTTCGGAATGGGTGGCCCGGATCCCGCCGATGGCATGTTTGTTTTCTCCCTGCCCCGGCGAAGGGTGCATGTCGACAACCAGCGGTCTCAACCCTAGCTCCGCCAGGGCCATGGCCGTGGGAACGCCCACAGAGCCGGCACCCGCGATGATGACGTCATAAGTCAAATTAGGCTCTCTCCTCAAATTGTATGTCAATGTGGTTGTTTTGGAATGTTACAGATTTCATAAATTTCAAATCACAAATAACAAATGCCAAACAAATAACAATGACCAAAATTCGAAATCTCAAACTGTTTTGGGATTGAATATTGGAATTTGAGATTTATTTGTAATTTGGTGCTTGTAATTTGAGTTTTTAGAACTATGCATCATTTTTCGGGTACCATCCAAGATGATTTACATTACTGTTGTCTTTTGTCAGTAACGCCAAGGTCTCCTGCAAACACCCCGATGGGAACTTCCACGAAAAGGGGCCGGTCGACCCGGTCGGTCACCGCCGCAAAATCGATGCCTTCCTCTTTAAATATCCGCCAGATCATGGGCCGGCAGGTCTTCGAACCACAGGCGCCCATGCCGGCCCTGGTCAACGCTTTGAGTTGATTCAAGTCCCGGATGCCGTCGCAGATGGCAGCCCGAATCTCGCCGGCCGTCACGCGTTCGCAGCGGCAGACGATGGCATCATCCGGCGGTGGTTCCTTTTCATAGATGGTGGATGGCTCGATCTGTTTTTCCTGAACCCATATTCCCACCGCCGCTTTGGCCACCGTTTTGTCGAGTCGTACCTGAACCAAAAGGGTACCGGGGTATTTTTTTCGTGATTTCACCTTTTCAACCGCAAAGTATCCCAGCACGGCACCGTCAATGTCGGTTACCGGAACCTTTTGACCTTCCTGCACCTGGTCTCTCCAGACTTCATAAGGTAGGGTCACCAGAGGGTGCTGCCGATCTTGCCGGTAATCTGCCATCGTAACCGAGAGTCCGGGGCAGACGGCAACGCAGCTTGCACAACCCGTACACAAATCCAGATCCACTATATATGGCAAACCGGTGATTTTATCCCCTTCTGTTTTGACGGCCCCCACCGGGCATACCGAGGTGCAGGGATTGCAGGGCACCTCCTGGTAGCAGTGAAAAATTGGAAAAACACCCTCTTCTTGGGCGGGTGGTTGGTGTCTGGCCTCCCGACCCGGTTTTGATTTCAAGATCGTGGCCTTCTCATCCCATTCTTTGGGGATTGGGCCGGTATCGACACCGAGGGATTGGGCTATTTTTAGCCCTTCGATCTTTCCGGTGAACATGGCGGCCGAGGCTTCTGCAATTTCCCGGGCATCACCGGCGCAAAAAACATCCATTTCCCATTGCCTGGCTTTGAGATAAAATTCATTGACTTCGGCAAGCCCCACGGCGATCAACACCGTATCGACTTCAAAGGTTTTATGGGAGTCCTCGATGACCCGCCAATCCTCGTCGAGACGGCCGATGGTGACCGATTCAACCTTATCTTTTCCATTGGCGCAAATCACCGTATGGGCGGTATAAATGGGGACGCCCAGTCGTTTGAGTTTGTCGGCATGTACCTTGTATCCACCGACATTGGTCAGGGCCTCGATGAGGGCCACCACTGCGATGCCGGCCTGGATAGCATGATAACCGGCGATAAGGCCCACGTTGCCGCCGCCGACGATTAACACTTTCTCCGAAGATTTAACCAGATCGCGATTCACCAGGGTCTGGAAAGCCCCGGCACCGTATACTCCCGGCAGGGTGTTGCCCGGAAAGGACAGCATCTTTTCCCTGGCGCCGGTGGTCACCAGGAGTTTTTTGGGCTTTATTTTGTGGTAACAATGATCTTTGACCACCCCCACTATTTGGTCGGAAAACACCGCCACGGCCGTGGCATTCAACCAGACCTCCACTGAATCGTACAATGAAAGGTCCTCCTGCAAAATCTTAGCAATTTCAAAGCCCCGGGTCCCGGCATGGGTGTCTTTTACCGAGCCGAAAAATTTATGGGTCTGAAGTACCAGCTTACCGCCCAGTCGATCTTTATCATCCACGATAAGGGTGTTGACCCCAAGCTTACCCAGCTCGATAGCTGCCGCCAGCCCGGCCGGCCCAGCCCCGATGATCAACACCTCTACCTGACGGGTGGCCACTTCAACGGGTGTCGGCAAGCGGTCGTCGGCCGGCAGTTTCGGCAGGCCCACCAGGCTTTGCACCACCATCCCGTCATGCAGCGGGGTCATGCAGGCTTTGACGGCCAGTTCGTCGGCAATCACCATGCACTGGGAGCATTGGCCGTTGGCACAGAAAATACCTTGGGGACTGTTGTCTTTGGGGTGGTTGCCGAAGATATGAATTCCGGCAGCAAAGAGTGCCGATGAGATCATCTCCCCCTCAAATCCGGTCATTGGTTTGCCGTTCCAGGTGAAGGCCACTTCTTTTTTTGGGGGAATTTCAAGAATGGGATGCTTGGTAATTCTATATTTCATTTTATTTGTTTGAATTGCTGAATGGATTGAATTAGCCACAGACGGTATCTTGTATGCTGTTTGTGGTTTATTGTGAGTTGTTTGTTGTTTTTGCCTCCAACCTCAAAGGAAGCGCTCCCCCAATGTTCGCAAGCCCTTCTTTTCTTCTAAAATTCGTCCCTCATCCCTCGTCCATCGATCCTCGACATTCGTTACTTCCTCATACTGCATTCCAAATTCCGAACTCAAACAATCCCCATTCACACCTTCTCACCTTCCCGTCTTCTCAACTTCTTTCTCCTCCGCTCTCAACTCAATGTACCGGCTGAATCGCAGCACATGATTGCGCGCCAGTTTTCGTGCGAGATCCGCCTGTCCGTTTTCCACCGCCTGGATGATCCCGCAAAGGTCCTGATAGTTCTCGCGAAGCTCATGGTTTTCCATGGCAAGAAATCGATCGTAATAGCGATGGATGTTGTCGTGGATTGAGTGCAGCACGGAGATATAAATCGGATTTCCGGTAATAACCGCCATATTCATGTGGATCTGCTTGTCAAGGTTGAGAAAGGCATTCCGCTGGGAACTTCCCTGATCGACGCATTCGTGCGCTTGCGCCAGAAGCTGCCTGAGTATTTTGATGTCATCGGCGGTGTGCCGTTCTGCGGCATGCGCCGCCACGATGCCTTCCACATCTTCGCGAAATTCCGCCAAATGACCCACCGAAATATTTTGTGAGCGGATCAGCAGGCCGATGCTTTCCCTGACCTGCTCGGTATCGATGGATTTGACCACGGAACCGCCGCCGACACCCAGCCTGATTTCAATCAGACCTTTATGTTCCAAAACCCGCAGCGCTTCACGCAAGGTGCCGCGACTGACATTAAATATCGTTTTTAGTTCACGCTCAGCCGGCAACGTCTCACCGGTTTTCAACTGACCTTCAAAAATTGCCTCTTGGATTTGTTCGACCACGTCCTGAAAAACTTTGGTTTGTTTGGCCGCCTGGAACATGAACACCTCTTTCTGGCATTGATTAAATTTTAACGTCTTGGACGCTCAATAGCAATTGTAGCATTTATGAATGTAGTGTTTGGCAATGGTTAGACCATTATAGTAACACCGGGTTTAGATGGGTGTCAAGACGATTTTTATGGTTTAAAAAGTATTTAAAAGAGGAAGATATAGGGTTAGGTCACAACAGTACCACACACTTTTGCGGATTTAGATAAAGGTAGAGTTCTTGTCCTTCCTCCTGAGGCACATGGTGCGGAACCTGCGCCCTGATCATGGTGTCATTTACGCTGACGAAAAAGTACAGAAAATTTCCCAGGTAGGCCTTATGGACAATCGTACCTTTAAAGAGGTTTTCTTTGGTTGGAGGTGATTCCGTATATATTTCCACATCCTCCGGACGTATGGATGCATACACTTTTTCACCGGCTTTGACTGCTGTGTGGTCCGGCATCGTGCACAGCATTTTTTCGCTGAATTCGGTGCGCACATAAACCGCACTAGAATCCGGTACAACCTCAACGACTTTCCCTGACATAAAATTCATGGTGCCGATGAAATCGGCGACAAACCGATTGGCAGGCTTTTGATATATCTCCTGCGCATTTCCGACTTGCACGACATTCCCCGATTCCATGACGGCGATCCGATCCGATATAACCATGGCCTCGGCCTGATCGTGAGTGACGTAGACGGATGTAATGCCCATCCGTCTTACCAGGCTCTTTATTTCAAATCTCAATTCTTCTCTGAGCTTGGCATCCAGGTTACTCAGCGGTTCATCCAGCAACAGCACTTTAGGATTACCGACAAGCGCCCGTGCCAGCGCCACGCGTTGCTGCTGACCACCGCTCAATTGGGCCGGATATCTGTCTTCCAATCCATCCAATCCCACTAATTCTAAAACTGTTTGCGCCTTTTCCTTGATGCTCTGCCTGGACATCTTCTGGATTTTCAAGCCATAAACGATATTATTGTAAACCTTCATGTGAGGCCAGACGGCATAATTTTGGAACACCATGCCGATTCCTCTTTTGGACGGCTGGACAAATCCCTGTGAAAGCATCGGCTTGCCGTCAATAACAATGTCCCCTTCGTCCGGCCTCTCCAGACCGGCGATGCACCGCAGGGTGGTTGTTTTGCCGCAGCCGCTCGGCCCGAGCAGGGTCAACATTTCACCCTTCTTCACTTCCAGCTGGATGTGATTGATTGCCACGACGTTCTTAAAGCGCTTAAAAAGGCCCTGAATCTCTATGAATGCCATTAATTTTGTCTCCTTGTAGGTTCAAGGTTCCCCGTTCAACGTTCAGGATTGTTTGAAGAGTAAAAACCGATGGGAGATGGAAGACCGCTTCGCTCGGATGAGAAACGACTGAAAACAGGGGTCTGCGGTCTGAAGCCGATTTTGATCTCTGACTTCTGATCTCTGACATCCGACATCCCCTATCCATCGTCCTTCTTCCCTCGCCCTTCGCTTTGAGCTTTCTTGCTTCCGAACCTTTGAACTCTGAACCTCTGAACCCTGAACCTTTAACCTCTGAACTCTGAACCCCTGAACCTCTGAACCTCTGAACCTTCGAACCTTGAACCTCTGAACCCCGAACCTCTAAGCCTTTATTTTTCACCAGCCCCCCAAGCGGCTTTGAGGACGCCACCCCCGATTCTTGATATGATCAGCAGAAGAATGAAGGTGATCACGATCATCAGAAAAGCCATGGCGGCGGCGATGCCGAATTCCATGCCACGGTGCCAGTTCAGATAGATGCCAATGGGCAGGGTCTCCCATCCACCTTTATAGAGAAATACCGCGGTGGAGATCTCCTGGAACGCCATGATGAAGAACATCACCACCCCGACGAGCACTCCTTTGAGCAGCAACGGCAATGATATCAGAAAAAAAGTTCTGATTTTACCGGCACCCGCTACCTCGGAGGCTTCCTCAAGGGAAGGATCCAACTGCAGGTAGGAGGAATGTGCCATGCGTAAAAAATACGGCAGCCGCCTTGCAAACAGGGCCAGGGGCATGATGATCCAATAATGGGCTAGGGGTATGCCTTTCCAAAATGCCAGAAGATAACTGACACCGATCGCAATGCCCGGGAACGCCAGCATCAAGGTGATCACAAAGTCGAGCGCATCTTTTCCCGGCACACGAGTGCGGACGATAAGATAGGCTACCGGAAGCCCGAAGGCTATCCCGAAAATCAGGGCGATGCCGCTGAAAAGGAAAGAGTTTTTTATCAGACCCG
>Ga0316192_10002287_pt1 | contig 14046 bp, 14 predicted proteins | sample MerIslwburrow_MG_FD_204931 | JGI IMG/M metagenome (GOLD analysis project Ga0316192, IMG submission 204931) | Coastal sediment microbial communities from Maine, United States - Merrow Island worm burrow | ecosystem: Environmental > Aquatic > Marine > Coastal > Sediment | place: USA: Maine...
AGTACTACTTTGTTCACATCGTTTTATGATGGTATGCGTAATGATTATCACTTCTCAACTAAAGAACGTGATTTCTCTACGGGGCTCGATAATTTTGGATTTAGGTACTATGACTCAGAGATTGGGAAGTTTTTAGTGAGAGAATTGGTTTGTGCTAAAGTTACAGACGATCAGCGGCTTATTTGATCCAACCACCACCCATGACAATATCGTCTTTGTAAATAACGGCAGCTTGACCCGGAGAAGTTTTTTCTTGTTCTTCGGTGAATTCAAAATATTCCATTTCGTCTGTGGGGCCGAGGTAACGGGCTTTTAGAGCGGGGGCGTTGTAGCGGATTTGCAAATCGATAATGTCATTGATCTGAGGTGTGCTGTGCCATTGATGCATGCTGACTTTAAGTTGCACGCTCATTAGAGCTTCTCGTGGACCAACGGTAATGGTGTTTGTCTTTGGATTTTTGTCAGTGACAAATAGTGGATCTCCTACGGCAACGCCTAAACCGCGACGTTGGCCGATGGTGAAGAATTGGTGGCCCTTGTGTGTGCCTAATTCACGGCCATCCACGTGAACGATTTTGCCTTCTTTAAATTTGTCGGGAGTTTCTTTTTGCAGGATTTTAGTGTAGGGATTGTTGCCCACAAAACAAATATCTTGGCTTTCACTTTTCTTTTTGGTGGGCAGTGAAAATTTTTCGGCCAGTTCTCTGACTTGAGGTTTGCTGAGTTCGCCTAAAGGGAAGTGGATGCTGTTGAGTACTTCGTTATCAATGGGGAAGAGAAAGTAACTTTGGTCTTTGTTGGGGTCTTGTCCTCTTGCTAAAGCGGCACCGTTAGCGGTTTGCACGATTTTTGCGTAGTGACCGGTGGCAATGGCCTCGCAGCCCAAATCTTTAGCCTGTTTCCAGAGGGCGTCAAATTTAACATCACGGTTACAGATGGCGCAGGGATTAGGGGTTTCGCCCATATTGTAGGAGTCAATAAAGTAATCGATCACACCCCTAAAGGTACTGCGATAATCTAGATCATAAAACCGGATACCAATATGGTCTGCCACCCGTTTGGCATCACGTCCATCTTCCAAACTGCAACAGCGGCGCTCTGCGCCATCGCCATGCCCTACGCCCAATCGCATAAAAAGGCCAATCACCTCGTGCCCTTGTTCATGGAGTAACGCAGCGGTGACAGAAGAATCCACACCACCTGACATGCCTACAGCGACTCTCATAAAAACATCTTAATGGGCGACTTTCAAGAAATAAAAACCCAAACCTAATATCACACAAAAAATAATGGCCAATATATTAAAACGTTTGTCGATAAAGGCTTGTACAGGGTCGCCGTATTTTTTGAGCAGCCAAGCCACGATGAAAAAACGAGCTCCTCGACTCAATACAGAGGAGAGAACAAACATCCCAAATGGCAAATTTGAAACACCACTAAAAATAGTGATAACTTTGTAGGGAAAAGGGGTGAATCCCGCAACAAATACGGCGCCAAAACCATATTCAGCGTACCAATTTTTTAAATTATCAAACTTTTCTGCAGAGATAGCGTGATTGAAAAACCATTGTGCTAATCCTGTTGGGTTGCCACTGCCGTCGTACCATAGTGTATGACCAATGTAATACCCGAACATCCCTCCTAGTACCGAACCAACTGTGCATACCGTGGCAATTTTCATGGCTTTTGTGCGGGCACCCAAAACCATCGGGATCAACAACACATCAGGAGGAATAGGGAAAACAGAAGATTCTGCAAATGACAGTACAAATAACGCCAAGAGAGCCCAAGGCTTTTCGGCAAGAGAGACAACCCAATCGTAAAGACGTCGAACGATATTAGGTTTTTTACTATTTTTTTCTATCTTAGTCATGCATCGCTATATTAACCAAAAGTGCGGTATGGTTCTATGAAGCTTAGTATGCTTTAATGTTTCCATGTTGGAAGAGAGCTTAACTCAAGGATTAAATGCGGCCCAAGTCGATGCAGTTAACACGCAAGAAGGGGCTCTGTTGGTGATTGCAGGTGCTGGTACGGGTAAAACTCGTGTGATCACACGTCGCATTGCAGGATTATTGGGCAATGGTGTTCCGGGTCAACAGATTTTGGCCATTACGTTTACCAACAAAGCCGCTCAAGAAATGCGTGAAAGGGTAGAAAGTCTAGTAGGACCAAATGACGTAACGCTTAGTACCTACCACAGTTTTTGCGCACGCTTTTTGAGAAAGCATGCAGAAAAAATAGGATTCACCACAGATTACACCATTTATGACAGGGATGAATGCATCGCCTTGATCAAAAGGATTGTCAAAGAACTGGGGATTGATAAAGATAAAGTCAAACCTGCTTCCTATTTAGAATCCATTTCATCTTTCAAACAAGATGCGATAACCCCTTTGGGAGCAGCAGATTCTGCAGCGAATGGTTTTGATAGAGAAATTGCCCGTGTTTATCAATCTTACGATCTTCATATTCGTCAGGCCAATGCCATGGATTTTGATGACCTGTTGATGAAAACGTTGCACTTGCTCAAAAATAATCCAGATGTGTTACGCGAAGCCACGGATCGTTACCGTTATCTGTTGGTAGACGAGTACCAAGATACCAATAGGGTGCAGTACCACATTGTGAAACTCTTGGGGGCTCATGGCAATGTTTGCGTGACAGGAGATCCCGATCAATCGATTTACGCCTGGAGAGGTGCGGATATTCGTAATATTTTGGAGTTTGAAAAAGATTTTTCTTCAGCTAAGGTGGTGTTGCTGGAAGAAAATTACAGAAGTACGGGAAATATTTTGAAAGCCGCTTCAGCGGTGATCGCCAACAACTCTCAGCGTAAAGAGCGGGGTTTGTGGACCAGTCAGGGGGAGGGAGCACCACTCAAGCTGATGGTGTTGAAAGATGAAAAAGAAGAAGCCCGTGAAGTGGCCTTGGCCGTACGCAATTCCCATGAGGCGGGAACACCTTGGAAAGATCACGCGGTTTTTTATCGCACTAATGCCCAAACGCGCATACTGGAAAGAATTTTTCGTGAGTCCCATATCCCTTACCGTTTGATAGGGGCCTTGAGTTTTTTCAAACGTAAAGAAGTGAAAGATTTACTGGCTTATTTGATCTTGTGGCTGAACCCCCGAGACGATCAAACATTTTTGCGCATTGTGAATACGCCCCGTAGGGGAATTGGTGATAGCTCGGTGGCTCGATTGGCTCAATACGCCACAGACAATGGCCTTTCCCTTTTTGAATCATTGTTACATGTGAAGAGTGTTCCAGGGTTAACGGCCAGAGCGATCAATCCCCTTCAAGTTTTTAAAAACATTTTTGATAATTTGGGCAATCCCAAAGAATGTGATATCCGTGATAGTTTGTTGAAGATTGTTGAATTAACAGATTATGAAAACTACTTGTCTAAAGATGTGAATGGGCAGGAACGCATTGAAAATATTCGCGAATTAATTTCAGCCGCCAGAGATTTTGAGTTGAACCGCAGTGATGAAAGCTTAGCCGAATTTTTGGCAGATGTCTCGTTGATGAGCAGTACGGAATTGGAAGAAGGGGATGAAAACGGAGTCACCCTTATTACCTTGCACGGGGCCAAAGGTTTGGAATACGATCATGTGTATTTTGTGGGTTTGGAAGAAGATATTTTACCCCATGTGCATAGCCGCCATGATCCCAAATCTTTGGAAGAAGAACGCCGTTTGATGTATGTGGGCATTACCCGTGCACGTAAAACCTTACAGTTGTATAGAGCTGTTGAAAGAAACCAATGGGGCGATTATAAAATGATGCGTGGCTCACGTTTTTTGGAAGAAATTCCTGAAGCCTTGATGGAAGTAGAAGATCGCTCAATTTCAAGGCAAGTTTATTTTGAAGAAGAAGAAACCACATCACATAGCCATTGGGATGTAGATGAGTGTCAATTGCCTGATGAAGAAATGGAATGGGTCAAGGTAGGAGAGCGCTTGAGACACAATAAATTTGGAATGGGAGAGGTGTTATCTGTGAGTGGACGACCTCCGGCCTTAAAATTACGTATCCAGTTTCATACCGTGGGGGTGAGGCAGTTGATATGGGGCATGGCTCCCTTAGAAAAGGTTTCTTGAAAGGGGTCGGAATAGACCTCTGCGATGTGCAGCGGATCCAGAAAATGATGGACCGCTGGGGAAATACTTTTGAAGGCCGTGTGTTTACCGAACGTGAGATCAAAGAATCCCATGACAAAGCTTCTTCACTGGCCGCCCGTTGGGCCGCGAAAGAAGCTTTCTCTAAAGCTATCAAAACGGGGATCAAAGATTTTAATTTTGCAGATGTGGAAGTGTGCAGTGAAGATTCTGGCGCCCCCTCGTTACAATTGCATGGAGACGCTTTGCGGGTGTTTGAGGCTATGGGGGGAGGCGAACTTCATCTGAGCCTCAGTCATGAGAAAAATATGGCGGTGGCGGTGGTGATTTGGGTTGGGTAAAATGACAGTATTATATGTGGAGGAGAAGTAAGCATGGATGTGAAGGAAGCTGTTATTGCCAGACGCTCAATTAAGAAATATGTGGAGCATGAAGTTTCAGATGCAGAAATTCATGAGATTATGGAGTTGGTAATGTTGTCGCCTACCTCTTTTAATATTCAAAATTGGCGATTTGTCGTGATTCAAAGTGCTGAACAAAAGAAAAAACTACGTGAAGCGGCGTTTAATCAGGCCCAATGTGAAGAAAGCTCATTTACGGTAGTATTTTGCGCAGATCTCAAGGCGGCTGAAACAGATCCCGGGCGCTATTGGAAAAATGCTCCAGAGGAAACACAGAAATTTCTTGTGCCCATGATCACTCAATTTTATGCGGGTAATGGGGAACTCAACCGTGATGAAGCGATGAGATCCACAGGTATAGCGGCCCAAACATTGATGTTGGTGGCCAAGCAGTATGGTTATGATACCTGTGCGATGGTAGGTTTTGATCATAAGAAAGTGGCAGAAGTTATTGGTTTGCCTGAAGATCATCTTATTTCTATGTTGGTGACTGTGGGTAAAAAGGTGGACGAAGCCTATGCGCGTTCTGGACCTTTAGCTTATGACGACGTTGTGTTTACGGATAAATTTTAGAGGGTAAGATGACAAAAGTTTTATTATTTTCAGTGTTACTTATTATGATTGTGTGTTGCGTAGTGCAAAACGATGACGTTGAGGTAGCAGTTGAAGTGACAAAAGGGGGTAAAGTTGTGAAAAGTGATAAAGAGTGGAAAGAGCAGTTATCCAAGATGCAATACAAAGTCACTCGAAAAAAAGGCACAGAAAGAGCTTTTAGTGGAGAATACAATAAATGTTATGACAAGGGAGATTATCATTGCATTTGTTGTGATGCCAAGCTGTTTTCATCGGATGCAAAATTTGATTCCGGAACAGGTTGGCCAAGTTACTTTCAACCCTATTCAAAAGAAGCTATTACAGAAGCCGCTGACAACAGTTTATTTGCTAAACGGGTAGAAGTTTTATGCAGCAAATGTGACGCGCATTTGGGACATGTGTTCAATGATGGCCCGGCACCTACAGGTTTGCGTTATTGCATTAATTCAGTCTCGCTTAATTTTTATAAAAGCAAATGAATGTTGTTGTTGTAGGCGCCAGCAACAAACAAGATCGCTTTTCTAATAAGGCAATTCGACTTTTACTAGAAAAAGGTCATGACGTAATTCCCGTTCATCCTATTATTAATGAAATTGAAGGGTTAACGGCCGTGTCTGATCTGAAGTCGATAACAAAAGAAGTCGATACTGTAACGCTTTATGTGAATCCCACAAAAGGCGAAGCTCTTGTGGATAACATTGTCGCTCTCAAACCAAAACGTGTGATTATGAATCCGGGTACAGAATCAGAATTGATTAAAAAAACGTTGGATGATGAAGGAATAGAAGTTATGAAAGCGTGTACATTGGTATTACTCAAGACAGGACAGTTTTAATATGATAAAAAAAAATATAGCGTTACTTGTGTTATGTGTTGTGATAAATGGCTGCTGTTTTGTTAATGCGGCGGGCCGTAAAGCGTTGGCTTTTTATCCCGCAGACAAATTAGACTCCCAGGCAGATATTTCTTATGAAGAGCAGAAAAAAAGCAACCCACCTGCCCAAAATAAGCAACATGAAATGATTGTGAAACGGGTAGCGGATCGTTTGATTGCGGTAGCTAAAAGAGATTATGCGCAATACTGTAAAGGTTTTGATTGGGAAGTTGTGTTGTTTGAGAAGCCCAAAACACTGAATGCTTGGTGCATGCCCGGAGGACGTATGGCGGTGTACACGGGTATATTAAAAGCCTGTGAAAATGAAGGTGCTTTAGCAGCTGTGATGGGCCATGAAATTTCTCATGCGCTGTTGGAACATGGTAATGAGAGAATGTCTCAATCCTTGCTTACTATGGGATTGACAACAGGCGCTATTATGTTGCTTGAAAATTCTGAAATTACAGAAGAAGAGAAGCAATCTTATCAATTGGCGCTTGGAGTTGTGTCTGCGGGTGGGCAATTGATGATTTTGAAGTATTCGCGCAGTCATGAAAGTGAAGCCGATAAAATGGGTTTGAGTTTGATGGCCTCTGCGGGTTATGATCCTTCAGAAGCTCCTAAATTATGGCACCGCATGGCCAAACTCAGCGGTGGAAATCAACCCCCTGAATTTCTAAGTACCCATCCCAGTCATGACACAAGAATTCATGATTTGGAAGCGCTTCAGATAGATGCGAAGTTGTTGTATGAAAAAGCTCCGGTTAAATATGGTGTGGGTGTGAGTTTTATCAAATAAAATTATAGGAAAAAATATGATGAAGTATCTTTGCTTCACTGTTTTGTTGTTGTTAACTTAACTACTGTGGGCCCCATGAAAAAAATCAAACCGAATTAGAAATAGCGATTCAACAACACATCTAAGGAAGCCAAAATTCTTGATTTGCTCTGATTTGTCACTTGATGTGGAAGTGTTTTATAAGGCTATTGAAAATCATTTCTACTGAGATGTGTGATATATGGATAAAATGAGGTTTTTTGGATGATGTGATATTATTTGGAAAGAAAGTGGATTTTTTATGTTGCGGATTTTCATGTCGTTTGTCTATAAGGTATAAAGTATGAGTACGAATCAAGTTCTTAGAGACGGTCTTGTGGATTATCTTCCTCAGATACGGAGGGTCGTTGGCAAGGTTGCGAGATATGAGGATGTCATAGATGACGTTTCTCAAGAGGTATGTGTACGTGTTATCGAAAAAGAGAAATTATGGAGTCAACAGGAGAGCAAGCTCAATTCATGGCTAAATTCAATCACGAGAAATTTGACAATCAACTATTTGTCGAAAAAGAAAGAGAAAACTTTGGAAGGGAGAGAGGATTGTTTTCCTCACCCAGAGGTCGAAAAGTTTTCAGAAGAACAAATCGAATGGATTATAACACTGTTTCAAACATTATCACAAAAACAGCAACAAATACTGAACATGAAATACTATCAAGGTATGACAGTTACGCAAATTGGAAAAGAACTCAGTATCACACATCAAGCCGTATCACAACACATTACACTGGCCCTCAAAGTTCTCCGAAAAAAAGCAAAAACATATGGTCTTTTAGCCGTCTTGTTCCCTTGGAACTGGGTTCGTTCTTTGAATATGCAGATGATTATTGTGAGTAAGTTGAAACTAGGTGTTATTTTATTCTCTTTAACTTTACTTGGTTTTCTTGGATATGGTTTTTTGGGTAGCGATTTTGGAAGTGTTAATGAGAAGTCCAAAGGGATGGACCTTGATTTTCCCATTTCTGTCAAAGTAGCTGACAAGATGCCAAAACAAAAAAAACTAGATCAAGATGACGAGAAAATAGAGTCTATCGCGTCGAGGGATCGTGTTATTTCTGAAGTGTTTTCGGATACTGACTTTGAAAAAACTTTGAAATGGCTCAAAGGATTAAGCTCACATCGTTTTGCAAAGATGACACTAGAAAGTTTGAAAAATATTAAAGAGTTGAATTTAAGTGAATTAAAAATCAATGATTATGATTTGAAACATATTAGAGGCTTGACTTCTTTGAGCACATTAGATTTATCTGATACAGAAATTACCGATGTTGGACTCAAACAACTGTCATCTTTGACGGCTTTAATCAAATTGAATTTGGGCGATACAGATGTGACAGATGCAGGCCTCAAAGAATTGTCGTCTTTGATTTCTTTGGAAGAGTTACTGTTGTATAGAGCGTATATTAAAGATGAGGGTTTAAAAGATTTAGTGTCTCTAAAATCTTTAACTAAGCTGTATCTGGTTAGCAGTAGAATCACAGACGCAGGTTTGAAAGCGTTACAAGTGTCGACATCTTTAGCCGAATTAAAAGTATATTCAAGAGAAATTACAGATGCTGGATTGAAGGAATTATCTCTTATGACATCGTTGACGAAATTAACTGTGGGTGGATCAAAAAAAATAACGCATGCAGGCTTGCAAAAGTTGTCTGCTTTACCATCGTTGACTGAATTGGACTTGTCTGAAGGTTCAGTTACAGATGAAGATTTGAAGGGTTTGTCTCATATGACATCTTTAACCAAATTGAACCTCAGATTAGCAGAAGAAGTGACAGATAAGGGCTTAAAATATTTGGCTTCTTTGACATCTTTAATTGAATTAAATTTAGAGTACACACAAGTGACAGGTGCAGGTTTGAAAGAGTTAGCCGTTTTGCCCTCATTAACTAAATTAAGCCTTAGTCATTCAAAAGTGACAGAATATGGCCTAAAATATCTAAAATATTTACCCTCTTTAACGGAATTAAATTATAGTTTCGATAAACTAAGTGTTAAAGGCTTGCAAAAGTTAGCCGTTTTACCTTCTCTAAAAAAATTGGGTTTGGCGGCCTACGACGAGACATGGTCAGATCAAATGATGGAAGAATTATCGAATATGCCATCTCTAACGGAATTGAATTTGACACATATGACTATTACAAAGGAAATTTTAAAGAAACTCAAAGAAACATTGCCAAATTGTAAAATCAGCACATGGCTTGTTAATTGATTATGAGTAAGTTGAAATCAGGTGTTATTTTGTTTTGCTTGACTTTACTTAGTTTTATTGGGTATGAAATTTATAGAGAGTCTATTCGAAATGAACTTAATAGAAATAAAGTTTCAAATTTGGATAAACCTGTTGTGATGCCTCTATTAGATTCGGATGGTGATGTGTCAGCTAAAGATAGCTTTTCTGAAAGTCATGTGGCAGAACCTAAGACGGCGCGCCTTGAGCCTGATTTGAAAGCGGCAAAAGCGGCATTGAAGTGGTTTAAAAAAATACATATACATGATGCAGGTTTTTGGACAGTTGAAGATTTAAAGGACATAAAAAAAATAGATTTAACACGTAAGAGTGTTTCAGAAACAGATCTCATACATCTTAAATGTTTAACTTCTTTAGTTGAATTGGATATAAAGGGATCTTATATTACCGATAAGGGTCTTGCACATATCGGAGAATTAGCTTCTTTAATGCGATTAAATTTGCGAGGTTCAAAGAAAATCACAGATGAAGGTCTCAAACATCTCGAAAATTTGACGTCTTTAGTTCAATTGAATTTGTCGAGTATGTATATCAGGGATAAAGGTCTCAAACATCTGCGTTTTTTGACTTCCTTAACTGATTTGAACTTGTCCGGTCTGAGTATTACAGGCGAAGGTTTTAGACAACTTGACTCTTTGACATCTTTAGCTAGCTTGGATGTGGGGTATACACACATTACTGATGAAGGCCTCACATATATCACTAAGTTGACTTCTTTAAAAAATTTAGATTTGAGTCGATCAAATATTAGCAATAAAGGCATCGAACAAATTAAGCCTTTAACTTCATTAAAACGGTTGAATTTGTATGATTGTAGGATCAGCAGTGAAGGTTTTAAAGAACTGGATTCTTTAACTTCCTTAACAGATTTGAATTTGTCTAAAACAAAGTTCACCGATAAAGATTTTGAATATCTCAGTAATTTAACTTCTTTGAATAAGTTGGATTTGAGTAGTACACGAATAACAGGTAAAGGATTCAAGCAGCTCAATTTTTTGACTTCACTAACTGAATTAGAGTTGAATTATTCAGGAATCACCGATCAAGGTCTCGAAGAACTCACTGCTTCGAATTCGGTAAAGACCTTATCGTTGGCGGGTTGTTCAAGAGTCACAGGCCAAGGTCTCTCAAATCTAAGCCATTCAACTTCTTTAAAAGAATTGAATCTATGGTACACACGAGGGATCTCGAATAAAAATTTTAAAGAACTCAGACGTTTGACTTCTTTGAAAAAATTGGATTTGAAACATTCACGTGTGACCGAAGAATATGTTGAAAAACTCAGAGAAGCATTGCCAAACTGTGACATTGTTAAATAGTATTTTTCTTTTCTCAACGTGACGAAAAATAAAAAATAAAAACAGAAGCGTAAAGCCTTTGGATGAACAATCCAAAATAAAAAAGGCCTACGAATTTTTAAAAAATATTAAATAACAAGTGGATTTTTATGAAGAACTAAAAGGCTGTAAGCGTCGTAACATTTCCTGATGTAACAATCCATTAGAGGTTAGAATGTCAGGGCCACCTAATATGTAAGGGTTGTTGGCGTAGTCACTGACCATACCACCTGCTTCTTGAATCATCAGTATGCCTGCAGAGCAATCCCAGGGAAAAAGGCCCGTTTCCCAGAAACCATCAAAGCGACCTGCGGCCACGTAGGCCAGATCTAGGGCGGCACTGCCTGTGCGGCGTAGGGTTTGACCGTTGTCTTGGAAGGCTTGAAACATTTTCATGCTTCGACGAAGTTTGTCTCCGGTATCGTAGCTGAAGCCTGTCACTAATAGAGATTCAGGTATTCGTCGATTGCTAGAGACAGAAATTTTTTGCCCATTCAAAAAGGCACCGCGTCCCAAACCGGCTGAAAATGTTTCATCTAAAGAGGGGTGATAAACGACACCTGCAAATAAAATGTCATTCCAGCTAGCGGCAATGCTCACCGCATAATGGGGGTAACCATGTAGAAAATTAGTGGTGCCATCTAAAGGATCGATTATCCATTTGAGGGGAGTGTTGCCTTCAATAGAGCCACCTTCTTCGGCCAGCACAGATGAACAGGGGAATTTGGCCAGTAATTTTTCAATGATAAACTTTTCAGAGGCTTTGTCAGCTTCAGAGACAAAATTTCCTTGGCCCTTTGATTCGATTTTTACGGATCTTTTGGAGTAACTCAATAATAACTTGCCTGCTGATTGGGCTACAGAAATAGCGGTATCTAGAGTGAGATCTATGTCCATAAAATGCATTATATCACGGCTTTTTATGTATAATACCCCCCGATACTCAGCTCATTTGTAAGAGGAATAATGCGAAAAGATTATTTGGTATTTGGTCAGCCTTATATTGGCGATGAAGAAATTGAAGAAGTTGTCAAAACTCTCAAAAGTGGTTGGTTGGGGACAGGCCCTAAAACCGCTCAATTTGAGAAAGAATTTGCTGAGTATATGGGTGTACCACATGCTATTGCTGTTGCAAGTTGTACGGCGGCTTTACATCTTTCAATTTTATCTTTGGACTTAAAGCCAGGTGACGAGGTTATCACCACTCCTTTAACCTTCTGCGCGACATCTAATGCGATATTGCATAGTCAGGCGGTGCCAGTATTTGCCGATGTGGATGCGATAACAGGTAATTTGGATCCTCATAAGGTAATTGAAAAAATTACAAAACGAACAAAGGCTATCTTGCCCGTGCATCTTTATGGAAGGAGTTGTGACCTAACATCTTTGGAAAACATTTGCCAGCAACATGATTTGAAGTTGATAGGTGATTGCGCCCATGCCGTTGAAACTGAGTGGCAGGGTACAAAAGTAGGGGCAATAGGAGATTTGAACTGTTTCAGTTTTTATCCCACAAAAAACTTGGTGACAGGTGAGGGAGGTATGATCACCACTCACAGAGAAGATCTTGTTGCTAAAATAAAACGTATGGCCTTGCATGGTATGACAAAAGATGCCTGGAAACGTTTTTCTGATACAGGTTATAAACATTATGAAGTAGTGTCGCCGGGTTACAAATATAATATGACAGATATTCAATCTTCTATTGGTTTACATCAATTGCGAAGAGTTGATGAATTACTGTCACGACGACGTGAAATATGGCAAAGATATCAAGAAGCTTTCAAAAATTTTCCATTGGATTTACCCGCTGCAGAAGAGGTTAACACACAACATGCCTTGCATCTTTACGCTCCTTGTATTCAATCAGATAAGTTGTCAATTTCAAGAGATGAGTTGTTGCAGGCTTTACACGATAGAAATATTGGTGCGGGTGTGCATTATATTGCAGTGCATCTTCAGCCTTATTATGCGGAAAAATTTGGAACAAAACATGGTGATTTTCCTGCAGCAGAAAAAATTTCTGACAATACTTTTTCATTACCTTTATCAGCAAGATTAACAGATGAAGATGTGGGGGATGTGATTGAGACGCTAACAAGTTTATTGTATTAGCTCTTCATTATGTTCTTTTGATCAAATTAATTCTATCGAAGAAGATAAATGCTTAAAATAGGCCTTAAATACCGTATTTAGTCGCTTCCATACTCTTTAGAAATATGGGACAATTCATAAACGTCTATTCTAAAAACAAAGGATTTTTAATGCCTCCAACCAAAAATTTTACCTGTTCCGTTTCTAATTATGGGCTTCAAGAAGTTTATAAGGGTTTTGACACACATAAAAGTCTCTGTAAAAAATGTGAAGTAGAATTGCATCATCCTTTAGGAGTGTGTTTCGGTGTGTGTGGAAAGTGTGGTAACAAAAGCTATGCGGTGCGCTGGACTCACATTGAGGACATGATTCAAAAAGGTGATGTTTCTTTCAGAATCAGCTCTAAAAGCTTTGAGAAGTTAAAAGAATCTATTCGTCTAAAATTGATCGATAAAAAAGTGCTCTACGAAGACTGGACAGAGCAAAGTGTTATTGAGAAAAAGAAATAGAATAAAACTTTTTATTTTTAAAGAGATACTGTTTTCGCAAACAGTATCTCTGAAATGTCAATAGATATTATTTACCGAGTGATTCGATAACTTTTTTCTTCATAGCTTCCATGCCCGCTTTAGCGGCTTCCATTTCTTTTTTGTAATCAAAGATCTGCTCGGCATTTTTAATGATCAGTGACGGTGATCCTCCATAAGCTTTTTCCATCGTAACATTCTTTCCTCCAGAAGGGCCATCCGATTTAATAATCGTCTTATATGCTTTTTCATCACTTATAAGTTCATCCTTAGCTTTAGTAATGGATTTGCCGGTAAGTAAAAGACCATAACTACCATCACTGTTTTTTTTGTATACGGTTGCTTTTAAAATTGTGCCTGAAAATCTATACGTTTTTTCAATTTCAAGAGAATCTATAGCCATCATAGCCATCATAGGTTTCATTGTATTATGTTGTTTTAGTTTTTTTTTGTAAATATCATCAACCTCTTTATCGGTCAGTTTTTTATCTTCCACTTTTTTTGATTTGTTGTATAGCTTCAACGTACCATCAGCTTGTTTTTCTAATGTGAGGCCACCGTCATCTTGCTCAGATTCCCCCCCTCCCAGTGACATAAAATCAACCTTGGTGATATCAGGGCAATAAGCTGTCCCTTTAAAAATCAATTTTTCATCGTTGATGATTTCGCAAGTCACATCTTTCCAAGATTCAAATTCACTTTTAGAAAAAATGTCATCAATAGTTGCCAATGCCGCTTCTTTAGCGGGAATATCTGGGTTCATAGGGCTTTTGAGGCTGTAAGTGTTCTCAATAACAACTTTACCACTGCCATCAGGATTTACTGTAAAAACTTGCTTCGATTGGAAACAACCAACTAACACCGCAAAGCAGCAAGTCATTAAAATGTTTCTTATTAAATTTTTGGGAATTATATACTTAATCCCCCAAATGCCATTGACTTTTAAGTATATCTAGGTATACTATACATATAACTTAAAAGGAATCAAATATGTGCAAAGCAACCATCA
>Ga0316192_10002290_pt1 | contig 14041 bp, 11 predicted proteins | sample MerIslwburrow_MG_FD_204931 | JGI IMG/M metagenome (GOLD analysis project Ga0316192, IMG submission 204931) | Coastal sediment microbial communities from Maine, United States - Merrow Island worm burrow | ecosystem: Environmental > Aquatic > Marine > Coastal > Sediment | place: USA: Maine...
GTGCTGATGGCACGTCGCGCCAAGCGGCGCACTCATGTGGTACTGAGCGATGGGCTGCATCCGGAGTACATCGAGACCATTCGCACCTACGTGCAGGGCCTCGACACCGAGGCAACGATCACCCTAGCGCCGATCGCCGCCGACGGCCGGACCGACTGGGACGCAGCCCGAGTCCTGGTCACCGACAAGACCGCCGCGCTGGTGGTGGGCTATCCGAATTTCTTCGGCTGCGTGGAGGACCTCGATGCCGCGCGGGCCGTGGCCGACACCCACGGTGCGCTCCTGGTGACCGCAACGGCCGAGCCCTATGCCCTCTCTGTGCTTCGCGCCCCCGGCGCGTGTGGCGCCGACATTTGCGTCGGTGAGGGGCAGGCGCTGGCTGTCCCGCCTCAGTACGGCGGACCAGGGGTGGGCCTGTTTGGTGCATCGCAAGCCCTGGTCCGGCAAATGCCGGGCCGGCTCGTCGGACGAACCGTCGATGCAGACGGCTTCCCGGGCTACGTCCTCACCTTGTCGACCCGCGAGCAGCACATCCGCCGCGAGAAGGCGACCTCGAACATCTGCACCAACCACGGCTTGATCGCGCTCTCCATGGGGATGCGCACCGCCATGCTCGGTCGCCAAGGTTTCCAGCAAGCCGGCCAACGCTGCCTCAACGCTGCGCACTATCTCCGGTCGGGAATCGAAAAGCTCGAAGGCTTCGAGGTTCCGTACGCTGCCGCCGTATTCAATGAGCTGGTCGTGCGCAGCCGCGGCCCCCGCGCAAGCGACATCGTCAGTCGCTTGCTCGAACAAGGCATCATCGCGGGCATCGACCTCGGCCGCTTTCGAGATGACTGGCGCCAGGACCTCTTGATAGCGACCACCGAGCTCCACACCCGAGACGAACTCGACCGCCTCCTCGAAAGCCTCGCCAGCTAAGCAACCAGGTTTCCAACCCCCCGAACCGCAGACGGCGACCCGCCGCCCGTATCCGATCGCGTCCTAACGAACTCGCGCGCACTGCAAAGATCCGACCAGCGTGCACAAAAACGGCAGAAGCCCACATGTCGGCACGGCCTCAACAGCATGATTTCACTAAGATTTTCCTATTAATCCTTGACTCCTAGACCGCGAGAACACAACCCTTAATTCAGCTTGCGCAGAGTCAAAACGCGATGGAAACTCGCCCCGCTTCGAGAGATTTGCTGCTGATGCAGAGGAAGCTCCGGAGGCTGCAAGATGAGTGAACAGCGAAGAACATCCTTCATCAACTTCCTAGCTCCAGAGGGTTCCGATCCCATGGCTTGGGCCGACATCTGCCGTGAAGAGACGTGGCAGGGCCGCTGGGTCGCACTCGATGATTGCGCGTACAACGCGGCTGGTGAAGCCACCGCAGGCCTCGTCGTGGACTACGACGACAACCTTGCCGAGCTCTGTGCTCGCCTCAGCGCGGAGCGCCGCAAGAGATGCTCGGTTGTGTTCTGCCCGCCAGCCGAGTCGGCCGCTTAGCCGTCCGGGGCGTCTTCCTCGTCCCAGGGGTGTTGCTTCTCCTCGAGTGAGACCGGCTCGTCCGCACCCGTGCATCGGTCGGGCTGGCCCCGGCGAAGCTTGACCGCGTTCCATGGCCCACCGCCCGATAGGTCGTCGTCCATGCCCCACTCGCCCTGGACGTACTGGTCGCCGTCCTCGCCGATTTGGATTCGGAAATAGCCTCGCCCGCGTCGGATCTGTGGCTTGCCCGAGACCAGCTCCCGGCGGTCTTCCCACTGGAAGATCAGCAGGTCGCCGTCGACGTCGCCCTGAATTCGCCCGGCGCGCTCGTTCTTGATGTAGTCGCCGATCACCTGCTTGCCGCTCTGACACATGTGCATGTTGCCGTATTGCGGCGACTGCCAGACCCCGTAGAAGGTCGCTCCCTCCGGCAGCGGACCGGCTTTCGGCTTCTGAGAGCCCCCGCAGCCGAAGATGACCCCCAGCAACAGGGCCAACGCTATCTGCTTTGCCTTCATCGAGTGCCTCCCCGTACCCACGATAAACGACCCTCGAGCGAAAGCGTAATTTCGGCAGCTCAGCGTATCCGGGGAATGGAAATCACATGGTAGAGGACGGCTGGGCCCTCGCCGAGTAGGAGCGCCAAGTCCCGGAGCCCCTCGAAGACCGAGCCATCGAGGCGGAGGGCTGCAGCCGGCGGTGGCGGCTCGAGCCGGTAGCTGGCGACCATCATCGGGCGCAGCCTCTCACGGAGCCGTGGAGGCGCGTCGATGCTGTCCCTGAGGCGGTCGAGCGCGGTGTCCATGCCGCCAAGCTCATCGATGAGGCCGTGGCGGTGCGCATCGGCGGCCAGCCATACTCGGCCACGGGCGAGCGGCTCGATCTCGTCGACGGGCCGCCCTCGCCCATCCGCGACCAGCGCAACGAAGGAGTCGTAGAAAGCGTCGAGCTCTCGATTCATGAGAGCGCGCTCCTCGTCAGTGAGTGGGCGGTGAGGCGAGAAGATATCGGCATGAGGGCCCGTCTGGAGGACCTCGGTTCGGATCCCGACGCGATCGAGGAGCTGCGACGCCATCAGGCGGGCAGAGACGACCCCGATGGAGCCCGTGAGGCCCAGAGGCTGGGCGACGATGGCGTTCGCGTGGGCGGCGACGTAATACCCACCGCTGGCGGCAACCTCGCCGAAGTATGCGACGACGGGCTTCTTCTCTTTGACCCGGACGACCTCGCGGTGAATCAAGTCGGACGCTTCGGCGGAACCTCCTGGGGAGTCGACCCAGAGCAACACGCCAAGCGCTCGGCGGTCGCGGCGCGCGTGACGAAGGGCCGCCACGATGGAAGCCCGCCGGCCCGTCGGCGCGCCAGACTCAGAGATGGCCCCCTTGATCGCGACGACGGCAATGTAAGGTCGGCGTCGCAAAGGGCGGAAGAGCTTGGCTTCCCTGAAGTCGAGGTAGCGGTCGCCTTCGATGACCTCTTTCTTCTTGTCGACCCCGAGCTTGTCGGGGAGCTCGTCTTCGTACGCGAGCGCATCGATGAGGCGGGCGTCGATTGCGTCTTGTCCGCGGAACACGCCCGCTTCGAAGAGCGTTCGGGCCTCCGACGGCGTGGTGCCCGTGCGTTGAGCCAGCGCGTCGAGCAATGCATCGGTGTGCCCATCGATGAGCGCCTGGAGTTGCTCGCGCTGATACTCACTCATGGAGTCGCGGCTCACGCGCTCTGCGGCGGTCTTGTATTCCTTGCGGGCAAACGGCTCGACCTCGACCCCGATGCGGTCGAGAAGCGGCTTCACGTAGTGCGACTGCGCGGACAAACCGAGCAATGTGATCGTGGCCTGCGGTGCGGCATAGATGTGCTTGGCTGCGGAGGCCACATAGAGCTCCCGATGTCCGCCGCCCCGGGGGAGAAGTACCGTGGTGGCCTTGCCCTCGGCCCTGAGCCGGAGAATCTGCTCGCGGAGACCCGCACAGACTGACCACCCAGCTTGAAGAGGGGGTAACACGAACGCGACTCCCTCGATTCGAGAGTCCCTGATCGCATAATCAGCAAGCCGGCGAACGGCCGCCAGGGACGAGGTGCGCCTCAGCGAGCCAGCATCGAGAATCCTGCGCAGCCAAGGAAGCGGCTGACGGGTCTCTACCAGGCGCGGTTTGAGGCGTACGACGATCCATCGACCCTTGGGACGCGATAGCCAGCGGGCGATCGCCCAAATCGGTAGGAGCGGCACGCACAGCAGATTTCGAATCAAACGAACGACTAACCGAAGCATCGTTTTTGTCTATAGTGACGGCTTGTTATGCTGGAAGTGGTGGGGCCGGAAATCTTTACCGGCGACTAGCGCTCTGCTAGGAACTCATAGCACTGAAGAAGGCGAAGGAGCACGGCTCAAAACATGGCAAGCCCCCAGATGGTGATGTACGAGGAGGAGTTTGCCCAGGTCCAGGCCGTGACCAACAGGCTGGTCCAGGATGCAAACGCGCGCGTGGTGTTCGTCGTCGACAAGAACGGGCAGCTGATCAGCGCCTCGGGCGACACCGGAGACCTCGATACGACTTCCCTCGCCTCGCTTACAGCGGGTACCATTGCAGCGACGGGCGGCATCGCGCAGCTACTGCGGGAGCAGGAGTTCGCGACCCAATACCACGAGGGAGTTCGGCAGAATGTTCACATTCAAGTGGTCAGCGGTCGCGTGATTCTTGTGGTCATCTTCGACAATCGGACAAGCTTGGGCCTAGTGCGCTTGCGTGTGAAGCGAGCAACCGAGAACCTGACCCGAATCTTCGAGATGGTGATGGCCAAAACGCAGGATCCTTTCCGAAGTTCACCGTTCTCAGAAATAACCGATGACGACATCGACAACTTGTTCAATGATTGACTAGGAGAGGCTTGGGGGGATGTCTTTCATCAACTACTTATCGCGCGAGATCAACTGCAAGATCGTTTACTACGGTCCGGGGCTGTGCGGCAAGACGACCAACCTGCAGTACATCTACAATCGCACCAATCCGGATGCGAAAGGCAAGATGATCTCGCTCGCGACCGAAACCGAGCGAACGCTGTTCTTCGACTTCCTACCGCTCGAGATCGGCGAGATCCGCGGCTTCAAGACGCGCTTCCATCTCTACACGGTCCCCGGCCAGGTGTTCTACGACGCTAGCCGCAAGTTGATTTTGAAGGGCGTCGATGGTGTCGTCTTCGTCGCAGATTCGCAAATGCTTCGCGCAGAGGCCAACAGCGAGTCGATGGACAACCTCCGCACCAACCTCGCGGAACAGGGCTACAACCTCGACACCATCCCGTACGTCATCCAGTACAACAAACGAGACATGCCCAACATCTCCCCGACCGAAGAGCTTCGCCAAATGCTCAACACTGGCGACGTGCCCGACTTCAACGCCGTCGCGACAACCGGCGAAGGCGTCTTCGAAACGCTGAAATCCGTAGCCAAACTAGTCCTAACCGAACTAAAACGCGGCGCTGCCCGATAAGGGGAGAGTGTCCCGGTTAGGCGATGAGGTTGAGGATTTTTCCGGGGACCCAGATGATCTTTCGGAGGGGTTTGCCCGCGAGTTGTGCGGCGAGGTTGGGGAGAGCTTGGGCGGCGGCTAGTGCTTGAGCTTCGGTGGCGTCCTTGGGGAGGGTGATTCGCGCTCGGACTTTGCCGTTGATTTGGACGGGGACTTCGACTTCGTCTTGTTCGCACAGGGCGGGGTCGTAGGTGGGCCAGGCTTCGCGTTGGATGCTGGGGGGATGGCCGAGCAGTTCCCAAACTTCTTCGCCGGCGTGCGGGGCAAAGGGGTGCAGGAGCTTTGCGAGGATGCCTAGCGCCTCGCTCGGGATCTCTTCGAGCTTCATCAGCTCGTTGGTGAGGACCATCATTGCACTGATCGCGGTGTTGAAGCGCATGGCCTCGATGTCTTCGGTGACCTTGCGAATCGTTTGATGCAGCAAGCGAGTGAGTGCGTCGTCTGGTTTGGCGTCCGGCGTTGCTCGCGACGTGACGGTGAAGACGCGGTCGAGGAATCGACGCACGCCGGCAATCGAGCTGGTGTTCCAGGGCTTCGTGGCCTCGAGCGGGCCCATGAACATCTCGTAGATGCGCAATGAGTCGGCGCCGAACGCGTCCACGATATCGTCGGGGTTCACCACGTTGCCTCGAGCCTTGCTCATCTTCTGGCCGTCTTCGCCGAGGATCATCCCTTGGTGAACGAGCTTCTTGAAAGGCTCCTTGGTGGGGACGACGCCCGCGTCATAGAGCACTTTGTGCCAAAAGCGGGCGTACAAGAGGTGCAAGACGGCATGTTCAGCGCCGCCCACGTAGAGGTCGACGGGGAGCCATCTTTGCGCGAGCTCGGATGAGCACAGCGTCTCGGAGTTGTGTGGATCCAGGAATCGCAGGTAGTACCAGCAGGAGCCAGCCCACTGCGGCATGGTGTTCGTCTCGCGCGCGAACCACTTCCCGTCTTTCTGGAAGAAGCGCCAGTCTCGCGCGCGCGCCAAAACCCCGGCAGGATCCTCGCCGGGTTTGTAATCGTCCAGCTCGGGCAATCGCAACGGTAGCTCGCTTTCGTCGACCGCCTTCGGTTGATCGTAACGAATCGTGAAATCAGCCCCAGCTCGTGGGTCGCCTTCGGTCTCCACCGGAAAGTAAACCGGAATGGGCTCGCCCCAATAGCGCTGTCGCGAAAAATTCCAGTCGCGAAGCTTGTACTCAACTCGCGCTCGGCCTTTGGCCGCTGCCTCCAGGTCGGCGGTAACGCGCTCTTTGAATTCGGCCGTTTCGAGCCCGTCATACTTGCCGGAGTTCACTGCAACGCCGTGTTCGATCATGGCCTCCTGCAACGGAATGTCGCTGGTCCTGCCCGACCTGCTGACCACCTCGATGATCGGAATGCCAAGAGCAGTGGCGAACTCGAAGTCGCGCTGGTCGTGGGCAGGCACAGCCATGATGGCGCCGGTGCCGTATCCCCAGAGCACGTAGTCGGCGATGTAGATCGGAACCTCGGCCCCGTTGACAGGATTGATCGCGAGCCCGCCGGTGAAGACACCCGTCTTCTCTTTGCTCGACTGCCGGTCGCGCTCGCTCTTGTTCTTCGCTTGCTGGACGTAGGCATCGACCTGAGCTCGCTGGGCATCTGTGGTGACCGACTCGACGAGCGGGTGCTCCGGGGCAAGCACCATGAACGTCGCGCCGAACAAGGTGTCGGGCCGCGTCGTGAAGACCTCGATGCTCGCGTCATGGCCCGCGACGTCGAACTTCACCTCGGCGCCTTCAGAGCGGCCGATCCACTCCTCCTGCATGATACGCGTGCTGTTCGGCCAGTCGACGCCTTCGAGGTCTTCTAGGAGCCTGTCTGCATAGGCGGTGATCTTCAGTACCCACTGCCGAAGCGGAACTCGCTCGACCGGGTGCCCTCCCCGTTCGCTCAGGCCATTGATGACCTCTTCGTTGGCTAGCACGGTGCCGAGCGCGGCACACCAGTTGACCGGAATCTCGCTCTGATACGCGAGGCCACGCTCAAACAGCTTGAGGAAGATCCACTGGGTCCACTTCACGTAATCCGGCGACGTCGTGTCGATCTCGCGCGACCAGTCGTAGCTGAAGCCCAGCATCTTGAGCTGCCGCTTGAAAGTCGCGATGTTCTTCTTGGTCGTGTCGCGCGGATGCGTGCCCGTGAGAATCGCGTGCTGCTCCGCGGGGAGCCCGAACGCGTCCCAGCCCATGGGATGGAGCACCGCGTAGCCCTTGGCCCGACGGTAGCGCGCGACGATGTCGGTCGCTGTATATCCCTCCGGGTGCCCGACGTGGAGCCCAGCGCCAGACGGATACGGGAACATATCGAGAATGTACGTCTTCGGACGGTCGCTCCCCTCAGGCGTGCGAAACGTGTCGTCTTGGTCCCAGTAGGCCTGCCATTTGGGCTCAATCGCCGCTGGATCGTAGCGCGTCATCGCGCCTGCCATAGCATGCCGGCGCGCAGGCCGCGATCTACGGACAGGCGTTCATCTGAGCGATCCAATCGCGGAGGAGCTCCGCGCCGAACGGGTCGATGGTCGACGCCCCGGTCGATGGCATTCGAAGCTCGTTCTCCACCAGGAACCGCTGCAGGATGCCGGACCCCTCCGGGTTTCCTGGAGCGATACGAGGTAACCCAGCCCACTCGGGGAAGTACTTCATCGCGTCACACATCCCGGTGTCTTCGAGCGGAAGCTCATACCGGAAGTCGAGTCCGTGGTCGCCCGAGCTCGCATATCCGTTGGGCCGATGGCAATGCGAGCAGTTTGCGTCGAGATATGCGCGGGCCTGCTCGTCGAGGGTTCCCTCTCCCTTTTGCGGGTTTGCCATCCTCAGCTCGGCGTTCGGGTCGATCTCTTCGTCCGCGTCCCGCTCCAAGAGATCGATCTCCGCCATCGCAACGAGCTGGTTCGCTACCAGCCCGTCGTAGTTGCGGTCACGGTTGATTTGCCGAGTCTTGGGGCCGAGCACGTCGTTGATCGCCGGTCCGTGGCAGGTCACACAATCGTCATACTCCGGGAACTGGTACTTGAGGATCCTCCCCTCGCCGCGTTCCTGGATGGTGTATTCGACGGTCTTTCGTGCTTCGAGAAGCTCGCCCTCCGTGCCCTCGTCGTTCCACTGGTAGGTCGAGTACTCCCAGGCCGCACCGTTCCGAACCATGAAGCGCGTCTCGACCGCGCGTCGGCTCTGCGGATCACCCACATCGAACTCGAAGCCGAACACCTTGATCAGGACGCTCCCGTTTGGGAACACCCACGAGCCATCGTCTTGGATCGCGATCTGCTCGGGGCTCGGCACGACCATATAGCGAGGCTTGAACGCCCCGTCGGTCCACAACGCCGAGTTGACGTCATAGGGAATGAGATCCGGTCCAGGCTCGAGCGTTTTGAGATCGGCGAAGCAACCCGTGTCGGAGAGGAGCGCCGGCATTCCCGCCGACACGTCAGGCAGACAGGTCTGCACATCCGGGCGCATCTCGAGAGCAGGACCGGACCGAGAGGCCCCATCGCTTCCGCAGCTCATCAAGAGGAGCGCCACAAGGCACCCCCCGGTACGCACACCCCCCATGCGTTCTGTGTAGCGGAATCCTCCACCGCATCCAAACACCCGGAGGCGCCTAACTTGCGCGAGCGGAGTCCTCGATCGCATGCCAGCGGAACGGAGAGAGCAAGTGTGCCCAGTAGCCGCCTGGAAAGTTTGGCAAACTCGCGATTCCGATCTCGGTGGGCGGCTCACGATCGCTCGGTAGAAACCTAGAACGGAACACGATATCCCACCAGATGATGTTGGCCCCGTAGTTCGTGTTGGCTTCCTCGAGGTGCTTCGAATGATGCCAGCGATGGAGCTCCGCCATGCTAAAGAACCAGTTGAGTGGCCCGAGCCGAATGTCCACGTTGCAATGTTGGAACATGCCGTGGACCGCGGTGAAGAGCGTGTGAAGCGCGATGATACGCGTGTCCGCGCCGAGCAGAATCAAAGGGGTGAGAGCCAGGAACTGTTGCGTAAACAGGTCCAGCGGATGGAAGCGTCCCGCGTTGAGCCAATACAGCCGGGGTGCGCTGTGGTGTGCAGCGTGAAAGCGCCAAAGGAAGGCGTTCTCGTGCATCAACCGGTGAATCCAATAGGTTCCGAGCTCTCCGATGACGAGCGCCAGCAACAGTTGGACGAGCAGCGGCCAACGAGTCGGCCAAAGCTCCATCCCGAGCGTGTTCGAGAGCCAGGCCGCTCCTACGGTGAGGCCCCCGACGAACGACACCGCGTAGACTTCAGGGATCCAGAAGTTGACGAGGTTGTGGATGAGGTCGGTCCGAATATCGTCGTGACTGTGAAGCCATGCGTCCTGATAGGGGTGAGCTCGCTCGAGGACGAGCAACAGTAGAACGACGGCTCCGGTCAGCCCCATGACCGTCGCGACCGGACTCCAGCCTCGCGCCACGCCGTAGACCCCGACGCCCATCACGCCACCAAACACGACGGGAAAGGTCCCGTAGGTGAGCGCGTTGTCGAGCGCCTTGGGCATGTGCATGGCAGTCACAGGCAGTGCTGGTTCATCACGCTTCCATCTGAACTGGGAAGCGTTCGTAGTAGAAGTCAAAGCGCTTTCGAAGAACTTCCGGGTCAACCCCGAAATCGCCTGGAAGATCATAGAGGATCCGCCCGTGCTTCCCACGCGGATTCTCTGTCATGTACTGGTCGAGCGACGCCCTCGCCTCTTCCGTCATCTCGAGGCCAGCGACCTCGTAGATGCGCTCCACCATCGCGACGTCATCCGCCATGAACTCGTGAAAGAGCACGTCGATGCTCTGCGACGCGGGAAGCTGGTCACGATCACGCACGCATGAGCGCAGGAGTTGCTCCACCCGATCACTCCAATACGCCGCGACCGCCGGTGGGTCCACCTTGGTGCGACGCATCCGGTCACCATAGGTCAGCATCGTGATGGCAGATGCGACCACCGACACCGGATCGCGATGCGTAAGGGCCACGGTGGCATCAGGGAAAGTCTCGATCAGGGGTCCCAGCTGCTCCAAGTGCTGGGGTGACTTGAGAATCCAGCGGTCGGGACCGTGCATCCACTGCAGCGCCTTGAGAACGTTCTTCATGTACTCGTAGTGCGGTCGCTGGTCGTGGGCGTAGTAGTAGTCGCGCCACCGGGGCACCACGGCGAGCCACTCCGGAAGGAACGTGGAGAAATCGAGCGCCCCGACTTCGATTTCCTCGTGCACGTGGTCGGGCGTCATGTCGTGCATGTTCTTGAGGAGCGGCGCAATCTGTCCGAACATCTGGTACTCGCCGGCACACTTCAGGTATCGCGGATCCTGCTCTTTGGGCCCGGGCGCTGTGCTGGCGTCGGGAATCGGCTCGAGGCTTTCCCAGTACGGGAGCGAGCGGAGACGCGTGTCGGCCGCGATCAGGTTCAACAGGTGGGTCGTCCCCGAGCGGGGAAGCCCGGCAATGATGATCGGCTTGCGGATCTCGATGTCCAGGATCTCGGGGTGCCGTTTGATCAGGTCGTGAAAACGCAGTCGGTTGGCGGCGTACCGCACCATGTCTCCAAAGAATCGCACCTGTCCCATCGGCCCGAGGTCCGCGTCCTCATCGACCGCCTGGCACCAGACCGCAAGTCGCTCACGAAAGTCGTCGGGTCCGAAATCCGAAAGCCCGGTGCGCTCCTGGGCCTCCCCCAGCACTGCGTCCTCGGTGAACTCGACCTCGACCCCGGCGAAGCCATCGATCACCATCTTCTGCATCGGCGTGAGAACCGGCGTCCTGAGGTCGTCGATTCGGATGTCGTCCGCCCCATCGGTCACGGCTGGCCCTCCTTGGCCTTCGCCGCTTCGAGGATTGAGCGTAGATCGGCGAGTTGCTTTCGCAGCCACTGCGTGAGCCAGAAATTTTCGCTCTCCCGTTCGAGCCGCTCATGCGCGGCCACCATCACTTCGAGCGCCGGGATGTTCGTAGGTTCGGCAGTGAGCGCAACTTCCGCCAAATGAATCGCCTCGACCGGCTCGCCCGAAGAGAGCTTGCCCGTGGCCCGCTGTGCCACTGCGTCGGGGCCGCCAGCAAGCTCCACCAAATCTCCGTGCACACTCTTCACTGGCACCGGATAGAGCTCAGTCGTCGAGCTGTGATGAAACCACCCCGCATAGTTCTCCCAGATGGCCCGCACGCTCCACGACACTTTGCCGTAGCCCTCCCCGACCGCGAGCTCCGGCGGAAGTTGGATGTCACGCATCAGGGTGTAGATGTCCTTGCCATGATTCATGCCGCGCACGGTTTCGTCGTGAACGTATCGAACGGCGTCGCGCAGTCGCGTCAGCTCCTCGCGAATCGTTTCCTTTCCGACGACCGGGCCGTGATGACCGGTCAACAGCAGCTTGGGCTCCAGCGCAAGCACCCGCTCGAGTGATTCGATGAAGCCCAGCGCCTCGCGATACCGGTCACCGCGAACCGTGACGAGATTGGGAAAGTGACCAAACAGCGCGCTAAAGAGGTTCCCACAGAAGCAGACCTCCTGCTCGGGTAGCCAGATGATCATCGAGTCGGTCGTCTCGCCTCCAGGCGTCGAGAGCAGCTCCATCCGCACCCCGCCCAGCTCGAGCTCGTAGCGGTCGTCGAAGGTGATGTCTGGCGTTGGGCGCGATTGCGCGGGGATGCCACCTCCCACGTGCTCTTGGATGTATGTCCAGGCGCGCGCAATCGCATCGGCAAACGCAAACGCGCTGCGCGACGCTCGGAACGCCGCGATGCGGCCGTCGTCCGCTTGGTGGGACTGGTTGTTCGCTTGCGCGACGAGCTGCGTGCCCTCCTCGCGAAACAAATCGACGCCGCCAACGTGATCGACATGGCCTTGGGTGAGAAAGATGTAGCGCACCGGACTGTCATCGATGGCGTCGAAATTGCGCTTGTGGACCGGCGCCTCGAAGCCCATCCCGGTGTTGATCACGACCCGGCCTTCGGGCGTCGTGATCAGGTACGAGTTGGAAAGGCCCTCCGACAGATAGATGATATCGTCGATTTTCTGCGCCTCGGCCTGGGATGCAGGTTGGATTTCAAAGCCGCTGGGGCGCGAGCGATAGAGTGGGGTCGAGGTCATGCTGCTCCTGGTCGCGAAGGCGCGGAGGATAGCCGTGCTCTGGGGGTCGTGCTAGAGTCGGCCTTCGCTCGGGGCGCCGCAAAGGCTGAGAGGGACCCGTCGAACCTGATCCGGTTTGAACCGGCGTAGGGAAGCGACCCGTCGGCTTCTTCCCTGCACGAGGAGCATGATGCAAGACTTCAAGATTCCCCTCCGGGGCGCACACAACCCGTCGAGCCAGGCAGCGGGCACCACGCCTGGTTCGTTCGCGAACCCACCTGACATTGGCGGTCCCCGCACGTTTTCGTCACCCGACACCCCCGGCATGCCGCCACCGAGCGACAAGACGGCCTGGGACTTCATGCCGGAGGATTGGCGCTTCGAAGCTGGCGGCTGGCATCCACCTGCGGGCTTTGAGCCTGTGACGCAGCTGGAGCATGCGCGCCTCGGCATCGTGACGCCCGCCATGAGGCGGGTCTCCGAACGTGAACCTCACCTCAGTCCGGAGCAAGTGCGTGACGAAGTCGCAGCCGGCCGGATGATCATTCCAGCCAACAGGATGCATCTCGAGCATGCGTTGGATCCGATGTGCATCGGGCGGGCAGGCCTCACGAAAATCAACGCAAACATGGGCGCGTCACCGGTGTCCTCCGGCACCGACGAGGAAGTCGAGAAGCTTCGTTGGGCCGAGCGCTGGGGCGCGGACACCGTGATGGACCTTTCGACGGGTGGCGACCTCGATGCAACCCGTGAAGCGATCATCGCCAACGCGCGTGTGCCGATCGGGACGGTTCCCATCTACTCGATGATCATCGGCCGGAGCATCGAGGAGCTCACTCTCGAGGTGATTCTCGAGACCTTGCGGCACCAGGCCCGCCAGGGCGTCGACTACTTCACCATCCACGCCGGTGTGGCGAGAGAGCACCTGCCCTTCATTCGCAAACGTCTCATCGGGATCGTGTCGCGCGGCGGCTCCCTGCTGGCCAAGTGGATGCTGCACCATGGCCAAGAGAACCCTACGTATACGCATTTCGAGGCAATCTGTGACGTGATGCGGGAGTACGACGTCTCGTTCTCCTTGGGCGACGGACTGCGGCCTGGCGGCCTTGCCGATGCAACGGACGAAGCGCAGCTCGGCGAGCTCGACCGGCTCGGTGATCTCACCGAACGCGCGTGGCGAAAGGGGTGCCAGGTGATGGTCGAGGGGCCGGGACACGTTCCATTCGACCAGGTCGAGTACAATATGAAGCTCCAGCGGCAGCGCTGCCACGGTGCGCCCTTCTACGTGCTCGGCCCGCTCGTCACCGATGTGTTCCCCGGCTACGACCACATCACGAGCGCGATTGGCGCAACCGCCGCCGGGTATCACGGAGCGGCCATGCTTTGCTACGTGACGCCGAAGGAGCATCTGGGCCTACCGAAGAAGGACGACGTCAAGCAGGGGTGCATCGCCTACAAGATCGCTGCCCATGCCTCAGACGTGGCCCTCGGGATCCCGGGCACCCGCGACTGGGACGATGACCTCACCCGGGCGCGAGCGGCGCTCAACTGGGAGAAGCACTTCGACCTCGCCTTCGACAGCGACACCGCGCGCGCGTTTCACGACGAGGACCTGGACGTCGACACCGATTTCTGCGCGATGTGTGGGCACGACTGGTGCTCTGTGCGGATTTCCAAAGAGATCGTGGAGTTCGAATCCGGCAAGGCTAGCGGCTTCGAACGGGAACGCGTGATGAAGTCAGCCGCCCTCACACTGGAGCAGCAAGAGATTCTCCGGGCTCGCGGCCACCTCTCCCCCGAGGAGATTCATCGACTGGCCGGCAAGACGAAGAGCGCCGTGGGCGAAGCGGAAAAGGCAGCCTGTCACAGCGATCTGCTGAGCAACGAAGCCGAAGCGTTGCAGGTCCAGGGCGAAAAACTGCTAAAGTTGCGACGCAAGGGGAATGAAGGAGCGCCGCGCGCGTAACGGCGTC
>Ga0316192_10002291_pt1 | contig 14039 bp, 12 predicted proteins | sample MerIslwburrow_MG_FD_204931 | JGI IMG/M metagenome (GOLD analysis project Ga0316192, IMG submission 204931) | Coastal sediment microbial communities from Maine, United States - Merrow Island worm burrow | ecosystem: Environmental > Aquatic > Marine > Coastal > Sediment | place: USA: Maine...
CATCAATAATCCCGGCAGGTAGAGCGCCACTTGCGGGAACATGATGAGCAGTGCCAAACATATGACGTATGCGATCAGAAAGATGGAAACCCCTCTAAAAATAGTCCCGATGGGGATGTCCGGCGCAAGCCCGCTGACGATATACACATTTACGCCCACCGGCGGTGTCACCGCACCCATCGTGGTCACCAGCGTTATGACAACTGTGTACCAAATCGGGTCGAAGCCTAAGGCTTTTGCAAGCGGGTAAAAAATTGGGATGGTGACCACCAGGAAGCCTAAGGCATCCACCAGACAGCCGCCGATAAGATATATCAGTAGCACGATCAATAGAATCGCTTCTCGCGGGACATTGAGCGATGATGCCCAATCCGCCAACTCGAAGGGTAGCCGCGTCACGGTCAAAAACCTGCCAAATATTACGGCACCCGTTATCAATAATACGACCATTGCGGATATCCTGATCGTCTCGGCAATGGCGTTGACAAACTCTTTTCTCGAAAGCTTTCTTCTGGCCAACCCGATCAGGAGAGCTCCGAAAGATCCGGCCGCTCCAGCTTCGGTGGGTGTGAACCATCCGGCGTATAGTCCGCCGATTACCAGCAAGAACAGAATCATGGCCTCAACGGCCCCTGTCAAGGAAATCAGCTTTTCCCGCATGGCGGTCTGCGGTCCCGGTGGACCCAGACTGGGATTTCTCAGGCATATTATAAAAACAGTCGCGAGAAACAAAGCTGTCAGAAAGAGTCCCGGTACAATGCTGGCGAGGAACAGCTGGGTGATGGATTGCTCAGTCTGTACGGCTATGATGATAAGAACGACGCTGGGCGGAATGACAACCCCCAGGGTGCCCCCGATGGCCACGCTGCCGGTGCTCAAGGCTTGGTCGTAATGATATCGTTTCATCTCAGGCAGGGCAATGGTGCCCATGGTTGCCGAGGTTGCAGAATTGGAGCCGCAGATTGAAGCGAATCCTGCGCTGGATAAGATGGTCGTTCCCGCCAGCCCGCCCGGCAGCCTTCCCACCCATTTGTAAGCTGCATTGTAGAGCCTTTCAGTGATGCCGGAGTGGTAGGCCAGCTGACCCATGAATACGAACAGCGGGATGACGCTCAGCCCGTAAGATGAAAGTTGTCCCCACACATTGGTGGTCAGCATGTAGATGGCGGCATCGGTGGAGATCATGTAAGCATTGCCCAAAAACCCGGCCAGGATCATGGCGAAAGAGACGGGCATTCGGAGGGCCATTAACACGAAAAGCAGAATAAGGCCCAGGATGGCAGCGGTGCTAGGACTCATTTGTCCCCTTTCAGTTTATCAAGATGGCGTCGGTTATCCTTCACCGTTACCTCCGGTAAAGACATGTTTGCAGGATTTTAAGAAATCCATGAGCAGTGCCAGTGTCAACCCCGCACAACCCAGGGAAACCAGGTAAACCCAGGGATAGACAATAACTTTCATGGTTTCAGACAGCGAACCCGTCTCCCGCAGAACACCTGCATGGCCAAATACATTCCAGGTTACGATTATAAACAGCGCCGTCGAGATCAGGTACACCAGCATGCTGACGAACGCCTGCGATCGTGGTCCGATATGCCTGGTGAAAAGGTCGATCGAAACATGTCCCTGATGGACCTGGGTGTAGCCTAAAGCAAACGCCGTTGTCAGCGCGGCAAGCCAACCGATGGCCTCAACGGTTCCCGCCATCGGTCGGCCGAACATGCGCAGCACCATTTCCCCCACCGTGACCACTACCATGGCGACCAGGGAAAATCCCGCTACAAAGGCAAGTCCCCGATTCAGAATCGAGTTAAACCTGTCTAATAGGTCCACAATATTTCTCCCAAACCGTCTTTTAGCAGCAATTTTGGATTGTGGATTTTGAATTGCGGATTTGTTGTATCGCTGGGCTCTATCTGTTTTTATTAAATTGACAGAATACCTTAAATCCCAAATCTAAAATCCTAAATCCCAAATCGATGAAGAATCAAAGTGGGATCAATTGTCAAAATAAACATTGCGATAGAACGTATGACTTCCACCATCCTAGTATTCATTTCTTATTTGTATTCCTGGGCGTGCTTGTCTCTGATCTGCTGCAGGCGCTCTAGAAATTTATCTGCTGGCAGGCCCTTGGCTGCCATCTCTGTTTGCCAGGCCTGCACCATCGGTGCCAGCCGGGCATCCCAGAGGGCTTTCTCGGCGGCCGAGAGCTTGTGGATTTGGAGATTGTGATTTTTTTGCGCCCAGGCGAGCGCCTCTCCCACGTTTTGCTTGTCGTGGTACTGCCCCGTCCATACGGCCATTTCACGAGAAAGGTCGTCGATGACCTTTTTGACACTCTCTGGAAGGGCGTCCCATTTTTTCTTGTCCATCACCGCCGCAAATGTGACGACCACGGTGGGATATTCGGTCACGTGGTGCAGAAGTTCGGCCAGTTTGAAGTCCTTTAACACCTCGCGAGATGTCATGGTACCGTCGATGACCCCGGTCTGGACCGACTCCGGCACCTGGGGCATGGGCATCCCGACGGGGGCGGCGCCCAGGGCTTTCAATACCGGCACACCGGTGCCCGCCGCACGCAGTTTCATACCTTTTAAATCATCAAGGTTTTCCACCTGATTTCTGGATTGGATATGACCGGGCTCCGTCGTAAACATGGTGATAATTTTAAATTTATCATATTCAGCGGGTTTAAATTCCATCATCAGATCCAGCAGCGTAAGACTGGCCACCGTGGCATTCGGGAAATTGACGGGCAGGGCGACCCCTGAGGTGAGGGGGAAACGACCCGGGTCGTAGGAAGGGGATCCCAGACCGATATCGGCCACGCCCCTCAGTACGCCATCATACATATCCCTGGCACCCAGGAGGGTACTGCCCGGGAATGTCTGGACCTTGACCAATCCATTCGTGCGTTTTTCGATCTCCTCGACCCACTGCGCCATCTGTTTGCCGGGGAAGGTACGCGCCGGGGCAAAAAATGCATAGGTGAGCTTGATCGGTTTATCCTCGGCTTGGGCGTGGGACAAAAAGCCGGCGCTGCATACTAGGGATACAGCGAACCATAACACTACAAGAATCGTTAGCTGGCGGTTGATTTTCATGGTATCTCCTTTTCTTTGGTTGGGGTAGTAGCCGTTTCCGGTGGGCTGTCACTAACAACTCCACCGGAGAAATTTAAATTCTTGGATTGCTCGTACAGGTGCAACAGTTCAACGAACCCCATGTATTTTTGGTTGAACAGCGCACGGGTGTCGACATCTTCGTAATCGTAGAATCCTTTGCCAGTCCTGGGTCCCATCTCTGCTCTTTCCATTTTTTCTTTAACCAGCCGGGGAGGTTTGAAATGCGTTCCGCCCAGCTTGTTATGAAGATATTCACCGGCATGGAAGAGGATGTCGACACCACCCAGATCCACAAACTCGATCAGGCCCATAACACCCAGACGAAATCCGAATCCGGCCTTGATGGCGGTATCGATTTCCGCCGCCGTCGTGACCCCCTCCTCCAGGATACGAATCGCCTCGTTCATCGCCGCCGCTTGAATTCTCGGTACAATGAACCCGGGATTGGTTCTCATCTTCACTGGTATTTTTCCGATGTTCCGAAAGAAGTCGCAAATCCTGACAGGTGCCCACGCGTGGGTCTGCTCGCCGTAGGCGATCTCCACCAGGGGGATCAGAAAAGCCGGATTCAGCCAATGGGCGGACACCACGTTTCCGGGCCTGGCGCACACTTCCCAAAACACATCGAGGTGAAATGTCGAAGTGGCAGATGCGATCACGGTTTCTTCACCCATGAAGGAACCGATTGCACGAAAAAACGCCTGTTTTATCGTCACATTCTCCGGCAGCGCTTCGAACACGAACGAATGCCCGCCGATTGCCTCATTCAGACCGGTTGCGATGTCAAGGCCTCCGATAAGCGATTCGGCATCGCGGCGGAGCAGGCCGAGTCCGTTCAAGAGTTCCAGGTTTGCTTTGACTTCTTGAAATGCAGCGTCCAGAGTCTCGGTCTCCTTGCCGGGTTCCCGCCTCTTCGTGTCTATCAGCGTCACCCTGTGCCCCCGGTCAGCCATCAGCACTGCCGTTGCGATGCCGACGCCCATCCGGCCCGGCCCTACAATGGCTATCGACTCTGCAGTCATGGGTTTACCTCACCAATTTTTGAGCAGGCTGATGATATAGGAGTTATTAAGATTATTGTCCGCTCAGGCATCAAATCCCTCCCACAATAACGTTGTCAGTTCCTCCAACGACAGATCGCCGACTCCCAACTTCGCAAGGGTTCGGCCGGTTTCACTGAAGTTCTCACCGGAAATGGTGCCGATAAGGGTCAACAATGAATCAGCAATGGGGGTCTCCACGCGGCACAAATCGCCAACGGAGGTCATCAGCGCGAGATTGCACTTAACGTCTTCCAAAATGTAACGGTGGTTGAAATTCAAACTCTCCCGCCACTTTTCGCTTTTGATTAGATCCGTGTGGGCCTTTTTTCCGTACATCCATTCAGTGTCACCGGTGGGATCGTAATGATCTTCAAAGGGATAATGGTGAGATGTGTATCCTAGCGCCTTCCTAAGTTTTAGGCGCTCGGCGTCATGGGCCAGAACTAGCTTTTTTACGGACCGTGTGGTACCCTCGTTATGAATATCCCAGGCAGGAAAATGCTCAATCGCTCCGGTATTGAGAAGAAACAAGACGGAGTGGATGATGGGACCGACGTTGAGAAGCGCTACCGACAGGGCGTTTTCGACAGGGTGCGCAGCCGGATATAAGCGGCTTACCCGTTCAAAAGTTCGGTCGGTGTTACATGCCGGGAATACCCCCATGGGCAAATGGGCCGCTAGGCCGCTCACCTGAACTTTCGTGGGCTCGACCTTACGGGTGAGATAGGGCAAGGTGCCCGGCTCTGCATAGCTGAGGTCGATCCGTCGGCCGTTGGCGCGGAGCGCTTTTTCGAACACCAGCGGGCCGAGTGAGCCCGGGGAAAGGATTACCACTTGGCCATTTTCCAGGTGGGGTGCCAAAATCGACGCCCGTTTGGCTTGGGAGGGGGCTGGATCCGTACACACTATCACTTCGGCTCCTTGTACGACCTCGCCCGGATCATCCGATACGAGTTCGAGCCGGGCCTCGCCCGTTCTGCCCAAACCCTCCAGTACAATCGTCCCATTGCGGAATAGCTCAGCGTGTTTTTGCCTTGCACCCGGCCACATCCTGACTCTGTACCCGGCCAGCACGAAATCGCCCGCCATGGTGTACGATCCACTACCGCCTCCGATGACCGCTAGATTTAAATTGCTCACACGCTATCCCTTTTACCGTTTCAGTGCGCTTTATCCAGCTTCAGAAAAGAAGCGCCAAGCTTGCTTGGCGCGCTAAGAAGTTGCTTTTTCAAGCGGTTGAATCGAAAACGGTGAAGTGTGTATCGGTTTCAGCCGCAGGCGCAGGCCAACATATTGAGGCACCCATTCATGCAAACGACAATCATCCGATTAACCAAAGCGGGTTTTGTTGTCAAGGTTAATTTTTTGCACCGGGGTTGTAATTTCAAGTCGGTTTGGGTCCTGCTGCGGATTTGCCTGCAGCTTGATCGTTTAAAATGTTAAGATTTGCAAACCTGTAAAAAAACTTTGCAATATATTTTTTAATATATTACTCGATACATCAATTGATATTTATAAGATAATAACCATCTCCTGACCACTAAAACAATGTAAATCATGAATTGGTAATGAAAGATTTATTCTAGCATGCGGAAACCCTATGAAATTGCGGTCATCTATGGAGACGGCATTGGACCAGAGATTGGTTCCGCAACTGTTGAGGTGTTAAAGGCAGCCTTAAAAGATGACAATATTTTAAATTTCATCGAATATCCAGCTGGTGCGCAGTGTTTTCTGGACACTGGCGAATTATAATTTGAATAATTTATTGGATACTTCACATTGCCGTACCGGCTATCCAATATGATCACATTGTGGCTTTGGGTCGTTTGAGAAAAACCATCACTTGTATAATATCGGAAAGGAGCGCGCACCAATGGCTGAAACCATAGGCATTGTAGGATTGGGTCGCATGGGACTTCCGGCTGGAAAACTGCTTATCCACAAAGGATTCACGGTAGTAGGATATGATCCCGATAAGGTGCCGCTGGACGAATTTAAGGCGTCTGGTGGAAAGGCGGCATCGGATGTGAAAACGGTTGCCGAAAGGGCCAAGACAATAATTGTATTCGTATTGAACGACGAACAAGTCAATGCGGTCGTGGCTGGTAAAAATGGTCTTCTTGCCGGGGTCAACGAGAACAGTTGTATCATTTGTATGTCGACCATTCGTCAGGCACAGGTTGAGTGGGTTGCTGAACAATGTGTGAAGAAAAATGTGGCATTTATGGATTGCCCCTGCACCGGGGGACCGCCAAGAGCTGCCAATGGGTCACTGACCCTGATCGCCGCAGCAAAGAATAGTATCCTGGATCGATGCCGCCCAATACTTGAAAACTTGGGCACCATCATCCATGTAGGCGAGGTTCCGGGGATGGGGCAGACAGTGAAACATTGCAATCAACTTTTGGTTTCCGCGACCCATGCAGCGGTGATGGAGGTGATTCTTATGGCCAGACGTGCCGGTCTCGATGAAAGGCAGGTATGCCAGATAATTGGCTCCGGGGTAGCGGGCAGTGATTATTTCAAACTGCTTTCATCAAGTGTTATCGATAAAACCGCCGCACCCTGCGGGATGGCTATGATGTGCAAGGACAGTAATATTGTTGTGGATTCCGGAAGGTCTATGAAGCTGCCGCTTTTGGTGGCGGGTGCAGCCAATCAGTATTTTTTGGCCGCCCAGTCATTGGGGCTTGAAAAGGAGGAGTCTTCTGAATTGATGAAGGTTGTTGAGCGATTCTCTCAGCCAACGGGTGTAAACGGATCTTAAAAACGGAGCCCTTCAAATACTAAGCAGTGATAATTGAATCCGGTCCTGCCGGACCATCTGCTCTGCTTTATTTATGTATAAAACTTTTTACATATTCGTAAGATGCTTTAAGGCTTCTGCGAATTTGATCAAGTTCGGGCGTTTTCGCCTTTCTTTGAACGATCAAGTTTTTAGTTGCGCTATAGATAAAGAGGTGTTCAATGCTCAACGGGAGTAATTTTTTTTCCTCTACCAATTCTTTCAATATAATGTCATAGTTAACAACCCCCTGACCGATCTGAGAAAAAACCCAGCCGTCATCTATTTTATTCATATCTTTCAGATGCAAATGACAAGCATAGGGTAAGGCTTCTTTATAATCGAAGGCCGGGTCAACCTCTCCTATTGAACAGGTAAATGCATTGCCAAAATCATAGTTCAATTTTATAAAATCACTGTCAATATTCTTGACTACTTCAGCACCGGTTTTGCCGGAGGTTATGATCTGGTCTACGCCTTCGGACGGATTTTCCAATCCGATGATAATATTCATCGATTCGGCATAATCTGCAATGGGTTCAATATTTTTCTCAAATTGGCTGCGGCCGGATTTTGCGCCAACTTTGGTGTTGACTATCTTGACCCCCAGTCTTTTGCCAAAATCAATTCGTCTTTTAAGCTCATCGACGGCATTTTCAGTTGTCAGATCGATATGGGCCGACAACGCCATGCTGGATAAACCCAGATCAGATAGCAGACGGTTGATATCAACTGCCGATGCCTCGCTAAAATGTTCTTCTGTCAATCCTTCAGTCCAGCCCCGTGTATAACCTAACTCAACATGGCTGGCACCGATTTTCGCTATTTCCTGCAAAGCGGTCTTCAGATCATATCCTTCATAGGCCAGTGTGTTAATTGAAATTACTGGGTTCATTAATTCTTCCTTTTTCCTTGTGTGAGCGGTTATCCTTGATCGGTCGGCCACCATTATTTATGGGCATATACCCACCCGGATAGGATCGCACAAAGGCACAAAGACACAAACAATAACTGTTTATGATAATTTAACTTCGTGTTTTGGTGCCTTGGTGGCGAAAATATCTTATTGAATAAGTCCTTCGCAAATATGATACGATTTTAATAGATAGGTACTAACCCGCAAAGAGAATCCTTATGCCTTAACCTTTTCCACCAATGCGTCCATTGCCAGCGGCGGGCTTTTGAGTACCGGTACATCGGTAATATCCTCAATGGCATCTGCCAAATGGCCCATAGACGCCTGGGCCAAAACGATAACCCCAACCTTGCCTTTTAATTCCTCTGCCGCATCTTTCACAATTCTATCGTGGGATTGCATATCGCCTCGTAAAAAGCAGTCAAATGCTTCCGAGCTGAGTGTTTGATGGATTGTTATCTTTTTTTCAGCTTCAACCGCTTTTTCTTTAATGAGGTTCACACTGGGGGCCATGGTTGTTTTAGCGGTTGCCATCACCCCGATGCGATCGGATAAAGAAACCGCCTTTTCAGCCATGGGTTCATCCACCTTCATCACCGGAACGTTCACCATTTTCCGGGCGACATCGACACCGGGTGCGATACTAGAGCAGGTAACCATGATCATCTCGGCGCCGGCTTCTTCGGCCAATTCAACCTGGTTACACAAGCGTTTCAGGATTGAAGGTGTGAACTGTTCTTCCTGCAGCAAATCCTGGATCAGGCTGTCATCCACAATGTGAAATGTCGACACTCCGGGCAAGCGTTCGGCGATCATCGGTTTAAACATATCTGCGATCGCCACGCCGGTGTGCACGAAACCTATTTTCTTGACCATTAAAAGCCTCCTTAAAATTTTTATTATATTCGAATACCAATCTCCCTTATGTTCCGGTGGATTCTTTAATTGATATATCCCATAATCCTTGGAAGCCATAAGGTAAATTCCGGGAAAAGGGCTATGATTAATATCATGCTAAAAATTAAAGCCAGGAAAGGCCAGACGTCATGCATGACTTCCTCGATGGTTGTCTGAGCTAAATTGCAGGCAATGAACAACCCCAGCGCGACAGGCGGTGTCAGCAATGCGAGCTGTACGGTCATAACCACGAGGAGGCCGAAATGGTGCGGATCGATACCGTAGGCCGCGGCAGCCGGTGCAAAAACGGGGACCAACATGATCATGGTCGCTACCGCCTCCAGCACAAATCCGATAATCAGCAGGGAGGTTAATACCAGAAAAAGAAAAAGATACCGATTGGCAGTGAGGTCTTGCAGGAAGGCTGTGATTGTTTCCGGCGCCTGATAAATCGAGAGGGTATAGGTGATGATTTTGGCGCAGCCAAGGACTAAAAAAATCACGGCACTCATGATCGAGCACTCAAGCAGACATTCTTTAAGCAGTTTCCACGTCAGTCGCCTTTTGATCACCAAGCCTAAAAACAACCCATAGAAAGCGGCGATGGCGCCGGCCTCTGTCGGCGTGAAGACTCCCCCCATAATTCCTAATAAAATAATAACGGGGATCAGAAGCCCCCAGAAGGCCCTGATCCCCTGAACAAACACTTGCTTTAAATCGAACCCCGCCTTATTAACAGGGTAGTTGCGACGAATGGCATAGAAATGGGTGAGGACCATCATAGCCAACCCCAGGAGAATCCCCGGTATGGCGCCGCACATGAAGAGACCCCCGATTGAGACATCCCCGGGTGCCGCATAAGCATATATAATCATCCCGACACTGGGCGGAATAACCGGTCCGACAACGGAAGATGATGCCGTTATGACCGCGCTGAATTTACGGTCGTAACCGTTTTCTCTCATGGCCGGAATTATCATCGATCCGATGGCGGCAGTGTCCGCCAGGGCCGCCCCGGAGACACCGGCAAAAAACATACTGGCCACGATATTTGTATGGGCCAGGCCACCGGGAAATTGACCAACCATGGAGTCGGAAAAATTGACCAGATCCTGGACCACCCCACTCTTTTCAACCAGAAGGCCGGTTAAGATGAATGCTGTTATGGCCATCAGGGCAAAAGGACTGATACCACCAAAAACTAAGGTAGGAACGGCCAGCAATGACAAATCGTCTGATATGAGGAAAAAGGTGATCCCGGTAATACCCAGACTAAACGCAACCGGCATCCCGATGGCAACCGTGAAGGCAAAGCAGGAGAGCAGAATGAAAAAAACCGCGCTGTCTGCGCCTAAATAATAGGAAACGACGGAGGCGATCAAGACGGCGAATGATATAACGATGAATCCGATGCTCCAAATGGAATTCTTTTCACTTGATTTCGTATTGGATCTGCGCTCTTGAATCAATTCCTTTCGTGTATAAATGAGGTTTCTGATTAAAAAAACCCCCATTAAAATACAGCCAACTGGAATGCTGATATAAAACCAGAACATTGAGACCTTCCTCATGGTGGGGATGTAGGCCGTCCACTGATTGGGGAGCAGGATGGATCCATAAATCATGAGGAGGACTAAAAAGGCCAATATTAAAATCTGGAACAGCAACTCCAGGCGCAACTGATTGTATCGGCTGAGCTTGCCTACGAATAAATTTATGCTGATATGCCTTTGTGAATCCAGAGCCAGGCTGGCTGCAAAAAAGACCACCACAACCATGAGGTATCGGGTTAAATCCTCTCCAAACGGCAGCCCTGAGTTGAACACATAACGCAGGACGACATTTACAAAGACCGACAGGATCAGCACCCCACAGCAAGTGATGGCTACGAATCGTATGCCCTTGCGAAGATTTTCAAGTGCCATGTTTATCCGCATTCACCATTATAATCTGGCTTATTCCGCCAGTTTTGGGTCATAATCTACAAAAGTTGCAGAAAAACTAAGCGTAAATTTAAGATGCAACAACATCTATAAAAATATAGTATCGACGCCGGTGGATATTGCAACGAAACATCCACCGGCTTATAGCGACACCCTTTGTTTTGGTAATAGAATCGATAATAAGATAAGAAATAAAATTCAGAACGATTCGCCCGAAATCCAGAATTGTTGTCGCAACCACAGACATTTGGGTTGCATCAGATTTCACGACACATCAGTAGTTCTGAATTTTGTCGATATGCTATTGCTGTGCCCAAATGGTCATATCAATCAATTCTTTTGTGTTGGGACCTAAGTCCTTGTTTTTGATTACCGTCGGAAAAACCTTTTCATAGGTCAATTTTCGGAATCGATCGAGTTCCGATTCGGGGATCTCGTTGATCTGCATTCCTGCTTCCTTTAGTCTCTCGAGACATTCCGCATTCGCTTCGGTCATCTTGGCCCGCTGCCACATCTCAGCTTTTTTGGCAGCCACATCGACCATCAGGCGAAGGTCTTCCGGCAACTTATCATAATATTTTTTGCTCAATACCAGAATGCCGGGCTCATTCATGTGCTTGGTAAACGAATAATACTTGTTCATCTCATACACTTTACCGAGCCAGACAAAGAAGGGCGGGTTTTCCTGGCCTTCAACGACCCCCTTTTTCATCGCCTCGAACAATTCTGCCCAGTCGATGTGCATGGGATTGACACCAACCTCTTTAAAAAATGCGATAACACTGGGGCTTGGCAGTACGCGAAGTTTGAATCCGTTTAAATCTTCAAGCTTTTGGATGGGCCGCTTGTCGTTGGTTACGCTTCGGAATCCATTCTTGTACCAGCCCAGATTGTGAAAATTAGCCTCGGCCAGCTTGCCATCGATATAATCACCGACCGGACCGTCCAGGACCCCGAACATGCTTTCATCACTTTTAAAGATGTAAGCCAGCACGGTCACGCCGATCTCGGGCGTATAGGTCGAAAGCTGAGCCGACCCCGGAATAGCGGCTTCCAAGGTATTGTTTCTGACCATCTCACAGACTTCGCGGGTATTTCCCAGGGTTGCGCTGTGATGCACGGATACATCGATGCGACCACCGGTGAGAGCTTCCAGCTCCTTTTCGAAATACTGCGCTGCCTGTACCCACGGACTTACCGGTTTATGGCTGCAGGCAATCCGAAGCTTGAATTCAGCTGCAAAAATAGGTGTAGCGACAATAGATACGAGAAGTATCGTGGCCAATACGATTGATACCTTCACTGAAAAATGTCTTGATTTCTTCATAAGACCTCCTTTTTTCTTTTGGGATAGTATGTCTGATCGGTCCATCTACTTTAAGGTCAATAGCGGCATGTTCTCCTGATATTGATTTCTGGTACTCTTGCCACCATTGCACACCAAACCTATAAACACTATACTTTTGCTTCCCTTTGCTCCTCCTTTTCCAGTTCTTTAATGAATTTTTGTCTCCCCAGTCTCATGTGGCGGCGCATGAGTCTTTCCGCTTTATCTTCGTTTCGGTTACAAATAGCTTCAATCATTTCCAAATGTTCCTGGATCGTCTCCCGCGGGTGCCTGACGAATCCGCCGGGAAGATCGGCATGATAAGTAAAAATGACGATGGCATAGGCCTTGAACACACTTGAGAAGACCTCACCGCCCGCAATCTCCATAATAAATTCATGGAATCCCTGATCCTCCTTTGCATAGGCGGACAATGCTTTCGGATCACCTTCTATATCGATATCTTTGAAGAATTCTGTCAGTTCATTCATTTTGGATTTGGTGATATGACGGGCGGCCCTTCTGGCTCCCAATGCCTCCAAGGCCTCTCTTAACTCCAACACGTCGATTATTTCTTTTTTTGTGAAGGTACGAACATAATGACCCCGCCTGGGCTTTGTATCGATGAGCATCTCTTTTTCGAGCATCTTGAGCGCAATTACAATTGGGGTACGACTGACCCCCAGATCTGCTCTCAATTGATCGATGGAGATTTTATCGCCAGGCATAAATTTGCGGTCCAGTATCAATGATTTGATAATGTCATAGACTTCCAATTCTAAGTTGCGTCTAAGACCTAATTTTTCCATCTATCCATCTTTTCTGTCACGGGGTTCGTGAAATTCTCATTTTTCTCAGGCGATGCCTGACATGCTATCAGATCAATCGTGATTGGAGCAAAGGATGAATCATAAATGCCGATTAATAGTTGTTTACAGTTAAGTGTGTAGCATGTAAAATTTTACATTTATCAATTGGAATGGATAATCAATGATAATTTTTTTGTCAAGAAAAAATGTCTGAATCCTCTACTGGTAGAGAATTGGTTGATGACATAAAAATCGCAGACGAGGTGTGCTATAAAATTCGCAGATCTTTTGGATAGGGCGTCAAATATTCGAAACCATCTTCCGTCACCACAATGGAATCCCCGACCCGGGCCCCGAATTTTCCCGGAATCGTTATGCCGCCGTCTACGGCAAAGGTCATTCCTGCCTGAAGGGGTGTTTTATCTCCATCTTTGAACTCCGGTTTTTCGAGGTAAGAATATCCGACGCCTCTGCCGGTGCGATAGCAGATACCGAAGCCGGCACTTTGATATACCTCCAGTGAGGCAAAATGAACATCTTCGGCAGGTACACCGGGACGGATCATTGCCAAAGCTGCAGCCTGGGCTTTGAGGGCGATGTCATAAACTTTAGCGTGTTCGTCGGAGACCCGTCCGACGAAGAATTCCCGGTCGAATCCCAATTTAATCTGTTTGAAAAGCGTAAACGGGCAAAAGCACATGTAAATCGGATCTCCTTTTTCAATCCGTCGCAATGTGGGGCGGCCATGAACCATCGAGAGATTAGGGCCGGACTGGAGGACTTGAAGGTTGTGAATCATCGGCGAAAAATGAGATGGACCGTTTTTTGTCCCGATTAATTCGGCAGCCCTGCGGGTTCCGGCGTTAAGTGCGGCCAGTGAGATTTCATACTCGGGCACGCCTTCTGCTATTGTTTCGACCGCGGCTTCACACATGGTGACGGCCACCTGTCCGGCCCGGCGCATTGTGTCAATGTCTTCCGGGCTTTTTACCATGCGCATGTCCGATAGAATCCCGCTGATATCCTTTCTATTCGATTCGGAGAATTTGTGTTTCACCCAGTTAAAAACAGTCGGATGGATTTTAGAATTTTCAACGCCGGCAGTTTGATATTTTGAACTTTCAAGCAGATTCTCCAGAAGTGCCCGCCACTCGCCACCGATGCCGTCCGTCCATTCCCTGATATCTT
>Ga0316192_10002294_pt1 | contig 14030 bp, 6 predicted proteins | sample MerIslwburrow_MG_FD_204931 | JGI IMG/M metagenome (GOLD analysis project Ga0316192, IMG submission 204931) | Coastal sediment microbial communities from Maine, United States - Merrow Island worm burrow | ecosystem: Environmental > Aquatic > Marine > Coastal > Sediment | place: USA: Maine...
TCCTTGCTGAAAATGAAGGGTTTTGTAAAGCGGTGCCAGGCGCAGTTCCAGATCGTCTGAAGTGACGACGTTCGGCGGAAGTTCGTAGCCGAAGGCATCGATATAAACTTTAGAATAAAGCATATCGAGTTCAGACCTCGCTGAATAGTTTACTGGTTGAATGGTTGATTAGGTAAATTATAGTCATAATTTCAGAATGTTACGATTGTTAAAACATGAAGTGTCCAATTATTTTGCAAATATGGGATAAATCCATATTTACAACCACTTAACCAATCAACTAATCAACCAATCAACGATATCCGAAGTTGATGAATTTCTTCAATTTATTGGCCTCCGGATCGTAGAGCCTACGCCTCGGAGAGAATCACAGTGTTTTTTGCGGCTATTCTCTTGGTAAGCCGCATGGAATAATGGAATGGTGGAATGTTGGAATATTGGCATGAAAAGCGGGAGACAGACTCTCCTACAAGAAATGTTGAATCTACTTTTTTTGATGATGGTCTCCAAGCATCTGTTTTCTGGTTATTCCAGCTAAAAAATACGCCATCAAAATAAAAAAATCAATGAAATACGATGTGTTTTGAATACTGGTTTCTTTAAACCCATCATTCTCTCCGAGGCGCAGGCTCTACGAGCCGGAGGCCAAGATTCCAACATTCCATTATTCCAGTTCCATATATGCGTCCTTTTCGCTATGCCCTTTACGAAGAGGATCTCCGTCATAGCTTCAATAGGTTAATACCAAAATTTTCCATTTTGTAAATATAAAGCCCGTCCACTTGCAGATAACCTTCGGCCGTTATGGCTGGTAAAGGGTGTTCTTTAACTTCGGTGACCACGGCTTCAACTGTGATCAGCCGATTTTTTGGTAAGATTTGGCCACGATATACCCAGTTGTGAGACTTTTCCACCAGCAGCCCAAACCGGTGACTGTCGATCAGGTGCGGCCAGCGCTGCCGGGCGATGTACTTGAGCATCTGGATGAAAGATTCAATTCCCAGTGAACCCGGTAACACGGGATCCTGGTAAAAGTGGGCATCAAAGAACCATTCCCGGGGATCGACCACCTTGGTACCCTGTATAAATCCCAGACCCTTCGGACCGCCATCGGGGATATAGGCTTCAATCCGGTCGATCATTCGAATGGCCCTGGCCGGCAGGGTTAATCCGCGGGTCGGCTCCCATTCCGGATCCCGGGGCGATAACGGGGGCCGGTCACTGAACTCATGGGTCTGGCTGCGTTCTATCTCTGCCCGGGTCGGTGTGTACACCTGGTTGTCCGCATCGCGAATGCCTTCCTGGACCGCCAGAGCGTCAGCGGTAAAAAACCCGAACTCGGTGTTGCCGGCATATAGTTTTTGATCTCGATGCCATACTTCGAAATCAAAATGTTCGAGAATCATGTCGCCGGCCTCCGCTGCCTTGGTCAGGCGCGCTTTGACGGACACGGTTTTTAAATCCGGCGAAAGTTCACGATAAAGGGTGGCCCGGCCGCCGAGATTTCTGAATCGGAGGTCTTTTTCGCTCTTGAGGGCCGATCCCATATAGGATGCCAGCCAACCGCAGGGCTGCAGCGCAATTTCCAGGATAATGCTGAACGGCGCCGCCGGTGCGCCCTCGGCTCGAAAATACCAGGCAGCCGGGGAGACATCATATTCAGCTTCGATCCAGCCATTTGGCTCTACGACCCAGGGTTCGGGTTCAACCTGTGTTATCCTGTCGATGAACATAAAAGGGGGGCCAGGCAGCCGGGCGATAAACCGGTCTCGATCAAAGGGCTTATAGCGCTCACCGAATGCTTTGGATGGACTTCCGACTGCGATTTCAAGGATGTGGCTGCGATCGAAGACAGCCGGACACTTCATTGGTGAGTCACGCCGGCCGGTTTTCTTTGTCGTGCGATCCCAATAGTTCTCGATTTCTTCTCTAGTAATACCGCTCATCTGCATGGACATATTTTTAAACCGTACAATTCGGTCTCCGTCCGCATACATATGTGCGTCTGCGATAACATAGGGCTGGGGCCCATAGCCGAATTCCTTGACCTCGACTTCATAGATGACATGGCGGGTTTCCGGTGTTACCGGTCCGCGGCACTTCAGGATGCTTGGCACACTGACAACGGGCGCACAATAAACGCCCGGCTTATCCGTCACCCAGCCCATGCGCTGCATTAAAACTCTCAAGGTGTGGGCGCAGCATTCGTACATCAGCGTTCCCGGCATGACCATGTCATCCACGAAATGACAGGTTAAAAACCAGTCATCGGCATGGATATCGGATTCTGCCTGAATCATTCCCAGGCCGTAGCGCCCACCGTCAGGGTCCAGATCGATGATGCGATCGATCAATTTCATGCGGCCGCCGGGAAGTCTGAGCGAGTCGGGCAGGGTGATTCCCGCAAAGGCCTTGCCGAAACATCCGGCCGCGTTGCCGCTGCGAAGCGCCTCGACCGCCGAATCATCATAACTTTCTTTGTTCAGTGTCACCAGCGGTTTCCAGTTGGAAGGTTTTTTTCCGGCAACCTGTTCGTTGTCATCACCGGTCAATATGATGCCGCCGGAATTTTTAACTTCTTCTTCGGTAAAAAATCCGGCACAGCCGTCGGTCATGGTAATCAGGGGTGTGGCGCCGATAAATCCGTTGAAGCTGAACAGGAATAAATACGTATCCCCTTGGCGGATGAATTTACGGATTGCAATTTCATAACGAATCGTTTCACCCGGAAGGGGCATTTCCCGATGAAATTTAACGGCGGCATCCAGCAGCCGGTATGTTCTTTTTCCTTTCACCGCCAGATCGATGCCCAGATATGCGCAGAGGAACAGATCGGCCTGACCGGCTTCGACGGATATACAAACGGGTGCATGTCCGCCGTCCAGGTACCATACTCCCGGCAATACATCATGTTCAGTGACAATGCGTCCGGGACCCAGGGACCCTTTTTTGCCTTCAACCGACAGGATGCGGTCCACCAGCATCAGGGGTTCATCCGGTAACCGTACTCTGGCCGGATACGTGTCAACCACGGCAAACTCGGGTCCCAGCACCCTGGCAACAGAACCTGTGGCAAATTCAAGGCAGTCCTTTCGGGAAAAGGCGAGGCTGGGGCTGGAGAGCGGAATTTGGCCTCCGGCCCGCAGGGGCCGCAGGGGCCGCAGGGGCCTACGCCCCGGAGGGAATGCGGCCTCCGGCCCATAGGGATCATAGGGGCCTACGCCCCGGAGGGAATGCGGAATCGATTCTTCGCTCCGGTTGACGGCCTGTTCGAGAAGCTCGGTCTGGAAAGCAAATGTCTTGCCATAATCTTGGGTGATTTCATTGGAGAAATCCAGAAACTTTTGATGGGCTTCAGCGGTGGTTTTCGCAATTTTCTCGGCAGTTTCGATCATATCCGAAAATCGGGTACCGATGTCCTCTGTCCTCTGCCCTCTGTCTTCCGTCCTCTGTCTTCCGTCCTCTGTCCTCTGTTCTCTGTCCTCTGTCCTCTGTCCTCTGTTCTCTGCTCTCTGCCCTCTGTTCTCTGTTTTCTGTCTTTTGTCCTCTATGTGCGGCAGGGCAGGGGTGAGTGTTTTTCCGCCAACTGTTACCTTTATCCGGTTTTGGGATATTTTATCGGCCGGTTCAATCATCGCCGGTGGATAAGATTTGGGGCTGTAAAGTTTTTCAAGATCAACCGGCACCCGCTCAGAGATTAAAGCCGCTAGAACCTTAACGATGGTCGTGTAGTCGTCTTCTCCCCGGATACAGGCTGAAAGCGCCAGATGGGGTTTGTCCTGCAGGATGCTGTCAATCATGCGGGTGCAAGAGGAATAGGGCCCCATTTCCAGAAATATTCGTACGCCGTCGCGGTAGGCCTGATGCACCGTTGCCGTGAAATCAAAACCGTGCAATGCCTGGTTAAGGATGGAGTCGGCAGCCTTTTTTGCTGTTAATTTGAAAGACCGGCCGAGGGCGCAGCTGTAAAAACGGAGGCCTTCCGGTTGATAAGTTGGGAAAACATGCAACTCCCTGTAGTCATCCATGACCGGCCTCAGGGCGTCACAATGTACCGTAACGACACCGTCCAGATAAATGGCCTCGCATTTGAGCTCTTTAATAGCGGCCCGGACATCCTGCCTGCGCCCGCCAATGACGCATTCATCGGGTGTGTTTATGATTAGCAGGCGGGTGGTTCTATATTGGCCGGCGATCCGGCGGACCGAATGGGCTGCGCGGTTCACCACCGCCACGCACCAGTCGACATCTTCATCAGGGGCAACATTCCATGCCTTGCGGGCCGCATTACAGGGACCGGAAAGTTCGGTCGAAAACAAATCGGTTTTTTTCATACGCTGCAGCATTTCACCACGTTCCGGCCACACACCCATGGCAAAATATCCCGCCGACTCACCCAGACTGTATCCAATTACGGCTGAGGGTGCGATGCTGAAATGGGCCATCAGTTCGGCGACCACAGATCCGTGAACTACCTGGCCGAAGATCATTATCAGAGGATCGGAGATGATTTTTTCATAGGCCGATTTTTGCCAGCCCGGCTCCCACGAAACCCGCCAGGGGACATAACATTCCGGTAACAGCTGGGTCTTTAATTGCAGGGTTCGCGCATCCATGCTGTGCAATATCTCCGGCCAATGCACCCCGATATCCCGACCCATGGTCAAATAGTGGCTCCCCGAACCCGGAAAGATAAAGGCCAGTTCTCCGGTGTGTCCCAAAGGATTGGGCGCATAGCTGATACCACTTCTTCCCGTCATTTTCCGGGGACTATCCGATAAAACCGCTTCCCGGGCTTCAGCAATCCGGTCTTTTAGTTGGGACAAATCATCGGCAACAATCGAAAGGGCGTAGTGGTACTTTGGAGTTAGGCCTTTTTTAAGATACCATGCGCGGGCGGCCACTTCGACGGCGGTATCTTTGACATTGCGGCCATTACCACTGGGGGTAGTGAGGTGCCTTTCAATGTGCTGATTGAGTGAGTCCAAACCGGAAAGCAGGGATTTTCTGCTTTGCCCCTCAACGGCAAAGAGCCCCAAACATTTAAATCCCAGTGGTTTTTTTCTCTCCAGTCGAACTTTTTGAATGACATCATTTTTGAGTAGATTTTCCGACTCACAATCAAACCCTGCTAGGATGACATGCATGCAATTGCCGTCGGTTGTCATGGATCCGACCATTGCGTTGCGTGCACCGTCCTCGCGATCTCTGAGCCAGAACTGAGGATAGGCAGGGAAGTGAAACTTATTCTGGCGCCAGAGCGGATTTTCAGGTGTCGTAAAGTTTGTCAACGGCGGGATGATTTCATGATAAAGGCTTAATCCGGTTTTGACCACGGAAGCCAAAGCGGCTGCAGCACCGGTGTGACCGATATTGGCCTTAATGGATCCAATGGCGCAGGGAGCATTTTGATTTCCCATAAACTCATGCAGAGCCAGGGATTCCAGGTTATCTTCGGCAGGATGGCCGCTGCCGTGAGTTTCCATAAAGCTAATCGTCGAGGGCGCAACCCCGGCTTCCCGGCAACAACGTTTGAGGGAGCGAACATAGGCTTCTTTTGAAGGCAGATTTGTGTCAACGCCGCCGCCGCTTGCGCTGCCGATTCCTTTAATGACAGCATATACCCTGTCACCGTCAGCAATTGCGCGGTCAAGCCGTTTGATGACCACTGCCGCAGCCCCTTCCCCGGGCAAGGTCCCGTCTGCAGAACGATCAAAGGGGCGGATGCCCCGATGTTGTGAAAATGCTCTTGTGCGGTGGGCCAAAATAATGTTGCGGACATCCCCGCTTAAATCCACAGCTCCCACTAAAAATGCTTCCGCTTCATTTTGCCTCAAAGCGCTTACGCCGATATCAAGCGCTTTTAACCCGGAGGCCTCTTCACAGGACACTACGAAACTCGGGCTGCCAAAGTGAAATTCCCGGGCGATTCGGCTGGCGACAATGCCGCCTAAAGCGCCTAAGGTGCGGCTCGCAGTGAGAGGCGGGTTGCAGGCGTCTTGCAATGATTCCAGCCAGGTATGTTTTTCGCTATTTTGGGGATTCCATCCGAGTTTTTCTGTCCACCGGTCAATCACATTGAACAGATGCCAGCGCAAATGAAAATTGGCGGCTTCGAAATCAAAATCAATGCCGATAATGGCACCCATGTCAGGCCGTTCTTCTCGTAATGCTAATCCGGCATCCCTCATAGCTGCCGCAGCGGTTTTCAGCATAAGGAGTTGCTGAGGGAGAATATCAAGGATTTCTTTGGGCGGGATATGAAACTCACCGGCGTCAATGGACACATCACTGCAGAATCCTCCGATTAGCGCTTGATTCTTGAGCCACCGGTCGGCTGCCTGATCGCATCCTTTCCAACGCCGGCCGGGACGTGGTTTTAAATTTGTGTTACCGTTAAAAATCAGTTCCTGGAAATCGCGCAGAGAGGTTAATGATCCAAAAACCGTTCCCATACCGATGATGGCGATATCGGAATTTTGAATTTTGAATTCGGAATTCGGAGCTAAAGAGTGGTTTAAAGTGGGGTTTTCTATCGCGTTTTCCACTTGCAGTTTTCCACCCTCTAAGTTCAAAAAATCTGCCGGCTTACCTTCCGACTTAGGCCATCCACTTTCTGAATTCGAATCCCATTCTTCCAGTAATAAATGGGCGTTTATGCCGCCAAAACCAAAGGCACTCACCGCCGCACGTCGCGGGAAATCTTCTTTTCTGCGGTGCCAGGTTTCAGGTTGTGTTTGCACGCGAAATGGACTGTTGAACAAGGGGCTGTGCCGGGAAACTTTATTGAAATTCAATGAAGGTGGTAAAATTTTATGGTGTAATGCCAGCAACGTCTTAATCATTCCGGCAGCGGCGGCGGCAGTCAGTAAATGGCCGATCATGGCTTTCACCGAGCCGATGGCGCACTGATTCTTTACCCAGCCGGATTCTCCCCACAATTTGATCAAACTGTGGAGCTCAGTCATGTCTCCCAAAGGTGTTCCGGCGCCATGACACTCGATCAAATCGATATCATGGGGAGACCAGCCGCAGGAGTCATAGGCGCCGGTCATGGCGCGCACCTGGCCTTCACTGTCCGGGGCAAGCAAATTTCCACGTATATCATTGGAAAGACCGACACCCTGAATCAAACCGAAAATCGGGTCCCGGTCGCGCAGGGCATCCGCCAGACGCTTTAAAACCAGTATGCCGGCACCTTCTCCGACAACAAGTCCATCGGCGCCTTCATCAAAAGGGGCGCAACGTCCGGAGGGGGACAATGCTTTTAGCTGGCTGAAGCCGACCTGGGTAAACAGGCAATTGGGTCTTGAAACGCCGCCTGCCAGCATGGCATCCGTACGATGGGCATGCAATTCGTCACAGGCCAGTTTGACTGCATAGAGGGAAGATGCGCAAGCGGCGTCAAGGGTGTAAGTTCCACCGCCAAGACCAAAAGCTCTAGCCAGAATAGCACCGGGTAGACCTGTTACCCTGCCGGACAGATATTGAGCACGGGAGAAAGATGGCACACCGGCATTAAATTTATCAGGAGTCAAGCCAGCAAATAATTTTTCTTCAAAGGCGGGGCCCAGAATCTGTGAGGTGATCTCAGACGTCGCATCGGTCGGCAATGCAATGGCAGCCAGAATCACACCGGTGCGCCGACGGGTTAGTGATGTTTCCGGAATGCCTATAATGGCTTCTTTGCCGACCTGCAGTACGATGTGATAAAGCGGGTCGAGTGCTGCCAACAGATTTGGGTCGATATCAATACCGGCAAGATCAAACTTAAAATCATCTATGAGACCGCAGCGCTTTGAATACGCTTTATCCGGCTGGGGTTGCGGATGATACATCGAGTCAGGAGCGACGCGCCAACGGCCAGGATGTACTTCACCGCAAGCATCCACCCCGTTTAGGATGTTTTGCCAGAAAATCTCAATGTTACGGGCTCCGGGAAACAACCCGGCCATCCCGACGACAGCTATTGGTTTTTTTTGACTCATCATCGTATAACGAATGAATATTTTCGATTGAATATTGAATATTTAAGGAATTCTTTCGATTTTAAAAAGGACGGAGCGAGGCGACATCCAAAAATCTTAAATTTCAATTCCTCGATAAATCGGGATTTACGCTTCGCTACACCCGGCTAGCCCTGGCTAGGTCCTCTTCATTCTTAAATCTATACTTATACCTTAATGGACATAGCATGGCAAGCAGCAATAAAATCTTTTTAGCCAAAAAAAGGATCGGGATAAGCGTGAACAAGAAAGGATTTCAGATAGAGTCAGGATTTTTTGTTTTTTTAAGCCGGCTTGAGGGCTGCACCAACGGGTTGAGTATTTAATGAAGACTATGACCAAGGTACAAAACTTCAAACTCTTTTAAAAGTGAGCGCAAGGTTTGGACACTCGCAAGATCAATGCTCTGCTTGCATTTCATTGCCGCCTGAAGCATTTTGTGCAGTACGGATAGCGTATCACTGTATTTTTCTGAATCCGGTCGGACACGCTGAGTCATAAAGTACTGGGATATTGTATGCTGGATCATGGTTGCATGTTCCTCCTTGTTGGAAACCCAACGAACCAGTTGATTGTAATTCACCGGATTTTGCTTGCTCAGCTCGGCGATTTTTTTCATGGATTTTTCGATGGTGACCGAATGCTCATAGATCAAATTCGCCCTTAACTCATCGTCATAGACGCCACAGGGAATCTCACAGTGGGCTAAGACATTGTCAGCCATGACAAACAATAAGAAGAAGCCTACCGCCAACGAAGTGATTGTGGTTCTCATGATGATTACCTCCTTATGATTCCTTATCGTCAAAACATCCTGCTATACCTTACCTGTCTGCGAAATTAAACTATCAGGACACACAGCATGGGGCTAATGTTTACTACCTCACCATAGTGCTGAAATTTGAATTGTCAAGGCAAAAAAAGTTTCAAAGTCTTAAGATGCAGATCTCTAAATTCTTTTATCTTTTACCGGCATAATACTTGACAAAATTACTTCATCAAAGTAATTTGTCTACAGACTATTTTCATTTAGATAGGTTTAATGAATACACCAAGGAGCTTTTAAGAAACAAAAATACAAAAACGAATCGAGGAGACTACAAAAATGACTATTTTAAAGAAAGATCTATCATCTTTGAGAAAAGAGTTTAAGGCCGTTGAAAAGAAGATGGAAATACTGCTGAAGACTGTTGAGAAAAGTGGCAAAGCACCAAAGGCGGCTGCAACAAAAGCCGTCACAAGAAAAACCGTAAAAGCGATAGCTACCAAAAAAGCACCGCTGAAGAGGGCGGCAGCGAAAAAAACGACGACACAGACTACTGCGACAGATAAGATATTGGGAATTATCAAACGATTCAAAAAAGGGGTTGACGTACCCACACTGAAGAAAAAAACTGGTTTTGATGATAAAAAAGTTCGCAATATTGTTTTCAGAGCCGGCAAAGAAGGCAAAATTAAAAAAACCGGCAGAGGGATCTATGTCAGTGCCTAACGTTGAGTTTTTGTCACTATTGTTAAATGTTTGAGCAAGAGGCATACGCTTTGGATCGGCCTTATGGGACTATGAAAAAAAATCACCTGTTATCATTGTATTTTCTGCTTTGGGCTGCCTTTTATGCAACAGGACCCGCCAACGCCTCCAATGAAATTACCCGGGTTTGGAATGGAAACATCATTATTGAGACCCATGACTCGGTCCTAGCTGAAATTTTCAAAGAATTATATGATAAATATTCGATAGAAGTTTCAGGGTTGGAGAGCAGAGAAACTGATAAGATTACCTTTTCCTTCGAAGCCGACACTTTGGAAGCCTTGCTGAGGGGGTTGCTGCGGTATCTTGGCGTTAAAAACTTTGCCATCCAGTTTGCTGACGCTACACTGACGAAAATCGTGGTGGTGCCGGATTCAATGAGCGATATCACTACATCCGAAAATGTGCAAATGGATCAAAGGGATCAGGTAGAGGCGCTAAGCGTTGCTCAAATACAGAGCATTGTTGCGTTTTCCCAGGCGGAATCATTGGATTTGATAGCGGGTGATATCATCATTGAGTATGACGGTGTCCGCATAACCAGCGCCCAACAGCTTGTAGAAGAGGTTGAAAAAAAATCTGGAAAAAGTCAGGTAGAAATGATCGTCATCCGGGAAAAAAATCCTGTGCGGCTGATTCTTGCCGGAGGGATTATCGGCGTAAGGATTATGACGAAGAAAATATCGAAAGAAGAAATAAACGCCATTTATTAGCCGGATTTAACCCGTCAAAATGTGAGAATTCAGACTTCGAACAGACTGAACATCTTTTTTTTTGGGGTGAGGTCCTTATCTTCTCCCCCCTTTTTTTAGATAACCGGGCGAAACCATTTAAACGACCGCTGCCCTTGAATGGTCTCTTCACATTTTTTGGGCATGATTTTAAGCAGAGTCGTCAGTATTCGATAAGGCCAAGCTCCCGGCAGTGAAAATATAATTTGTCGACCGATGCGTACATATTTGAGTTCAGAAATGATGACTCGATTTAGATAACAGGCGTATCCTTTTAAAGCCGCCGGAGGTTCATGATAAGATTGTATGACAGCTTCAGCTGCCAACTGTGCACTTTTATGTGCATAGTAGATGCCTTCGCCCAGTAAGGGGTCTGCCAGACCGCAGGCGTCGCCCAGCAGCAAAACATTTCCGTATCCGGGCGTCGTAAGATAGTTGCCATAGGGCAAGGCATGGCTTGCAGGGGCGGGGATATGCTCACTGGAAATACGAATTGAGTTCAGGAATGCTTCATAACCATTTCTCAGTAATTTACCTGCTTTAGCGTTCAACCCGCAAATGCCTATCACCCGAAAATGTTCTCCCGGAAAACACCAGGCATATCCCCAGGGGATATGGCCGAGGTATATATGGGGGTAATCCGGAAGCTCAGGTGTTTGCCGGCTTGGCACAAAAACTTCCAAAGCGGTGGCCAAATTTGATTTCCATTCAGTATGAATGAAGTTCTTTGAGGCCAGCAACCCTCTCACTTTGCTGACTGCACCGTCGGCACCGAAAATGAATTTTCCGAAAAATTCACTACCCTTCTCAGTTGAAATTTTTCCCCCCCCATCCAAATAATCAAGAGAGATGACTTTTTCACCGGGTCTGAACTCTGCGCCTGCCCGGCAGGCCAATTTTAGCCAAAAAGAGTCATAGGCAGTGCGCTGCACGAAGTGAAAGGGATAATCCAGTTGGCTTTTGAAGGAAGTGCCGGTGCTGCTGACCACTCGGTATTTAATACTACTGCAGCTGATTATCAGTTCAGATTTCAGAAAATCGATGGTTGTTTGGAAGATGCTTTCCAGTAGCTTTACGGTTTTCCATGTCAAAAGTCCACCACAAAGTTTTTCTCTGGGGAAGGCGCTTTTGTCGAGAATCAGGACTCTGAAACCTCTTGACGCCAGCAGGTATGCCGCGGTGGATCCTGCAGGACCCGCTCCTATCACGATCGCATCGAAGCTGTATTTGGGATTCATAGTAGCGAATTGGTTGACTATCAAAGAAGGTGAAATAAAAGTAGCCCGCATATTCCAATGATTGAATATTTGCGGAATGTAGTCGATTTAAATAAGACAGAGCATAGTGATTCATTAAAAAATCAATAATCAATAGTCCATTCTCCGCCGGCGGATCCGGGTTAGGTGATCTCTGGTAGAACATCTTATTAGATAAACAAAATTATTTCAATAACCGAGTTTGCCCATATTGGCTATTCTTTGCCATGTTGTTTATGCAACATCTGGATTAGATGAGGCCGCGTTATTTTCTCATTGCGTGTGAATAAAAGAGATTCAAGTTTTATGCTATGGTAACCGGAATTATTTCATTATTATTTTAAATAATAATGTATTAATTACTAAGATTAATTAAAATAGTTATCAAAATATTTATATAAAATAAAAAAAAATACTTGAAATAAAGAAAAAAATAATATAAACATATATGTATGGGTCAAAAAAAGACATTTTCCACCAGACTTGATGTAAATTGCCTCAAAGCCTTGAAGCATCTTGCAGTTGATGAGGATAAATCCATTGGCGTTCTCTTGGAGGAGGCCATCGAGGATCTCATTAGGAAATATAAAAAAAAGAAAAAGAAGTGATAGAACAGTCGGCAAGGTTATTTAGACATGATTCCTGTCGATATAAACCCCGATAAATTGGAACCAAACAGGTAAGAATTTTATAATGCTAGGTTGAATCTGATGAATTTTGAGTATTTGGGAAGTCTTGCCACCAAAAAGTACTAAAATTTCTAGGGACCAAGGAGAGGTATGAAAATGCCTGCAACCAGCAATAGCAATTTTTTAGAGGAAAAAGAAAACTGTGTTTATCACGGTGGGAACAATGATCGCGATGGTCTTACAGTCGAGTGTATTTGTCCAAAATGTGGTGTCTCCCATAGAATAAAACTGCTTTGGAGCGGACGAGGGAAGCCAAAAAAATACTGTCAGCCCTGCAAGAGCTTTGTTTCGACCATAGAATCCGTAGATTTTTGCGGCCTTCCCGCAGATATTCACAAGAACATTGAAAAAGCCGTTTAGCAGACTCGTATTGCCATCCCTCAGCCAAAGATAACCCCAATATTGCAACGATAGGGTAAAGAGGCGGCAGTCCGCGACTTAGGCTAAAGCTCTGTATCGTGGTTTAAAGGCCTTGAGCAGGGATGGATCCAATATCGCTTGATAACCAATCAGGCGTGCCACAATCTCCCCATTGGAATCAGAAAAGGTAAAATTTCCCCGCATTTTGTGGTTGGTAACTTCACTAGCCTCCAGCACCACTGTTACACCATCTGCTGGGAATTGATGCCGATACTGACGATATGAGCTCACGTAACTTGGCAGCGATACTGTTTCTTTTTCTTCAAAACACCATAGAATTGCCATCTGGAAGGCACAATCCAGCACCAGGGGATCGGCAATCCAGCGATCCCTCAAGGGGGAAGAAATCCATTCCTTCGGCCCGGGCGCTGACGAAATATGTGCCACCATTCCGCGGGATGAACAGCTGACAATTTTGCGAATTCCACGAAGCTGGAAGCCGTGAAAAAGAATTTCATCGTAGACGTCCTGAATATTTTTTGTATAAGCCCCGGCAATCATAGCCTTGGAAAATTGATAAGGAGGCGCCGGGACCAGGCGATCACTTAAAATGGCTCTGGCTCGAGAATGAATTACATCCTGTCCGGTCTCTTGGCCGCCTCTCAATTCAACCGCCACTTCATAAAACTCGCCATTCTTTTTAAGTTTACCGGCAAACAGACTAATATAGTGTTTCTCATGCTCCAGGCGAATTCCTTTTAGAATTTGAATATCATCCAGACCATGCAGGATCAGGCCGGGGTTTTGATGCAGCGCGCCATGGGCAAACCATTCCGTCATCAGTGCCAGTGGCACCACCGGTTTGTCGTCAATAATATGGGAATTCAGCACAGGATATCGCGAAATATCGATTTTACGTTCAAAGCATAGGGCAAGCTGCTGTTTTTTAATAACCGCTGGAGATTTCACCAGTGCGGGGCGCTTCAATTCTTTACGGTCTTTTATTTCAGCTCCGATGACAACTTCCACCGCAGCATTTTTGCTCGCCATCATTTCATAAATAAGGCACCTGGCTCCCTCTTCGGTAGGAATCAGATGGATGCCCTTGCGTTCAAATTCGCGCTTCAAACCCGGTGTCACCATGCCGCCGTCCCATGGTCCCCAGTTGATTGCAATAACCCGGCAATCATCTCTTCTGAACGATTCGGCCTGAGCAATCTTGTTTAAGGCCTCATTGGCCATGGCATAATCCACCTGTCCTTTGTTGCCGAATCGTGCGGCGACTGAGGAAAAAACGACCAGATATTTTAAGGGATCTTTGCGTGTGGCCTTTATCAGATTATTCAAACCCCTGACCTTGGTATCAAAAACCCGCTCAAATTGATCAGGAGTTTTATCGATGATCAGGCGATCTTCCAGCACGCCGGCACCGTGGATGATACCGGCGATAGGACCGT
>Ga0316192_10002296_pt1 | contig 14022 bp, 14 predicted proteins | sample MerIslwburrow_MG_FD_204931 | JGI IMG/M metagenome (GOLD analysis project Ga0316192, IMG submission 204931) | Coastal sediment microbial communities from Maine, United States - Merrow Island worm burrow | ecosystem: Environmental > Aquatic > Marine > Coastal > Sediment | place: USA: Maine...
GTGCGTAGTTGTCTTCGTTGGCAACTATAAAGTTTGCAGATGGATTTACGAGGTATCCTGCACCTCGGCATGCACCTTGGGTTTCGCAATCCACGTCGAATCCAGATCGCCCCCTTGGTTACTGTAGGTGAGACATTCTATATGAGTTGTAAGTTCCCGGCTAGCGCCAGGTTTTTGCTTTACGTTGATTGCTGCTATTTGGCGTGAAAGGCTTTATGTCTTGATTAGGTGTGACTTAACCCCGTTTCAGGATGCGCTGTTTTTCGCGTGCCCAGTCTTTATCTTTTAGGGTGGCGCGTTTGTCGTGTTCCTGTTTGCCCTTGGCCAGACCAATCTCAACTTTGACGCGGTTGTCTTTCCAGTACATGGCGATGGGGACTATGGTGTAGCCTTGGCGTTCTACGGCTCCTGCCAGCTGGTCTAGTTCGCGCCGGTTGAGCAGCAGCTTACGGATGCGGTTCTGGTCCGGATGGATGTGGGTTGATGCGGTTGGCAGCGGTGTGATCAGGGTGTTGGTCATAAACGCCTCACCGTTTTTGAGAAAGACGTGGCTGTCGCGCATTTGCACTCGACCGGCGCGCAGGCTTTTGACTTCCCAGCCTTGCAAGGAAATGCCCGCTTCGTATTTGTCCTCGATATAAAAGTCATGTTTGGCTTTTTTATTGAGGACGATGGTGCCGCTTGGTTTTTTAGGTTTAGTAGCCATAGCGCGCAATTATAGCTAAGTCTTTTAGTTTCAGAAGGTTTTTTCCCTTAAATCGCAATATTTATCGATTCAGCGTAAAATTCGCTATCTATTTAATTTAACTAGATTTGATTGGGCTTGGCTAATCAGATGAGGGAGTAGCAGGGAATGCAGGTAAAGACGCGACTGGCGGCATTGGTGCTGGGATTGATGATGACTCTGCTGGCGCCGACGGTGTTTGCCGCGGAAGAGGCTGTTGGTTTTGGTGAATCCGTGGATCAGCTGTTTGGTGTCTTGGTGGGGTATGTCTATGCAGTCACCTTTTTTGATGTGTTGGGTTTTGTTGATGGTGTGACGCTGCCGTTTGCGGTGGCCTGGTTGGCTGTTGGTGCGATCTATTTCACTTTTCGTATGGGCTTTGTCAATATTCGCGCTTTTGGCCATGCCATTAAGTGTGTTCGTGGTAAGTACGATGATCCAAAGGATATCGGTGAAACCACTCACTTTCAGGCGCTGTCGACGGCGCTTTCTGCCACGGTTGGTTTGGGTAATATCGCCGGGGTGGCGATTGCGATCAGTATCGGTGGGCCGGGGGCAACCTTTTGGATGATCGTGGCCGGTTTCTTCGGCATGGTGGCCAAGTTCACTGAATGTACCCTGGGGCAGATGTATCGTCAGGTGCGCCCTGATGGGCATGTGATGGGTGGGGCGATGGAATACCTCAGCCGTGGTCTGGCCGATGTGGGTTGGACTAAGACAGGCAAGGTATTGGCAGTGTTGTTTTGTGTGATGTGTATTGGCGGTTCGCTTGGAGCCGGTAATGCCTTTCAGGTGAGTCAGTCGCTGTCTGCGGTAAAACAGAGTGTTCCGGGAATTGCTGACAGCCCGTGGATTTATGGCTTGATTATGGCGGTGATGGTTGCGTTGGTGATCATTGGCGGTATTAAACGTATTGCTCACGTTACTCAGGCAATTGTGCCGTCCATGTGCGGCATTTATGTACTGGCTTGTCTGTGGATCATCTTGAGTAATGTTTCTATGGTGCCAGAGATGCTGGTTCAGATTGTTGCCGGTGCCTTTACCCCTGAAGCTGGCCTGGGCGGCATTATCGGTGTGTTGGTGGTTGGTTTCCAACGGGCGGCTTTTTCCAGTGAGGCTGGCATCGGTTCAGCGGCGATTGCTCACTCCACGGCAAGAACTAAATATCCAGTACGTGAAGGCATAGTCGCTTTGCTGGAACCTTTCATTGATACGATTGTGGTCTGCACCATGACGGCGCTGGTGATTATCATCACCGGTGTTTATAACAGCCCCGAGACCGCTGACCTGGTGGCCAGTAAACAAGGCGCCGCGTTGACCAGTGCTGCCTTTGGCACGGTGATCTCCTGGTTTCCTTTGATTTTGACGCTGGCAGTAGTGTTGTTTGCCTTTAGTACCATGATTTCGTGGTCTTATTATGGTGAGCGTTGCTGGTCTTATCTGTTTGGTGAACAGTCGGCGATGGCGTTTAGGATCATGTTTGTGATTGTGGTTTTCCTGGGATCGATCACCAGCGCTTCCAATATTCTCGATTTCAGTGATTTGATGATTTTGTCGATGGCCTTTCCCAATCTTATTGGTTTGTATTTTTTGCAGGGTAAGGTGCGTGCGGCGCTGGATGTGTATATGCAGAAGTTGCGTAATGGTGATTTTGAGCGTGAATTGCTTGAACGTGACTGAGTTGTAGGTAGGTAGTTAATGGCTAATATTAATCGTAGTGCTCTGGTGCCATATTCGGCGGCTGAAATGTATGCCCTTGTCGATGACATTGATGCCTATCAGAGCTTTTTACCCTGGTGTAAATCCAGCCGGGTTCTAAGTCGTGATGAGGATGTTGTGCGCGGCTCATTGGAGCTGAGTAAGGCCGGTATCGAAAAGGCCTTTACCACCTGCAATCGGGTACAAAAAAACAAGATGATTGAGATGCGTCTGGAAGAGGGGCCGTTTCATCATCTGGAAGGCTTTTGGCGTTTTGATGTGCTGGATGAAACCGCCTGCAAGATATCCCTGTTAATGGAATTTGAGTTTTCCAGTAAAATACTTAGCCTGACAGTGGGACCGGTGTTTAATCAAATCGCCAATTCACTTGTTGATGCCTTTTGTAAACGAGCGACTGAGGTTTATGGTGAGCGATAATAAGATTAAGGTCGAGGTGGCTTTTGCCCGCCCTGATGGTCAGCTGATTCTGGCCGTGGATGTACCTGCTGAGGCGACAGTGGAAGAGATCGTCAAACTCTCAGGGATTATGGAAAAATTCCCTGAGATTGATCTGGCGGTGAACAAGGTCGGCGTATTTGGCAAGTTAACCAAGCTGACCAATACGCTGCGTGAGGGTGATCGCATCGAGATCTATCGCAAGCTGATCGCCGACCCGAAAGAGGTGCGCCGCAAGCGTGCGGAAGAAGGTAAGAAGATGAAAAAGGGTGGCGGTGACGTTTAGTTCGGCAAGCTGCTCGCGGCTTCTTCAATCTTGCTGAGCGTGTCATTCTCAAAATAGAGAATAAGGTGTTTACGCGCTGTTTCAACGCCATCTTCACGCAGGCTATAAAGATAGTCCCAACGATTCGGGTGAAAAGGGTCGGTCAGCTGCGGTGAGCCGAGCACAAACCTGGCCTGATTTGTGGTCATTCCAACTTTGAGTTTTTCCAGCATCTCAGGCGTAATCATGTTGCCTTGTTGGATGTCGAGTTTATGCGGGCTGCAACCTAAAAGAAGGCTTGCGCAAAGCGATATAGAAATGAGAAGCTTTTGCATTAGCAATTTGATCAACTATTATTTGAAATTATCAGAGGCCGGAATCTTACACCATACGGGATTTGGCTGCCATTGCGACTGAGCGTTAAGGAGTTTTAGCTTGTCACAACAAGAATTAAAAAATGCAGGTCTTAAGGCAACAGTGCCGCGGCTCAAGATTCTGGAAATCCTGGAAACCAATCAGGATCAGCACATGGGGGCTGAGGACGTCTATAAACACCTGCTCGATAGCAATGAAGATATTGGTCTGGCGACTGTTTATCGTGTTCTAACTCAGTTTGAACAGGCTGGTCTGGTGGCGCGCCACCATTTTGAGGGTGGTCATTCGGTGTTTGAGCTGGACCATGGCGAACACCATGATCATATGCTTTGCGTTAAGTGTGGCCGGGTGGATGAGTTTATGGATGACACTATTGAAGAACGACAAAAGGCCATTGCTGAAAAGGCGGGCTACAAGATCACCGATCATAGTTTGTATATCTACGGCGTCTGTTCTGACTGCCAGAAAAAAGAAAAATAACCTGTAGCTATCCGGGCTACCAGCTAAGCCAATTCAGCGCGGTTAATCATCTCTTCGGCATGGGCGCGGGTCTGGCTGGTGATTTCTACACCGCCAAGCATACGGGCGATCTCATCCTGACGGGCAGTTTCTGACAGTTCGATAATGTTGGTCTGGGTCGATTTTTTGTTGGTCTGTTTACTGACCTGAAAATGCTGGTGGCCCAGCGCTGCCACCTGGGGCAGGTGGGTAACGCAAAGCACCTGATGGCTTTCGCCCAGGTTGCGGAGTTGACGACCAACGGTCTCGGCCACGGCGCCACCGATGCCCGTGTCTACCTCATCGAAGATCAGGGTTGGGATCTGCTGGCTGTTGCAGAGCAGCACTTCTATTGCCAGCGAGATGCGTGACAGCTCGCCGCCTGAGGCTACTTTTGACAATGGTTTGGCCGGTTGTCCGGGGTTGGCGGCCACCTCAAAGCTGATGTTTTCCAGTCCATGACGATGGGGTGTGGCGGTTTCTCTGGCCATTAGGCCAATGCTGAATTTGCCTGCCGGCATGCCTAGTTGCTGAATAATACCGGTGACCTGTTTGGCCAGTTTGCTGGCGGCCTTGCTGCGCTTTTGTCTCAACTTGGCGGCCGTGTCGGCAAACTGTTGTGTCAGTTGTTCGATCTTTTGTTCCAGGCTCTCTAGTTCGATGTCGACGTTTTCCAGTTGTTGCAGTTCGTCAGTGAAACTATTCAGCAGTTCGGGCAGGGCCTCGGGTTTGACGTGGTGTTTGCGGGCCATGTCGTGGATGCTGGTGAGGCGTTGTTCGACCTGGTTGAGTCGCTCTGGATCAAGTTCGACGCGGTCAACATAGTGGCGCAGTTCATTGCAGCCTTCCTGGATCTGGATGCTGGCCTCATTGAGCATGTCGCAGATGCCTGCCAGTTGTGGTTCGAGCTGGCGTAGTGGTTCCAGGCTAGCCAGGTGCTGGTTGATCAGGCCGAGGGCGCTGCCATGGTCGTTTTCATACAGACCTTCCAGCGCTGCACTGCACTGTTGCAACAGATTGCCGCCATTGGCGAGACGGCGTTGTTCTACGTCCAGCTGTTGCAGTTCGTTGTCGCCCAGCGCCAACGCCTCTAACTCTTGAGTATGGAAACGCAGCAGTTCAAGTCGGGCATCTTTTTCACGGGCATTCTGGCGCAGGGTTTCTAATTGCTGGTTTGTCTGTTTCCAGTCCTGAAAAATGGTTTGAACCTCTGTGGCCAATTGTTTGTTGCCGGCGTAGTCGTCCAGCAGGTGACGTTGAACATCAGGTTTGAGCAGCGACTGGTGCTGATGCTGGCCGTGGATGTTTACCAGCATTTCGCCCAGTTGTTTCATTAGTTGCAAAGGGGCAGGGCTGCCGTTGATGTAACCGCGTGAACGGCCCTCGGCGGAGATGATACGGCGCAAGACGCATTCGTCGGCGGCGTCGAGGTCGTGATCCTTAAGCCAGCTCTGCACCGCGGTGAGTTTTTCGGTGTCGAAATGGGCGCAAATCTCAGCCCGTTCAGCACCGTGGCGTACTACCTCGCTGTCGGCCCGGTCACCCAGTACCAGCCCGAGGGCATCGACGAGTATGGACTTGCCGGCGCCGGTCTCGCCGGTCATCACCGACATGCCTGTTTTCAGGTCGAGTTCAAGTAGCTCGATGATGGCGAAGTTGCGGATATAGATTTGATTTAGCATAGGGTGTTTCTAACTGTTATTAGCCCCAGCCCATCTTGGCGCGTAGCAGTTGGTAATGGTCGTGACCGGCCGGGTGGATCAGGCGAATCGGTTTATCCTTTTTGTGAATGATAATGCGATCCTCGTCGAGAATAGCGAAGTTGTCCTGGCCGTCCAGGGTGATGCGGACATGGGGTTGGCTGCCAGGTTTGACCACCAGTTCAATCTCGCTGTCAGCGTCGATTACCAGCGGGCGATTGCTGAGGGTGTGGGGGCAGATCGGTACCAGGATGATGGCGTTCATACTGGGGTGCAGGATCGGACCGCCGCCGGATAAAGCGTAGGCAGTGGAACCGGTTGGGGTAGAGACAATCATACCGTCGGAACGCTGGCCATTAACCAGCAGGCCGTCGATGAAGGTTTCAAACTCAATCATGCGCACCGAGTTCCACTTGTGGATCACCACGTCGTTGAAGGCGTAGCCCTCGTCAATAATCTTGCCGTCTCGTTCGACACGTGAGACCAGTAGAAAGCGTTTTTCTTCGTGGTAGTCGCCGTCGAGAATTTCACCCAGTTTTTCCATCATGTCATCGGGTGAGATGTCTGCCAGAAAGCCAAGCCGACCGAGGTTGATGCCTACCAGAGGGATGTCGTAGTCGGCCAGGGCGCGGGCAGAGTGGAGGATGGTGCCGTCACCACCGACGACGATGGCGAGGTCGCAGCGCTGTCCAAGCTGTTCAAAGTCGACGGTTTCCAATTCAGATGGCGGCAGGGTCTTGGCGGCGCTCTCGCTGAGAATGACTTTGATATCCCGGCTCATCAGGAAGTTGATCAGCGTGGTGATGGTGCCACCAATGCTCAGGTCGCTGAATTTGCTGATAATGCCAATTGTTTTGAATTCTGTTTTCATAGGGGCAACTCTATGATAATTGAGATGATTTATCCATATTAGTATTTATTGGAATTGCCTTGACAGTGCTGGGGACAGTTGGTAGCTTTTTTGCTGCTCGATGGTCTGCTTGCAGCCAGTCAGGGCAATCCCTTTTGAATTTGAATCTTACCTTAGTTTATACATATCCATAATGGTAATTGATGACCTTAACGAGCGCTCTCAGCATCTGCTTAGAAGCCTGATCGAAACCTATATCCAGCAGGGTCAGCCAGTGGGCTCGCGCAGTCTGGCCTCGGATTCGAGGCTGGATGTCAGTCCGGCGACGGTGCGCAATGTGATGGCTGATCTGGAAGATCTTGGCCTGATTGTTTCGCCGCACACCTCGGCAGGGCGTATTCCCACCGCCAAGGGTTATCGTATTTTTGTCGACAGCCTGTTAAAGGTGAATCCGTTGCGGGCTGGTGAGGTTCGAAGAATTGAAAAAGAGTTGAAGGGGGCTTCTGATAAAAACACCGACGCCTTGATCAGTCGTGCCTCGGGGTTGTTGTCTGAGGTGAGTCATCTGGCCGGGGTGGTGATGGTGCCGAATCAGATTGGTTTGGCATTGCAGCATATTGAGTTCATGCCTTTGTCGGAAAAGCGGGTGTTGGCGATTCTAGTGATCAGCCCATCAGATGTGCGCAATATTGTCATCCATACTGAGCGTGAATACGCCAAACCTGAGCTGGAAAAGATTGCCAATTATTTGAATTCAGCCTTTGCCGGCAAGGGTCTGGCGGCGGTGCGTGAAACCCTGTTGCGGGAGATGCGTGAGGCCAAGGCGGATATGGACGCGCTGATGCAGTCGGCCATCGAAATGGCGGGCAAGGTGTTTGAGTCTGCCGGCGAGGGCAAGGGTGATTATGTCATGGCGGGTCAGACCAATCTGATGGGCTGTTCCGGCTTGTCGCACGTGGATCGCTTGCGGCAGTTGTTCGAGGCCTTTAATGCCAAGCAGGATATCCTTTATCTATTAGATAGCAGCATGCAGTCCAAAGGGGTGAAGCTGTTTATTGGCGAGGAATCGGGTTATCAGGTGCTGGATGAGTGCAGTGTGGTGACGGCTCCGTATGAGGTGGATGGTCAGTGTCTCGGCGTGCTCGGGGTGATTGGCCCAACCCGCATGGCCTATGAACGTGTTATCCCGATTGTTGATGTCACGGCAAAATTATTGGGTTATGCCTTGAATCAGCGTTAACTATCCCCATATTCCCCTCAGGGAATAATCAGTACTTTACTTTAAGTGATTGATATTAGTGATATCATGGCGCCCGCCAGGACGGGCCGTATTTTTGGAGTGAGAGACCAGAGGTCATGACAAAACAAACAAACGAGAACAATGAAGCAATGGAATCCCAGGAAAATATTGACGCTGTTGAGGCAGTTGAGGGTGAAGTGATTGAAGAAACCAGCGCTGAGGCAGGTCCAGATTCAGATAAGCCTAGCTATGATGAGCTGGTGCTGGCTCTGCAACAGACTCAGGCCAAGGCCGATGAGCAGCGTGATCAGGTGTTACGGGTGCAAGCTGAGCTGGAAAATGTTCGCCGTCGTGCTGAGCGTGATGTTCAGGGGGCGCACAAGTTTGCCCTGGAAAAATTCGTTAACGAACTGCTGCCAGTGAAAGATAGCCTGGAAATGGGTGGCGCTGCTGCCAAAGTGGAAGGCAGTGACCTGGGCAAGGTTAGCGAAGGTATCGAATTGACGGTGAAGTTGATGACCGATGTGATGGCCAAGTTTGGTGTTGTCGAAGTTAATCCAGTGGGTCAGCCATTTGATCCTGAACTGCATCAGGCCATGTCGATGCAGGATGTGCCGGACGCCAAACCCAATACAGTCATTACTGTATTCCAGAAAGGTTATCAGCTGAATGAGCGCCTGGTGCGCCCAGCCATGGTTGTAGTCGCCGGGGCTAAATCGGGTGGCCAGCCATCAAGTGAGAATAGTATCGACGAAATGGCTTGAGATGGGCTTGAAATAGATTTGGGCCACCCCCATATGTTTGGGAAGCGTCGTTAACAACCAGATTTTTTGAATTTACAGATATTTACGGAGAACAAGCAATGGGCAAAATTATAGGTATTGACCTCGGCACCACAAATTCGTGTGTGGCGGTGATGGAAGGCGGCAAGCCACGTGTTATCGAAAGCAGCGAAGGCGATCGCACCACTCCTTCAATCATTGCCTACGCCGATGATAACGAAGTACTGGTAGGGCAGTCGGCCAAGCGCCAGGCAGTCACTAATCCAGCCAATACCCTGTATGCCATCAAGCGCCTGATTGGACGTCGCTTTAAGGATAAAGAAGTTCAGAAAGACATCAAAATGGTGCCTTACAACATTGTTGAAGCCGACAATGGTGATGCCTGGGTTGAGGTAAATGGCAAGAAGATGGCGGCACCGGAAATTTCTGCCCGCGTCTTGATGAAGATGAAAAAGACCGCTGAAGATTATCTTGGTGAAGAGGTAACGGAAGCGGTTATTACCGTGCCTGCCTACTTTAATGACTCACAGCGTCAGGCTACTAAGGATGCCGGTAAGATTGCCGGGCTGGATGTGAAACGTATCATCAATGAACCGACTGCCGCTGCCCTGGCTTATGGTATGGACAAAAAGACGGGTGATCGCAAGATCGCGGTTTATGACCTGGGTGGTGGTACTTTCGATGTCTCTATCATCGAAATTGCTGAGATCGAAGGTGAACACCAGATCGAAGTGTTGTCTACCAATGGTGACACCTTCCTCGGTGGTGAAGATTTTGATATGCGTCTGATCGATTATTTGTCAGATGAGTTCAAGAAAGAAAGTGGTATTGATCTGCATACTGATCCAATGGCGCTACAGCGTCTGAAAGAAGCGGCTGAAAAGACCAAGATTGAACTGTCATCCAGCCAGCAGACTGATGTTAATCTGCCGTACATCACTGCTGATGCTTCAGGTCCTAAACATCTGAACATTAAAGTAAGTCGTGCCAAGCTTGAGTCGCTGGTTGATGATCTGGTTACGCGTACCATTGAACCTTGCCGAGTTGCTCTGAAGGATGCTGGTCTGTCAGCGTCAGATATTGATGATGTCATTCTGGTCGGTGGTCAGACTCGTATGCCTAAGGTTCAGGAAGCAGTACAGGCGTTCTTCGGTAAGGAGCCACGTCGTGACGTGAATCCTGATGAAGCCGTTGCTGTTGGTGCTTCGATTCAGGGCGGTGTCTTGGGTGGTGAAGTTAAAGATGTGTTGTTGCTTGATGTTACGCCACTGTCTCTGGGTATCGAAACCATGGGCGGCGTGATGACCAAGCTGATTGACAAGAATACTACTATCCCGACCAAGGCCAATCAGGTTTTCTCAACGGCTGATGATAATCAAACAGCGGTAACCGTGCATGTGTTGCAGGGTGAGCGTGAGCAGGCTGCGGGTAATAAATCTCTGGGTCGTTTTGACCTGGGTGATATTCCACCAGCACCACGTGGTGTGCCGCAGATCGATGTTATTTTTGATATCGATGCCAACGGTATTCTGAATGTTTCGGCCAAGGACAAGGCGACCGGTAAAGAGACCTCTATCACTATCAAGGCTTCTTCAGGCCTGTCTGATGACGATGTTGAAAATATGGTCAAAGATGCTGAGGCTCATGCCGAGGAAGATCGTAAGTTCCACGAACTGGTTACTGCACGTAACACTGCTGACGGCATGATTCACGCTACAACCAAGTCCATGACTGAGTTGGGTGAGCAGGTTGAAGCGGAAGAAAAGGCAAGCATCGAAGCTGCGATTGAAACCTTGAAGGAAGCCATGAAGGGTGACGACAAGGATGATATCGAAGCCAAAACTCAGGCCTTGACTGAAGTCTCTGGCAAGCTGGCCGAGCGTGTTTATGCGCAGAAGGGTGCAGAAGGCGCTGGCGAAGCCCAACCTGAAGCAAGCGCTGAATCAGCTGCCAAGGATGATGTGGTTGATGCTGAGTTTGAGGAAGTTAAAGAAGACAAGTAAACCAAAAGTTGGTGAGGTAAGGTGATGACAGGCGTGGTCTTTGGCTCCGCCTGTCGTTGCGTGTTAGGGAACCGCAAATGCCATCGTGGCATTATGAATAATTGAAGCTTAGATTTATGTCCAAACGAGATTTATACGAAGTTCTAGGGGTGGCAAAAAACGCCAGCGAAGCTGATATTAAGAAAGCTTATCGCCGTGCGGCGCAGAAACACCATCCTGATCGCAATCCTGATAATGCTGATGCAGAAGAGAAGTTTAAAGAGGCCAAGCAGGCCTATGAAGTTCTCTCCAATGCCCAGAAACGTGCTGCCTATGACCAGTTTGGTCATGCCGGGGTAGATTCTTCTGCCGCTGGCGGGCCTGGTGCTGGCCACGCCGGTGCGGGTAATTTCGGTGATATTTTTGGCGATGTCTTCGGCGATATCTTTGGTGGTGCACGCGGCGGCGCTGGCGGTGGTGCCAATGTCTATCGTGGCGCTGATCTGCGTTACAACCTCGATCTGAGTCTGGAAGAAGCGGTGGCCGGAACTACGGTTAAGGTCCGCGTACCTACTCATGTTGCCTGTAAACCTTGTGATGGTTCGGGTGCCAAGAAGGGTACTAGTCCAATCATCTGTGCCACCTGTGGTGGTCATGGTCAGGTGCGGGTGCAGCAGGGTTTCTTTTCCTTGCAGCAAACCTGCCCCCATTGTCAGGGCAAGGGCAAGGTAATCAAAGAGCCTTGTGGTAGCTGTCACGGTCAGGGTCGCGTTAAAGAGCAGAAAACACTATCGGTGAAGATCCCTGCCGGTGTTGATACTGGCGATCGTATTCGCCTGGCTGGTGAAGGTGAAGCGGGCGAGAATGGTGGCCCGGCCGGTGATCTGTATGTGCAGGTCAAGGTTCGTCCACACGCCATTTTTAGTCGTGAAGAGAGTGATCTTTTCTGCGAAATGCCGATCAGTTTTGTCACCGCTGTTATGGGTGGTGAGCTGGATGTGCCGACCCTGGTGGGGCGTGTGAAATTGAAAATCCCTGCTGAGACGCAGACCGGTAAAGTGTTCCGCCTGCGTGGCAAGGGTGTTAAGTCGGTTCATGGTGGTGCTGTGGGTGATTTGATGTGTCGGGTTGAGGTGGAAACACCGGTAAATCTGAGTCGCAAGCAAAAAGAGCTGCTGGAGCAGTTTCAGCAGGCTATGGAAGAGGGTGATGGCAAGCACAGTCCTCGTAGCAGTCACTGGTTTGATGGTGTGAAGAAATTTTTTGAAGACATGAAGCCGTAAGTGTTGGTTCTGATCTGACGTTTACTGGGAGACAAACATGACAAGAATTGCGATTGCTGGCGCTGCCGGTCGCATGGGCCGCAACCTGATTGATGCCTGTCATCAACACCCGAGTTTGACCGTGGCGGCGGCTACTGAACGGAGTGGAAGTTCTTTGCTGGGGGCGGATGCCGGCGAGCTGGCTGGTGTCGGTAATCTTGGGGTGGCCCTGGTGGATGATCTGTCTGCGGTAACGGACCGGTTCGATGTTCTGATCGATTTTACCTCTATAGAGGCGACGCTGAGTCATCTGGAGATTTGCCGCAAGGCGGGTTGTTCGCTGGTGATTGGTACTACCGGTTTTAGTGATGAACAAAAACAGCAGATTACCGCCGCGGCAGGTGATGTCTCGATTGTTTTTGCGCCGAATATGAGTGTCGGCGTCAATCTGACCCTGAAGCTGCTGGCTATGGCGGCGCGGGTGTTGGGTGATGAGGTGGATATCGAGATTATCGAGGCCCATCATCGCCACAAGGTTGATGCTCCATCCGGTACGGCCCTGCGGATGGGTGAGGTGGTGGCGGAGGCCCTTGGTCGTGACTTGAACGAATGTGCAGTTTATGGTCGTGAAGGCCATACCGGTGAGCGTGAGCGTAAGACGATTGGTTTTGAGACTATTCGTGCCGGTGATATCGTCGGAGAACACACTGTCATGTTTGCCGATATCGGCGAGCGGCTTGAGATTACCCATAAGGCCTCCAGTCGTATGACCTTTGCCAATGGCGCCGCGCGGGCAGCAGCCTGGCTGGGTGATAAAGATAAGGGTTTGTTTGATATGCAGGACGTGCTCGGTCTAAAAGACTAAATCTGGCTTTTTGCGGTAGATGTGCATGGACAAAACAGTCTATCTAAAGTAAAATTCTGCCGATTTTGTACCAGTATTTGAAGGCGGGGTGGATCGAGAGAACCACCCCGCTTTTTGCAGATAGCGCTTGGAGGAAGAATTGGATAAGTCGGCCCTGTTAGTATTGGAAGATGGTACCGCGTTCTATGGTAAAGCCATTGGTGCGGAAGGGCAGACGGTTGGTGAGGTGGTGTTTAATACCTCGATGACTGGTTATCAGGAAATCCTTACCGATCCCTCCTATTGTCGTCAGATCGTTACCCTCACTTACCCGCACATCGGTAATGTTGGCACCAATAACGAAGACGAAGAGTCTGGTGAGGTTGTTGCCAGTGGTCTGGTGATTCGTGACCTGCCCCTGGTTGCCAGCAGCTGGCGTAATCAGGAAAGTCTTGATGTCTATCTCAAGCGCCACAATGTGGTGGCTATTGCCGACATCGATACCCGCAAACTGACCCGCATCCTGCGTCAAAAGGGCGCCCAGGCTGGTTGTATCGTCGCCGGTGTTGACCTGGATGAAGCAAAGGTCCTGGCTGCGGCCAAAGGCTTCGGCGGTTTGAAGGGCATGGATCTTGCCAAAGAAGTGACCACCCGTCAGCCGTTTGAGTGGGCTCAGGGTAGCTGGACTATCAAGGCTGGCCTGCCAGATGCACCGCATCCTGTTGAAAAAAACCTGCCCCATCACGTGGTTGCCTATGACTATGGTGTGAAGCGCAACATCTTGCGCATGCTGGTGGATCGCGGTTGTCGCCTGACTGTGGTGCCGGCACAGACACCTGCTTCTGAGGTGCTGGCTATGAATCCTGATGGTGTGTTTCTGTCTAACGGCCCGGGTGATCCAGAGCCTTGTGATTACGCCATCGCCGCCATCAAAGAAATTCTGCAAACCAGAGTGCCTGTATTTGGCATCTGTCTCGGTCATCAGTTGCTGGCACTGGCCAGTGGCGCTAAGACTGTGAAGATGAAATTTGGTCACCATGGCGGTAATCACCCTGTCTTTGATGAGGATGCCAAACGCGTCATGATCACCAGCCAGAACCATGGTTTTGCTGTTGATGAGGCAAGCCTGCCGGCCAATCTGCGTGCCACTCATCGTTCGCTGTTTGATAGTTCGCTGCAGGGCATTCATCGCACTGACGTTGCCGCATTTAGTTTTCAAGGCCACCCTGAGGCAAGCCCGGGCCCACATGATGCGGCGCCGCTGTTCGATCATTTTATCGAGCTGATTCAAGCCGCCAAACAATAATTACCCAACTTACTATTTAAGTTTAAGTACCAGCAATCGA
>Ga0316192_10002297_pt1 | contig 14019 bp, 9 predicted proteins | sample MerIslwburrow_MG_FD_204931 | JGI IMG/M metagenome (GOLD analysis project Ga0316192, IMG submission 204931) | Coastal sediment microbial communities from Maine, United States - Merrow Island worm burrow | ecosystem: Environmental > Aquatic > Marine > Coastal > Sediment | place: USA: Maine...
TCAACCACCGGGTCACTGATCTCGACCACCGCAACGGTGTTTTCGTCCCGCCCCGGTTCCAGCACCGACAGGGTTGCATTGGGCGGATCGCTTGCGAAGTTGTCTGGACCCGCGCCCGCTGTCCATTGCTCCATATAGGCCGGCATCGGCAGGTGACCGGCGAGGCGTACCGGCCGATCCGAGAAGTACAGGGTTTGCTGGCCCACATTGACCAGCCGCAGAGTTTTGTCGTCGGCTTTCAAGTCTTCAGCGGTCTGCACGAACATGAGTTGGATTTTCTGCTCTTCCGCCTGCGCCAAGGTCACACCAAAGCTCAGTGGGACAGCCAGTGCGGTCAGGGCCGCAGCAGTTATGAGCGTACGTCTTGTGGTCATTGATTAATCACTCGGGTATTCAGGGTCATGAGAAAGCGGGCCGCGTCCGGAACTGGAGGCGGCCCGTGTGTTTCACCACCGTAACAAACCCAGGGTGCCGGCTACTGCGGTCCGCTCTGCAGGTGATGAATCGGGTTGCCGTCCACCGCTATTGCTTTGGTATTCTCCAGCTTCTTGACGTCCGCTTCGCTAAGTTTCGGCCGGTCCACCGTGAGCGTTAGCTTGTTGAGCTTGGCCGTAAGCGTAAACGGCGGCTTGTAATCCGCATCGTTCACGCCAGTCAGCGTGTCGGAGCCAATGTCGAAACTCTCGTCCCATTGCAGGATCATCGGCAGCGTTCGCTCCACCTTTTCGGTGGCCACGACTTTGCCGTCCACCTTGAGGGTACCGGTGCCGGATCGGCCGAGACCGCTCATGTTGTTGTACAGCAGCGTTCCGACGCCGAGGCCGTCGTATTTGAAGTCGAACTCGACCACGTGTTGGCCTGGCGAGAGCGCTTCCGGACCTTCCCACTTGACGCGCTTCAGGTCGATCAGGTTCCACAGGAACACCGGCTTGCCTTCCAGCAGGTAGAATCCGTAGCCGGCGAAACGTCCGCCCGATGTGAGGATCATGCCCTCGGCACCGCCTTCCGGCACCGTAATGTCGGCAGTGATGGTGTAGGAGCTGTTGAGCAGGAACGGGGAATCGCCCTGCGGCAGGCCGACCATCGGGTGAGTGTAAATAAACTCCGTCCGCCCGGCGGTGATGTTCGGTCGTGGCGCCACGATGCGTGCCGCCACCGAGGCGTCCAGCGGGAAAACCTGATACTTCTTGGCCTCCTCGATGAACACTTTCTTCAGTTCCGCCACTTTCTCCGGATTCTGGTCAGCGATGTCGTTGGCCTGGCTGAAGTCATTGCTCAGGTCGTAGAGCTGGAAAACCTGGTTGTTCAGTGGATCCGGGTTCGCCGCTCCGAAAGCCTGCCAGGGCGCACGGTTGACCTTCGTGCTCAAAAGCCAGCCCTCGTCGTAAAGCGCCCACTGGCCCATCATCTCGAAGTATTGCGTCTTGTGGCGTGAGGGTACCTCAGCGTTCTCGGCGTCGAAGGTATAGAGGAAGCTCGTTCCCTCCACGGGCGCCTGTTTGATGCCATCCACTTCGTCAGGCGCGGGAATGCCGGTTGCCTCCAGGATGGTGGGCACCACGTCGATAACGTGTATGAATTGCTCGCGCAGGGCCCCCTTGTCCTTGATGCGTGCCGGCCACGACACCACCATGTTCTGGTTGATGCCGCCGAGCCTGGACGCGTTCTGCTTGAACCAGTCGAACGGTGTGTCAAATGCCCAGGACCAGCCCGCCGACATGTGGTTGTAGGTCTCCTCGGTCCCCCAGACGTCGTACCACTTCATCTGCACATCCACGGGCATCTCGTTGACGCCGTTGAAGAAGGCCACTTCGTTGGGCGTCCCCAGCGGGCCGCCTTCAGCGCTGGTGCCGTTGTCGCCGTTGATGTAGATGATGAGTGTGTTGTCGAGTCTGCCCAGATCCTCAAAGGTCTGGATGACGCGGCCAATTTCATGGTCGTTGTAGGCCGCGTAGGCGGCGAACACCTCCACCTGGCGGATAAAGAGCTTCTTTTCCTCGGCGCTGAGCTGATCCCATGGCTTCAGCACATCATTGGGCCACGGCGTCAGCTGAGCATTCTCATCAATCACGCCAAGTTTTTTCTGGTTTTCGTAGATTGTGTCGCGCAGCGTGTTGTAGCCGTCGTCGAACAAGTGCATGGCGCTGATTTTATCCACCCATTCCTTGGTCGGGTGATGCGGCGCATGGGTGGCGCCGGGCGCGTACTTGATGAAGATGGGCTTGGACGGGTCGGTCTGGTGCATCCGCGAGATGTAGTCGATGGCATCGTCGGCCATGCCGGTGATGAGGTTCCAGCCCGGCTTTCCGTCGAACGGATAGATCTGGGTGGTGTTGCGGAACAGGTTGGGCTGCCATTGGTTCGCGTCCCCGCCGACGAATCCGTAGAAGTACTCGAAACCCAGGCCGGTGGGCCACTGGTCGAACGGTCCGACCTGGCTGGCGGCAAACGCAGGGGTGTTGTGATCCTTGCCGAACCAGGAGGTGGCGTAGCCGTTATCGAGCAGGATCCGTCCGATGGTGGCTTTGTCCTTGGCGATGATGCTGTTATAGCCGGGAAATCCCGTGGACTGCTCGGAAATCACGCCGAAACCGGCCGAATGGTGGTTCCGACCGGTGATCAGAGCGGCGCGCGTCGGTGAGCACAGGGCGGTGGAGAAGACCCGGTTGTAGCGCAATCCCTCATCTGCGATGCGATCCATGGTCGGAGTCGGGATGACGCCGCCGAAGGTGCTGGGCACGCCGAAGCCGGCGTCGTCGGTGATGATCAGCAGGATGTTGGGCGCTTCCTTGGGCGGGACGATGGCCGGCGCCCACCACGGCGTCGAGTCAAGGGCATCGTCCTTGATGACGCCACCGAATTCCGGATCGGGTGCGGGGAGCTGTTTGCCGTCAATCGTGATCGTCGCGCTTGGGGACCCAATCTCGCTGGTCGCCGCCGCGGCTGTAGGTAAAACCCCGGACAGGCACCCCACCATGGCGAGCGCCGAGTATATACACCTTCGCGTAAATGGGTTCGGTTTCACGGAAACGTGAAGCATGGTTCGTCGCCCTCCTGCTGCTGGGTTTGAGTTCCAGAAAGAGGGTCAAGGGCTGGTGTAGTGTCTCCCAGATGACTTAACAGCTGCGCTGGCCCTCGCGGTCACTGACGGCGTTGCGGATCGTCGTAATAGCGCTGGCTATTCCGTCTCACCGCGCCTTGTCAGTAACTACAATGCCTGCCCACAACTTGGAAGACACTACACTAGCACTTGGCCATTTCCGGAGACGCTGGCCGACTGGACTTTGGAATTATCTCGTTTTCTTCCGCATCGTCCTTGACATTTCGCGACAGAATCGAGTCTCGCTGAGGAATATCTGACTTACTGGAGGGAATGGTTCTATGCTTTGCTGGTCGGTCCTTGGCCGAGTGCTCAAATGGGAGAATGATTTGTTCGCCATGATGTCGGCGACATCCCCGACCAGCGCCGGAAAGCCCGGTCGAAGGCGGCCGCTTCGGAGTAGTCCAGCGCCGTTGCGATATCAGTGATCGCGAGTCGTGTGTCGCGCAAAAGCTGCCGGGCAATGTCATAACGGGTCTCGTCGATCAATGCCTTAAAGCTGGTGCCATCGGCGCGAAGGCGGCGGTTCAGGGTGCGCCGATGGATCGCAAAGACCGCAGCGACCTGGGATATAGAGGTCTCTTCCTGGCCGGCCCCTGCGATCAGCAGTCGACGCAACACCCGCCGAAGCTGGGTGGCCAGGTCGCCACCTCCGCGGGCCTCCAGTCTCTCGATTTCGCACATGATCTGGGCATGTATCTGAGCGTTGGCTCCACTCAGTCGCCGGTCGAGGAAGGAAGCCGGGAAAACGACCACTGAGCGCTGGTCGCCGAACGACAGGCGGTTACCAAAAAAACGCCGGTAGGGCTTGATGTCATCCGGCCTGGCCCTGAACAGGCATATCTCGCTGGCCTTCCAACCCGGACCGACGAGGGTCTTGAGCGTGTTGTAGGTCACCGCCATGGCGAGATCGTAGATCTGCGCCGTGCCGACGATGGTGGGCTGGTAGATGGTGTACGCGACCACCGCCCGGTCGCCGTTTACCCACATGGTTGGGATGGCCCCACGGTCGTGCAGGTGTAGATACAAAATCGTGTTTCGCAGCGCGCTGCCGACGTCGGGCGCGTGGGCGGCGAGGCGGCCGACCACCCCCAGCACATCCAGACCGGCGTTCTGGCCCACCAGCAGCCCAAAGTGCGGACACTGGGTGCGCGCCGCACACAGTGACAGCAGCCGACCCGCGTCGGCGAAGGGGATCGTGTTCTCGCCATCCTCGAACCAGATTTGATCGAAACCAGCCTCGGCCATCACAGCATCTGCATCGACGCCAAAGTCAGCCAGTAACCGGGGTATTCCGAGGAGCGGTGCGATGCGTACATCGCCCTCCTTGACCAGGGCAAGATCGGCCGGCGCGGGCTGGATTCCTGGGTTCACAGGCACTGTAATTCGCCGGTGCTCATCAATTGCTCCACCTGCGACATGACGGGCGGCGTTTTGAAAGGGTCTCGGTCGAGTGCGAGGCAAGGCGAAAACGACGGAGAAAGCGCAGTTTACACCCAGTAAATGACCATTTTGAGGGCGTTTTAAACACGCCTAGGCGTCGACCCTGGACAGCATGATCAACGCCAGGATCCCGGTCGCAAGCGGTATGGCCAGAGTGGTCAGGGCTGGATTCAGACCGAACACCAGTCCCGTGTTGGCGGCAACCTGGGTTGCGATCTGGAACAGAATGCCACAGCCCAAAGCCAGCACCACACGCTTTCCCATGGACGTCGAGCGCGGTGTACCGAAGGCGAAGGGGATCGCCAGCAATACCATGACCCCGGTGGCCAGCGGCAACGTCAGTTTCTGCCACAAGGCCAGTTCGTAGCGGTCGGTTTGTTGAACCCCGACCGCGAGATAGCGAATGTAGGCGTAGAGTTGCGATACCGACATGGTCTCCGGCGGAAGCTCGATCAAAGCAACCTGGTCCGCGGTCATATACGATTCCCAGCGCATCAATTGGCGCTGCTCGGTGGTGACGTTGGCGCCGTCAATTTTCTTCACCACCAGATCCTGTAACAGCCAGTTTTCCGGATCATCGATGTCTGCCTGGGCGGCATGGATGTACAGTTTGATCTGCCTGTCCGCGTCCATTTCAAGGATGTCGATGTCTGCCGGGATCTGGCTGAGAAGCACCTTGCCGATGCGGATAAACCGGTTGTCGTGGTGCATCCAGTAGCCTTCGTCTATCTGCTGCACTTCGTCGGTTGATTGCGCCAGCAATTGTTGCCGGACCGCGTTTTGATGCATCCCTGAGACGACGAACTGATCCAGCAGAGCCGCTGTAAGCATCAGCACGATCCCACTTTTCAGCACCGCCCATGCAATCCGGGCACCCGAGATCCCGGCGGCCTGTGCGGCGATCACCTCGCTATGCTGGGCCAGCAGAACCAACGCGATCGTCGCGCCCATCAACGCGCCAAACGGCAGCAGTTCGAGGGTGCGGGGTGCGAGCATCCGAACTTCATACAGCAGAGCATCGACCAGCCCATAGTCGCCGGTGCCCACATCATCCAACTGCTGTATCAGATCCAGGAAACTGAACAACGGGACCAGCGCCAGCATGACAAACATCAACGCCTTGCCGAATTCCATGCCGATGTATCGATCCAGGCGGTTCATCGGGGGTCAGATACGGCCTTTGCGCCACGGTCCGAACAGCAGCATAGACAGCAGCGCTGCCAACAACGCAAGCGGCCACCAGAGCCCGGGGACGGGACCGACCAATCCCTCCTGTACCAGGTTCTTGGAGAACGCCAACAGGTTGTAAAACACCGCATAGGCCAGCACGGTGGCCAACACCCGGGCGAATCGCCCTTGTCTGGGTTTTACCCGGCTCAAGGGTACGGCCAGAAGCGCCAGTAGAACGGTCGCCGCCGGCGTGCTCAAGCGCCACTGAAATTCGGCCACGTCCTTTGGACTGGATGATTGGCTCAGCGCCATGGTGCCCTGGTTTTTGCTTTTGAGCGCCACGCTGTCGGGTTCCTGGTCTCTCAACACAAGTCGCAGGCGCTTGAACCGACCGATCAGATCGCGGCTTCCGGTTCGATCCAGATGATAGACAACGCCATCTTCGAACACGAACTCCAGAGGGCTGACGGCGCTTCGTGGTGGCTGAATCAAACGTTTTGCCACGATCAGCCGGGTTGCGTCTTCCTTCCCGACCTGGACAATGACGTCGCCCGCGGACTGGGTCGCGTGGTCTACCGTATCGGCGAGAATCGCATAGCCCGAATCCGGGTCGAAGAAGAACTGCTGCGCCTCAAGGTCGGCGATTTCGAATTCGGCGGCCACCTGGGCCAACAGCAGGTAACGCTGATGATAGGCCCAGGGCCTTGCGAACAGCGAGATACTGGCGACGATCAGGGCGATCACCAGGGACACCTTGAGAACGATGCCGACCAGGTGCATTTCGCCGACACCGCAGGCGGAGATGGCGGTGATCTCGCTGTCCGAGTGCATCCGTCCCAGCCCCACCGAAACACCGAAGTACAGGGATACCGGGAGCAGTATTTCCAGCGCGATCAGCAACTTTATCAGAACCAGTTTCGCCATCGTATCCGTTGGGATCAGTCCGGCGGCGACGTCGTTGAGCACGACTGCGGTACTGAAGCTGGCGAAGACCACGCAGAACAGCGCCACGATGAGCACGAACGGCCGGGTGATTTCCCGGCTGACATAGCGGGAAATGATCACCCGGATGCGCAGCCCGAATCGACGGGCAGACCCCGCGTCACCGCCCGATCAGCCACTTTGCGCTTCGACCCGATGCCGCAAAACGCGCGTGCGGTGCGGAGTGCAGAGGCGGGGGCATGGCTGCGGGAATGACGGCAATTCATGGTTTCTGTGCAGGTGTCCGAAGGGCTTACAGCGTTCCGGCATTGGGAGATTGGAGCGCCGGACTTTTGAACTGATACAATTGCGCCACACGCTGCGGCATCATATCGTCTTGAAATGATCCGCGCACTGCAACAAGACACTGCGCTGCGCAGCCGCCGATGTGGCCACAGCCTCGTATCGGAGCGTTCGCCGCAGATGACATCGGACACCGCCGTCGGCAGGGTGGATACCGTGACAACCCCGTTCCCATGACCCGCGATGCGGGCTATCTCAATGGCAGGAATCCGTGAGTATCTTTGACAAATTTCAAGACCTGGCCACCGACCTCGAGGCGCTCAAGGCGCTTGGGATCATGCCCTTCGGGGCTGTGATCGAGGAGATTTCCTCGGCAACAGAGGGCGTCGTCCAGGGGTGTCCGGTGATACTCGCGGGCACCAACAATTATCTGGGCCTGACCTTCGACCCGGAATGCATCGAGGCCGGCCGGGCGGCATTGCTCCATCAGGGTACAGGCACCACAGGATCCCGTTTGGCCAACGGCAGTTATGCCGGACACCTGGCTTTGGAGCAGGAACTGGCGACGTTTTTCGGGGTTGAGTCGGCGATCGTATTCTCTACCGGGTTCCTGGCAACGATGGGTTCGGTGGGTACCTTGGCGGGTCCGGGGGACACGATTCTGATCGATGCCGACTGTCACGCCAGTATTTACGAGGGCACGCGCCTCAGCGGCGCCGAGGTGATTCGCTTCCGCCATAACAGCCCGGACGACCTGGAGCGCCGCCTGCGCCGCCTTGGCGAGCGTGCGGCAAACGCCTTGATTGTGGTGGAGGGCATTTACAGCATGCTGGGCGACCAGTCGCCGCTGGCGGAGATCGCTGCCGTGAAAAGCCGGTATGGCGCCTACTTAATGGTTGACGAAGCGCACTCCGTCGGCGTGCTGGGCGCAACCGGGCGTGGGTTGGCACAGCAGGCCGGCGTTGAAGACGCTGTGGATTTTGTCGTGGGAACGTTCAGCAAAAGCCTGGGCTCCGTAGGCGGTTTCTGTGTAAGTCGGCATCCTGAGCTGGACCTGGTGCGCTACAAGGCGCGCTCCTATGTGTTTACCGCCTCGCTCGCACCCTCGGTCATTGCCTCCACCCGCGTGGCCCTCCGTATCCTCGAAGCGGGCCACACTTTGCGCGAACAACTCTGGCGCAATGCCAATCGACTGTATCAGGCCCTGGAGCAGGCCGGTTTCCGGCTTGGGTCTCATCCCGGACCGGTGATCGCAGTCGAGGTGGACAGCAAGGAACAGGCGCTGGTCTGGTGGCGCCGCTTGCTGGAGCAGGGGGTCTACGTCAATCTGGTGTTGCCGCCGGCGACCCCGACCGGCACCTGCCTGCTCCGATGCAGCCTCAGCGCTGCTCACAGTGTGGCCCAGGTCGACCACATCGCCGAAGCCATGAGCGCATTGACCGAGAACCAGTCCAATTCGTCAGCAGCGTAACTAGGGAAGGTATGATCGATTGCTGCGATCGCGCCGGCGTCTTTGCGCGCTCTCGTGCAAGGCGCACCGAGCGAAGTTGGCGCGAGGAAAATAAGTGAGCTGCCAATGAGCGAGGTGCAACGCGGTACGAGGGGCGCAAAGGCCCGGCCCCGCTGGGGTTTCGCCCACAAGGGCACATCTGTCGCGTTTCCCGGCTTGGCCATAGAATGACTATGGCGCTGCGCCGTGAGCCTCGCATCTGCGCCCTTGTGGACCGAAACGCGATTCGTATCAATTGATCATACCTTCCCTAGGCAGCCGCCCCAGGGGCTGCAAGACCTCTTTAATCCGCCCCGAATCGGGTTAGCCGGGAGATGGTTACTGCCCGGCCGCGGATCTTTTCAGGCGCAAGCTAAAAGCGCTCCCAGTACAGCACGCTGCAAAGAGTTTTGACTCCCATGAACAGGCTTTTTTTTCACATTATCGGTGACCCGCCGGTCCGGCTGTGGGGGATCTCCCCGCGTGAAAGGCTGTGCCGCCAGATCCGACAGGTGAGCGACGCATGTCCAATAGAGGATCTGGACGCTCTGTCGGACGACGACACCGTACTCATGGTCCAAAGTGGCTATGTGACCGAGGTGCGTGCTTTTCAGCGCCTGCTCACACGAGTCGACGCGGTATTGCGCTGCCCGTCGGACGGTCGTTACGCGGCCGCCTACGTCTCCGCCGCCAATGCGCCGGCGGCCAACGCCTTGCTGCGAGATGAGCCTGCCCATGCACCGGACACGTTGCAAACCCTGGAGCCCTCGGATCTGGATGTCTTCGACAAAAAGCTGCGTCGGTCAGCCCCACCCATGCTGGAACCGATTTCGGAACAAAACCGGGATGGTCTCGAGAGCGAATTGTACGGCAATGCCTACAAGGGCATTACCGATCTGGTGACCAAGTTCTTCTGGCCCAGACCCGCCAGGCATGTGGTGCGCTGGTGCGCCGCGGCTGGCGCCACCCCCAACATGATCACCGGCGTTGGTTTTGTATTGATGATGCTGGCCGGCCTGTTGTTTTGGCAGGGGCACTACGCGCTGGGACTGCTGGCCGGATGGATCATGACGTTTCTGGATACCGTCGATGGCAAGTTGGCCCGTGTGACGGTTCAGTCCAGCCGAATCGGCCATCTGCTCGATCATGGCATGGACCTGTTGCATCCGCCGGTCTGGTACATCCTCTGGGGCATGGGGCTGGGTCAGTTCGAACCGCCGCTGGGCCTGGATCTGAGCACCCTGAACTGGTTGATTGTGATCGGCTATGTGGGTGGGCGCGTGTGCGAAGCCTTGTTTCACCAGCTTGGCAGTTGCAGCATTTTCGGCTGGCAGCCGTTCGATGCTTATTTTCGGCTGGTCACAGCGCGGCGCAATCCGTGCCTGATTCTGTTGACCCTGGCGCTTGTTCTCGGTCGGCCCGACTGGGGTTTCATCGCCGTTGCCCTGTGGACCGTGCTCACCACTTTGATTCTGTTTCTTCGCCTGCTGCAGGGCACCGTGGCGCGGGCAAAGTCTGGACCACTGGAGCCCTGGCTGGGCGATTCAGATCAGGCCGCGCGAGCATATCCCAGAGCCTACCAGATGTTTTCCGTTACCCGCGGCGCTTACGGTACGGGTTGACTCGACGGCTTGGTATATCCTGGATTTGGCCTGGATTTGGCCTGGATTCGGTTCCAGGCTGTGACTGCCGCGCCATTCAGCCTTCATGCGCTGAGCTTGGTGGCATTGTTGTCGACCGGCCAACTGTTCAACGCTACGAATCGCCCCGCCTCCGGTGAGTACTCGCGCACCGAGACGATGATCTCGGGCCGGCCCGATCGAAGGCTGAAATGATAGATGTGGTACTGCGCGCGACGGTTCGCGGCCTGGTTCAGTTCTGACGCCGATCCCACGCCGATGACCGGGGCTCTGCCGTCGTGCGAGGGAATCCAGTTCAAGGACGACTCATGGGCATGCCCGTGAAGTACCAGTTCAACGCCCTGGTGCTGGATGACACTGGCCAGTCCTTCTGCATCGATCAGACGTTTGCGCCACTTGATGCTCCCGGGCGCTGCCGGATGGTGGATGAGCATGATCCGACACAGACCGGCTTTGCCGGTCTGCCGGAGCAGGGCTGAGAGCTTGTCGAGCTGCGGCTGGCCAATACGCCCAACCGCCAGAAACGGTGGGGAAGCGAACACTGAGTTCACCCCGATCAATGCGAACTGTCCGCGGACACGCAGGGTGGGGAACATGGAGGGGGCGTCAGCCTGGTTGCCTCCATGTTCTGCGTCAGAGGCCATGTATGGGGCCCAACGGGAGAAGGTTTCCTGCCAGGGCGTTGCGACATACAGGTCATGGTTGCCCGGTACGAGGGTAACCGACTTCGGGTCACCCAGTTGCTGGAGCCAGGTGGCCGCCTGCTCGAACTCGCGGATGGTGCCAAGGTGGGTGAGGTCTCCCGTGACGGCAATATGGTTGGGCGCCATGTCCACAAGGTCGGTTACAAGTGCGCTCAGTACTTCCGGCCGATGTTCGTGGCGCCGCCGTCGCCGCCACGACAGATACCCCAACAGGCGTTTGTTGAGAATGTCGCCCACGCGCAGGTCGGCAAGATTGGTGAGATGCGGATCGGACAGGTGCGCAAGCGTCCACCCGATGTCCGCTTGACGGTTCATAACGGGCGTTGAGCGGATACGGCGGATGCCCATACCTGGGCGTACGGGTGGGCCGACGCCAACCCGGGCTGACTCCGGCCTGTGGGATCATGCTGGTGTGCCGCCATCAATCGGGCAACCTGTCGATCTGGCCTGCGGTACATACTGGGTCCGTTTTGCTTTGCTTTCGCCTGGGTTCAAGATAGCGGCTCGCGGTTGCATGGCCCTCTAGGGTCGAAACCGGCGATCAGCATCCAGGAGACTCAACCCCTAATCATGTCACGGTAGCTCATGAACGAACAGAGAGACTCGAACCCCGAGTATACAGCGGTGGTGCTCGCGGGAGACCGGGGGCCACAGGATCCCGTGGCCGTGGCCACCGGTGCCAGTTGCAAGGCGCTCAGTCCTGTTGCCGGCCGTCCGATGATTCTTCGGGTATTGGCGGCGCTTGGCCAGAGCGCGGAGGTGGGCAAGATTGTGCTTTCCGGCCCAGTCAGACCCCACCTGGAGCAGAGCCCGCCGTTGCTCGAAGGGATCGATGCGGATCGGTGGACCTGGTTGGCGCCCGCCGCGACGCCGAGCACAAGCGCCTACGCAGCGTTAGAAACCGTTCCTGAGCAGACGCCGGTGTTGCTGACGACGGCCGACCATGCGCTTCTGCGTCATGAAATCGTTGACTTTTTTTGTGCGGCGGCACGCCGGGAAGGCTGTGATCTTGCGGTCGCATTCGTGACCCATCAACAGGTCATGTCCGCGTTTCCTGGCATGCGGCGCACTGCCAGTCGTTTCCGGGATGGGGCTTTCTGTGGCTGCAATCTTTTTGCGTTTATGAGCCCTGAGGCGAGAAAGGCGGCGGATTTCTGGTGTCGGGTGGAACACCAGCGCAAGCACCCCTGGCGTATGATCCGAATCCTGGGCTGGCGGCCATTGATGGGTTATTTGATGCGTCGCCTCACCCTTGAGGCGACTCTGGAGACGCTTGGACAACGACTTGGTATTCGGATTTGCCCAATTCTGCTGCCGTTCCCGGAGGCCGCGGTGGACGTTGACAAACCGGCGGATCACGAAGCGGTGGAGCGTATTCTCGAAACGATTTGAGCGGCCTGGCAGCCCGTTGAAAAAGCCTTACTCGGCAAAACCCGGTGTTGAAGGCGCCCTGAAAATGCTCATTTACCCGATGTAACCGGTCCTTTCTCGGTCGTTTTCGCCTTGCCAAGGAGTCTGCGCGGTAGAAATGAATGAGGCGAGGTGCCGTCCAGTTCGAGAACGATTTCGGGATCGTTCGAGGAGCATAGCCGTCGCTATGTGACGAGGAGGATCGCGGAATCGGGCCGAAATGGCGGTGACGCAGACCGTTGCCTTTCTACCGCGCAGACTCCTGTCACTCAACCGAGGCTTTTTCAACACGGTGCTCGTCAGCCGGTCATCATCACAGAGCCGCCGCTCTTGTCTGCGTCTTTTCCGCCCGCCCGGGCCCAACGCGACACCTTGATCGAAGCGTGCAGCAGATCCAGAGGGTAGTCGACCTCAGCCCAGTCCAATCCGGCTATGGACTGGGTCCAGACATGGCCGCCGCGCCCCAGATGGTCGATGATCGAAAGGTACCAGCGGCGCAATGCGGCGGGATCGCGCGCGGCTTGATCCAGTTGTTCCGTGAACAACTTCGCACCCTGACCCCTGAACAACATCAATCCGATGGACTCGCCGTCGGTGCTTTCCGGGGGTAGGTCTTTCCCGACCCTGATCAGGCGCGCCCCGGACAGCTGCACTTTCATATCATCGGCGTCATAGCTTGACTTGTGATCCGTGGCCAGCGTAATCGGTCGATCGGGTGAGGCAAGCAATCGATGCAGGACGTCGGGCTCGAACAAGGTATCGCCGTTCAACAGCACGAAGTCCCCGGACATGTCTGCCCGCGCAATCCAGCAGCTCATCAGATTGTCTGCGACTTCAAAAAAAGGGTTGTAGCAGATGGCCGTGCTGGCTGTGCCCGAACGCTGCCCAAGCAGGCTCTCGACCCGGTCCACCCCAAAGCCTGCCACGACCGTGACGTGATCCACGCCGGCCGCTTCCAAAGCGTCGAGCTGCCATTCGATCACCGCTCGACCTTGGACCGGCAGCGCACATTTGGGCGTATCCGCGGTCATCGGCAGTAGCCGCCGCCCTTGCCCAGCACTTAGAATGATGGCTTTCATGCGAGAAGTTGAGCCTGGTCGGTAACAAAATGCAATATAGCATTCCGACTCACGCGCACAAGCGCCCTGCCCGGAATCAGATGGAGGCTATCCACACGTCTACCAGGTTAAACTGCTGGATAGGCAGCCACCTTTGGCATTTAAGAGTGTGTCCCTATGCATCGAGAGCGAAACCGGTGCGTTTAGTGGAGGTCTGGTCGTGGGGCAGGTTCTGGATAATATGAGCCGTTAGCTTCCGGAATCTGGCTGTGTGTCGCCTGATTTCCGTGCTGGGGCATGATTTCAGGGTGATTCGGTCGGGGCCTCATCCGTTGCTGGTTTCGTAAGAGGCGCGTCCCCAAGTGCCAGCTCGCAAATAGGTCAGAGTTTTTCTTCAGCATTACATCCGAGGATTTGGGGATGGACTATCGCTTGCGCGAGATTGCGGCGCAGTTCGGCATGGAACTGACCGGAGACGGGGACATTGAAATTCACAGTCTCTGTGGCCTGTCCGACAATCAACCGGGTTGCCTGTCGTACACCAGCCACAAACGCTACAACCGGGAGGCCGCCGCCTCCGATATTCCCGCTTTCGTTACCACGCCAGAGAATCCGATTGACGGTAAGGCTTGCTTGTTTCACGAACAGCCCGAGTATGTGATGGCTTTGATAGCCGCCCGGTTCGCTCCGATTCAGTACGCCCAGGGTGATCGAGTTCATGCGACTGCCGTGATCCACGAAACGGCAAGCGTCCACGCTTCGGTGGAAGTGGGGCCAAACG
>Ga0316192_10002299_pt1 | contig 14018 bp, 12 predicted proteins | sample MerIslwburrow_MG_FD_204931 | JGI IMG/M metagenome (GOLD analysis project Ga0316192, IMG submission 204931) | Coastal sediment microbial communities from Maine, United States - Merrow Island worm burrow | ecosystem: Environmental > Aquatic > Marine > Coastal > Sediment | place: USA: Maine...
CTAAGGGAAGCCTTCTCTACCAGGGGCTCCGGGCAGATTCGGATCCACGACGCCGTGGATTGAGGCGAAGTGGGGGACGGTGCCCGAGCGCAGCGAGAGCGGGAGGGGACAGCCTGGGAGCCAGAATCACAGAGATGAGCGTCAACGCGTTGGATTGCCCGCTCAGCGGTACTTCAAACCTGTCCCGGTGTTGAACACCACAAGCCTCTCACCGTCGCCGATCCAGCCGCGGTCCCGGAGCCTGCGGTAGGCCGCCCACACCGCGCCGCCCTCAGGACAAACGTCGATGCCCGACGAGGCCGCGAGAGCAGACATCTGCTCGTATAGCTCCTCCTCACCGATGGCGATGGCCGTCCCGTTCGTCTCGCGGATTGCTCGCAGGCAGATGAATCCACCGATGGGCCCGGGGACGCGCAATCCCCAAGCAGTGGTTGATGCGTTCTCCCACAACTCGGTGCGCTCCGCTCCTTCGTCGAATGCCTTCACAATCGGCGCACAGCCCGCGGTCTGGACGGAGACGAGACGAGGGCGATCCCCTCCGATCCACCCCATTGCCTCCATCTCGTTCCATGCTTTCCACATCCCAACGAGTCCGGTTCCGCCGCCGGTCGGATACAACACAACGTCGGGAAGGTCGCCGTCGAATTGCTCGAATAGTTCGTAGCCCATCGTCTTCTTGCCCTCGATCCGGTAGGGCTCCTTGAGGGTGGAGACATCGAAGTCGTTCGGTCCTCGATTGGCGGCAAGGAAGGCCCCGGCATCGGAGATGGTGCCTGGCACCAATTCGACCTGTGCCCCATGGTGCCGACACTCGTTGACGAAATGAGCGGGAGTGTCGTCGGGCATGGCCACGCCGACCGGGATACCCGCACGGGCGCCGTACGCCGCCAGTGCAGAGGCTGCGTTGCCCGCAGACGGCGCGACCAGGCGTTGCGCACCGAGTTGTATCGCTGCCGAGACGGCCACGGCCATGCCTCGTGACTTGAACGATCCGGTCGGGTTCTGTGCTTCGTCCTTGACCCAGACCCGGTCCTCGACCTCGATCAGCGGAGTCCACCCTTCACCGAGCGTGACGGCATCGCCGATGTCGACCGGAAGCACTCGCGAGTAGCGCCACATCGAGGAGTTGGTCGGATCGATGACCTCGCTGGGCTCTCCACGCGGCAGCGACAAATCGACGCGGAGTGGCATGCCGCAGAGGGGGCAAACGGTCTCAAGCTGGTCGGCCGAGATGCTGTGACCACACTCGAAACACGTCAGTCCTTGGACGGTCGATGCGAGAGGCATGGTGTGGACAGTACGGTCCGTCGACCGTTCGAGCAACGAATCTGCCGACGTGGCCTGCGGGAATAGCGGGCACCCATTTCGGCACATACCGGCGGCACCTGCGCTGAACGTCACATGCACCCGCCCATATCGGCACACATGTACGGCAAGGTCGGGGACGCCGGAGATCGCCCAATCATCCGGTTGTGGGCGGGTTGGTGGCGCCTCCTACGTTCCAGGTTGTCCGTGGTCGGTTACTTCCGGTGCGAGGTAGTGGGGTTCGGTAATGCCCTTCTTTCGCATAGCGATTCCCGTGAGAATCTCTCGTGCGCAGCGGTTGGCGACGAGCGGCGTCACATAGGTGGGGTCAACCAGTGGGTTGAGTTCCACCAGTTCGACTCCGACGAGGTTCGTCTCAGCGCCAAGTCGTCTGAGAAGCGGGAAGAGTTCACGAGGCGTCAGTCCGTTGGGCTCAGGTGTTCCCGTGCCTGGAGCGTAGGCGGGATCGAGCACATCGATATCGAGTGAGATGTAGAGGTAGTCGGTTCCTTCAGACGCCTCGGCGATCGCACGTTCCATGACGCGATCCCACCCGTACTTCTCGACCTCGGCCATGAAGTGGTAGCGGAACCCCTGATCTCGCATCCAAGCGAGGTCTTCGTGTCCTGGCATGTAGCCGCGAAGACCTACCTGGATGAAGTTGTTGCCGTTGACATGACCCTGTTCGATGAGCTTGCGAACTGGAGTGCCGTGGGTCAGGTGATGTCCAATTCCGAACGACGCAGCGTCGTAATGCGCATCGAAATGGATCACACCAACCTTGCCCTTGCCATAGATGTCCGACATCGCAGCAACATCGGGATACATAAGGGCATGGTCCCCGCCCACAACAAACGGGATCGCACCGGTCTCCGCGATCTCACGAACTATCGATCGAACCGGCTCGATTGACCGATGAGTGCTCTCGAAATCGACAGCAGCGTCGCCGTAGTCACAGATCGTCAACTCTTCGAGGGCGTCCACCATCACATGAGAGTGTGGAAGCCCGCTCGCAACGCTGGGCAGATACATGTCATGAGACCGAAGCGCACGTGGACCGAACGCTGCGCCCCTCATCCCGCCAGAGAAATCCATGCCAGCACCCACCATTGCAACGTCTACCGCACCAGCGCGGAGATCAGCAGGAGTGAGACCGACCGGTCGCTGGAGAAACGTCGCAATCCCGTGAGAACTCAGGGCCATCGGATACCGGCGCAGATCAATCAATCCAGGGGGACGGTCACCTTGCAGGTCACCACGCGGAGTTCGCCACACGTCCTTCGTTGGATCGTCCAGATTCAACTCTGGGAAATCGGTCGGTGGCTCGGACATTCGTATACCCCCAATACATCTCCACGGTCGCGCCTCGGTCGTCAAGCGTACAGAAGCGGCGAACCGAACCTGGCGAGACCGCCGCCCATGACGGCACACATGCGGCGTCGGTCGGCGAGCCCCATAGACGAATATGGGTGCCTGAACACCACGAGAGTCGACCCGGCCAGCATCGTGGTACGAGCCGACATGATTGGGGCACCTCCGCATCCGGTCTGAGCCGCACATATGGGCGGGTGGTACGGTGGATCGATGGCTCTCGGCAACTGCTCCTTCGAGACTGAACGGCTCGTGGTGGGCGATTCGTCTCGCGTCCTGACCGGCGACGCGGCAGAGGCACTACGTGACGGCTTTGTCGTGTCCCTGTTGACCGAGGCGGTCACTCGTGACCTTCCACCGGGATGGCAGGGACCATTCGATATGGACCGGGCAGCGTCATGGTTCGCCGAGCGCCAGAGCGAGAGCACGGTGCTTCTCATTGTGGACCGCTCAGACGATCGCCCTGTCGGGCTCCTGATCCTGTCCGAAGCCAACAACAGCGATCGCGGATCGGACATCCGCCTGGGGTACATCATCGCCGAAAGCGCTTGGGGCAGAGGTTTGGCGACCGAGGTCGTGGCAGGGATCGCCGACTGGTGCCGGACCAACGGAACCATACGGTCGATCATTGGCGGTGTCGCGGATGGCAGCAGTGCCTCAGCCCGGGTCCTCCAGAAGAACGGATTCGTTCCTCACTTCGCCGTTGTCGACCTACCCGCCGACAACGTGGAGTACACGCTGACGTTCACGACATAGACCACACACAAGGGCGCGTACGGGGGCGTGACACCGGGAATGGCCGCCCATATGGGCACATATGGGCGGCATGGATGGTCGCTGCGGGTCCCAGTATTTCTACTAAGACCCCGCGGTGGAGGTGGGGGGAATCGAACCTTCTCCGCACACCGAAGACACACCAGGACCCCACCAACCCTCAACCCGCAAGAGAGCCGCGAGGCAGACAAGAACCGTAGAACCACGGCACGAGGTTGAGCCCGAGAAGGGCTCAACCGACGTCACCGGCACAGCGGTGGAGGTGGGGGGAATCGAACCCCCGTCCCATGAGGTTTCAGCGTCGGCATCTCCGAGCGCAGCCGACAGCGAGCTTTCGGAACCTGGGAGACGCCGTCGGCCGTTTCTCCCTGGCCCTAGTTGGAATTGTCTTACCCCACCGGTCCCAACACCCCGGTGGGGGCATCCTGCATTATTATGCCCGGATCCGGCGAGGCAGGCACCCTCCGGGCGGACACGCTGCGTTAATTAAGCAGCGAGTGCGTAACTTTCGTTGTCGGCACTTATGGTTGTTCCCGGCTCTTTAACGAGGCTCCGGGGACCTCGGCTCGCTTCCGGCGCCTCAACCCTCACAGTCGAAACCATGTCACCCCCGCAAAGGGGAACACGCAAGGCGCGTTCAACACCCGAATCGTAGCGCAGCCTGTCGGAGAACCGCCCCCCTCACTTTCTCCGCTACCAACCGTCTGGGGATAGCCTCCCCAGCATGGACACCGAATCCACCAGCACCGAACCTGAGGCGACCACCCCGGCTGAAGCTGCGCACGAGACGATCGACGTCAACGCTCAGGAAGAGACGAAGCAGAGAGCGGGCGCTTCGCGCGGTCTGCTGATCGCCATGGCGGTCGGTATCGCCGCAGTGTTGGCCATGCAAGTCTTCATGCTCATCTCCACAAGCCAGACCGACGAGCAGATCGCAGCCCTCGACGAGCAGGTCGACGACGTGGCGTTCGATGTTTCGGAAGTCCGACGGTCCGTGGTCGACGTCGATCGAAAGGTCGATGAACTCTCCGCGACCGTGCCGGTAGCCCCGGCTGCCTCCGGCGCTTCCGCCGCCGCAGTTCCCAACGTCCCGGCCGGAACGCTTCCGCCGTTCGAACAGGGTCAGCCGGATGCCGCCCTCGGTGTGGTGCTCGGTCAAGTCTCCGGGCCCGAGTACTACTCCGAAACCGACGTGACGGTCGATCCGTCCGACGGCACGATCCGCGCCTGGATGGTGTGGGCCCATTGGTGTCCATACTGTCAGCAGGAACTGCCGGACCTCACCGAGTGGTACGCAGCAAACGCCGAGAACTACCCGAACGTAGAGCTCCTCAGTGTGACAACGTCGATTGACCCAGCGCGCGGCAACCCGCTCGAGCCGTACCTCGACGACCTTCAGCTCTCCTTCCCCGCCATCGTCGATGTGGACCTCTCGCTTGCTGAGCAGTTCGGCGCGAGCGCATTCCCGTTCTGGGTGTTCACCGCTCCAGACGGCAGCACGCTGTTGCGTATCGCCGGATATCTCGAGATCGAGCAAGTCGCCGAGATCTTCAATCAGCTGAACACGCTTTCTGTGTAGGACCGAACGGTGCCTCGATCATCGTGGAATACCCGATACCGGGAGCGGTCGGCGCCGATGGACCCCTCCGCATTCGTTCGGGTCGCGCTTGCGCCGCTGCTCCCCCAACGTGGTCGAGCCCTCGATCTCGCCGGCGGGGCGGGCCGGCATGCCATCTGGCTCGCAGAGCGAGGGTGGGACACAACGATGGTCGACACGTCGGAGGTGGCAATCGCCATCGCTGACGAACGGGCCGCAGCAGCAGACGTCGATGTCTCGTTGGTGCACGCCGACCTCGCGGTCGAGGAACCACCCGCAGGACCGTGGGATCTCGTGCTGATCGTTCACTATTTGCAGCGCGACCTGTTCCCGAAGGTGATTGGGCAGCTGTCCGACGGAGGCCTGCTCGCCTTCTCAGTCGCCACGGTTCGCAACCTCGAACGGCACGAGCGCCCCGGCGTTCCGTACCTGCTCGACCTCGGCGAAGCCCCTTCTCTGGTCGACGGACTCGACATCATTCACTATGCAGAAGGGTGGTCGATCGAAGACCGCCACGAAGCTCGCCTGGTGGCACGGAAGCGGGTTGGCGGAGTCGCCGGGTAGTCGACTACCGGCTGCGGCACCTACCGCCGGTGGCTCTTCGCGCGGTCCATCTCGCGCTTCTGCTGGCGCTCCACGAGTTTCCTGCGCTTGTCGTACGTGTGACGACCCTTGGCGAGCGCGATCTCGATCTTTGCCAGACCGTGAACGAAGTAGATCTGAAGCGGAACGAGCGTGAGGCCCTGTTCATGCACCTTGCCGGTCAACCGATCGATCTCGCGTCGACGAATCAGGAGTTTCCGCTTCCGTTCCGGGTCGTGGCCGCCCGAGGTCGCGTATGAGTACGGAGCGATGTGTGCGTTCTCGAGCCAGAGTTCGCCGTCTTGGAGCGTCGCGTACGCGTCCTTGAGCTGCACCTGGCTCGCGCGCAGGCTCTTCACCTCGGAACCTTTGAGCACCATTCCGGCCTCGAAGGTGTCAAGGATCTCGTAGTTGTGCCGGGCGCGTCGATTGGATGCGACGACTTTGCGACCTTCAGCCATAGTGGAAGAAGCCTAGGGGCGTGTTCGACGGTTCAGCCCTAGAGGTACTTCGCGGGATTCACAGGGTTGCCGCCGATGCGGACTTCGAAATGGAGATGTGGGCCGGTTGACACGCCCGTCGAACCGACGTACCCGATGGTCTGGCCGCGCTTCACCGACTGTCCCGCAGAGACGGCGAACTTCGACTGATGTGCGTACAGCGTCACCATGCCACCGCCGTGATCGACCATGATCGTGTTGCCGTAGCCGCCCTTGACACCGGCGAAGATAACGGTGCCGGAAGACGCGGCGACGATCGCCTGTCCGCTGCCGGCGTTCATGTCGACGCCGTTGTGCATCAACGAGTATCCGTGTATCGGATGGACACGAGGCCCGAATCCTGACGAGATCGCCCCGGGCACCGGCCGTGCGAGCGAGCCGGGCGCAGACCCCAGGGCCTTGGCCTGCTGGGCGATGAGCTTCTTGATCGACGCCTGTTCCTTCTCCAGCGACGCAATCTCACCCTCGATCTCCTCGATCTGGGCGTCATACTTCGCCAGAAGCGAACGCTGGTTGAGATACTCGTCCTGGAGGGCATCACTCGCGCGCTGCATCTCGTTCTGAACTCCGGCCAGGCGATCCTCGGCCGCGTGGAGTTCAACGAGGTCGGCCGACAGATCGGCTTCATGACCTGCAATCTCCTCGCTTGCCTCCTGCTCATCAACGAGCAGAGTCTCGAAGCGCTCGACCGTCTCGGTGCCGTCTGCGGTGATGCGATCGAGATAGACGAGTCCGACCGCGATATCGGTCCACACCTTTGCGGACAGTGCCACCGCCGGCACTCCCAGTCCGGCGCTCATGTATGTCTCGACGGCGTGATTGACGGCGTCATCGCGAGCGACCCCTAGCTCAGATCTGGTCAATGCGAGCGACTGGTATTGCGCGTGGAGATCGGTTCTGACTCCCCGGAGCGAACGTTCCTTCTGGACGAGATCGGACTCCACCATCAGCAGCTCAGCGCGCAGCGACGTCAAGGACGCAAGAACATCATCCATCCGCTCCTGTGTCTCCTGGATTTCTTGGGCAAGCGAGCTGCGGTTCGAGGTGACTGAATCGATCTGGCCACTCAACGACTCGATGCGCTTCCTGACGCTCTGCAGGTCCTCACCGAGGTCGTCGGCGCCGACGGCAGGAGCGATCGCGAACAGCAGAACCAGGGTCAGACCGGAAACGAGGAGACGGCGCGCGCGTGTCACGTTCGCAGGTACTTGTGGACCGTGAGGCTCAGGCCACTGCCGGCGAGACCGGCAAGCACCCCGAACAGCAGGACCAGCGCACCCTGCGAGTAGAGGTAGTCATGTTGGACGGCGACGTTGATCCAGTCGGGCAGGTCGGTCAGACGGTCGACTGCCAGTTGCTGGGCCACAACGACAAATCCGACCGCGAGGCCTGCTCCGATGAAGCCTTCGATCGCACCTTCGAGGAGGAACGGAACCCGGATGAACCAATTCGACGCGCCCACGAGTCTCATGATCTCGATCTCTTCGCGTCGTGCATAGATCGCCATGTGGATCGTGTTCGCGATCAGGGCGACAGCAGCCACGCCAAGCGCGAGCGCGAGTAACCAGAACATCACCTGGAGGCCGTCTCTGAGGGAGATCATGGCATCGATAGCCTGACCCGCGGATTGCACACGTAACAGGCCGGGTGTTGCCTGGAGGCGGGTGACGATCGTCTGATAGTCGTCGGGATTGACCGGCTTGATGCGAAGCGATGCCGGGACGATATCGGGACTGTCTTCAATGACGCGGAGTGTTGCCGGCTGGTTTGAGAGCAGCACGCGGGCCTCGTCGAGCGCATCCGCCTTCGAGACGAAGTAGACGCTCTCGACTTCTTCCCACCCCTCCATCTCAGCCTGCAAATCGGGGACCGAAGTCAAGGCGTCGTCTCGCACGAAGGCGATCACGCGCACGTCCTCGGCCCATTGGAGAGTGTTGATGCGAACCACTTCGCCGAACACGAGTGTTCCAAAGGTGAGGGTGAGCGATATGAACACGGCGAGGACAGCACCCAGCACCACGAGGCCGTTCCGGCCGATGTTGGTGAAGGCCTCTCTCACGACGTAGGAGATGCGGCTCATTGCCCAGCCTCGTCGTCTGATCCAGCCTCGTCGTCTGATCCAGCCTCGTCGTCTGATCCAGCCTCGTCGTCTGATTCAGCCTCGTCGTCTGATTCAGCGTCTTCTATGACCGCGACCTCGCCGGTAACGTCGATATCTTCAGCGTCCTCAGCGTTCGATGTATCGGGCGCCGTTGCTTCGTCGTCACCGTTGTCTTCGGGCGTCTCATCGGCCGCCGTCGGCTCGTCGGCCGAGGAGGCCGTAGCCGTGACCTCTTCCGTCTCGACAACCGTGGACGTGTCGGCCTCGACGGTCGTCACCATCTCTACCGATTCAACGGCTTCGGCGCCGATCGTGACATCGTCGGGAAGCTCCACGGGTTCTGCGACGGCGGTCTCGTAGACCCCGCGACTCTCGTCGCGCAGGACGCGGCCACGCTCCAGTTGAACAACACGGCGGCGCATCGCATCGACGATCGCGTGATCGTGGGTTGCCATGACCACGGTGGTCCCCGTGCGGTTGATACGGTCAAGGATTCTCATGATGCCGACCGACGTTGCCGGATCGAGGTTCCCCGTCGGCTCGTCGGCCAACAGGATCAGCGGGCGATTGACGAATGCACGGGCAACCGATACCCGCTGCTGCTCACCACCGGAAAGCCGGCGTGGCAGCCGGTCGGCCATCTCTGAAAGGCCAACGAGCTTGAGGACCTGCGGAACCTGGCCATCGATTGCCGAACGAGATTTCCCCGTCACTTCCATGGCGAATGCGACGTTCTCGTAGACGGTCTTGTTCGGCAGAAGCTTGAAGTCCTGGAAGACCGTGCCGATCGATCTGCGGAGGTGTGGGATCTTCCAGCCGGGAAGGACCGAAGCGTGTTTGCCGGCGATCCATATGTCGCCGTTGGTCGGACCTTCCTCGCGCATCATGAGACGGATGAGCGTCGATTTCCCGGACCCTGACGGGCCCACGAGGAATACAAACTCACCCTTGTTGATGTCGAGGTCGACATCTTTGAGGGCCACGACACCACCGTCGTAAACCTTCGTGACATTCTCGAGACGGATCATGAAATCCCTATCGCGGCTGCGTTGTCCTACCCCACCCGCCAGCGCGAAGTCAGGTTACCCGCGACCCCTAGTTAGGAGGGGTATTGCGGGGAGAGGAACCCTGGACCTGACTGAGGAGGGAGGGCCGGGGCGAGGCAGCAAGACACCAGTGGCAAGTAGCGGTAGCAGGTGGCAGGACCGAACTCCGGCGACCTGTTGAGCCATGTCGATACTTGATAGGCGCAACATCCCTAACCGGGCTGCGCGTCTCTAGCCGGCCTGTTCTCTTCTCCACTGGAGGTAGCTGTCTACCAGTGAGTCAAGGTCGCCGTCGAGGACCGCTGAGATGTTGCCGATCTCGTGGCCCGTTCTCAGGTCCTTGACCATCTGATACGGCTGAAGGACGTAGGAGCGAATCTGGCGGCCCCATCCGGCCTCCGTCTGGTCGCCCCGGATTGCGTCGACCTGTTCTTGCTGCTCGAGGCGAGCGCGCTCCGCGAGGCGGGCGGCGAGAAGCTGCATCGCTCGGGCCCGGTTCTGCGTTTGAGAGCGTTCCGCCTGACAGCTCACCACCACACCCGTTGGGAGATGCGTGAGGCGAACGGCGGAGTCGGTCTTGTTGATGTGCTGGCCGCCGGCACCCGATGCCCGGTACGTGTCGACGCGAAGGTCGTCCGGGTTGATCTCCACTTCCTTGACGTCGACCTCGGGGATCACATCCACACCGGCAAATGCCGTGTGGCGGCGAGCATTCGAGTCGAACGGGCTGATGCGGACGAGGCGATGCACGCCCCGCTCGCTCTCGAAGATCCCGTAGGCGTGGTCGCCCTTCACCGTGAGCGTCGCCGACTTGATACCGGCTTCGTCGCCGACCATGTATTCATCGACTTCAAATGACAGATCGGTGCGTTCGACGTAGCGCAGGTACATCCGGAACAGCATGTCGGCCCAATCCTGAGCGTCGACGCCGCCGGCGCCGGCGTGGACCGAGACGATCGCTGTCGAATCGTCGTGTCTTCCGAAGAACAGCGTTTCTCGTTCAAGGCGGCTGAGCGTGCTCTCGGTGGCACGCAGTTCGGCGACCGCGTCGTCCAGGCCAGTCGGATCATCTTCCTCGACTGCGAGTTCGATCAACACTTCAGCGTCGTCGAGCGCAGCGTCGAGTGTTGCCACCTGCTCGATCGTCCGCTCATGCCGCGCGAGCGTGCGCGTCACCTCGAGGGCACGATCCTGATCGTCCCAGAGCCCGGGTGCTGAGGCCTGTTCCTTCAGTCCGACGAGGGCCGCTTCTTTGCCTGCGACGTCAAAGGAACCTCCTGGCGTCGTCGAGCCGGGAGCGCAGTTCATTCAGGAGGGATCTGAGGTCGTTCGGTTCCATGGTTTGCAGAGCGTACCCGCTGATGGTCACTGAATGTCTTCGGGGCCGGCGTCGGCCCCGGTGACCGCCTTGAACCACTCGGGTCCGGACGTGCGACCGGCCTGCAGCGGCACCCCGGCTTCGGTGACGATCCTTCCCGTGTCCTCGTCGGCGAGATGCGTACCCCGGTACTGCGGCGAGGCCGGTGCGTCTTCGGCTTTCGATGCATTGATGCGCTCAGCACGTTCGAGTTCGAGAGTGACCAACTGCTCGTCGATTGCCCCAACTTGTTCGTCGGTGATGTCATCGAAACCGTATGCCGCGCGAACCATCCGTGCCATGTCGGCCCGATAGTCGTGCCCAAACGAGCCAAAGCGACCCGGCACCGTCACCATCGCGTTCATGGCATCGATCGCCACCTGGAGAAACGAGCTGATCGGCGTGAAATCCATGTCGTCGGGCACGCCACGGCCCCGCGGCTCGCCGAGCCACCCAGGCTCGCGTACGAGCACGTCGGGTGACACGACCGCGATCGGGTCATTGTCATGGCTCAATACGATCGCCCGCAACCGTCGGCGCTCCTCGGCGGTCAACTCCTCGATCTGGTCCGGGTGGTCGAATACACCAACCGTTCCTCTCGGCACAAGATCCGAGCTGCCAGCCGCCATACCGTTGCGAGACCACTTGGCGAGACCGGGAAGACCGACCCACAGTGCCTTGTCGATGCCGTAGTGGTCAAAGCCCTCGACGCCCTGGTACATCACAACGTCAGAGCTCGCCCAGGCTCCGAGGCTCTCTCCGAATACGAACACCTTCGGCCGCTGCTCGGGCGGGCGCTCGGCGAGGCGCTGGCGCACACTCCACAACAGGGCGCGGAACTGGTGACGGCCGAGTGCCACCTTCTGCACGGAGAGGAACGACGGGAATCGCCCATATTGGATGACGCACGTCGCAATGTCGCCCTTCGAGAGAAACTCAGCGCTCTCGATCATCGTCTGATCGACCCAGCCTGTTCCGGTCGGCGAGATCAGCAGGAGGTTCGATCGATCAAATGCACCGGTCCGCTCAAGCTCGGCCATCGCCATCTCAGTGCGGCCCATCGAGTACATCGGCTCGGAGTTGTATCCGATGAATACCCGGATCGGCGCCTGCTCCGCGGGTTCTCCGAGGACGTCCTCGATCATCTCGGGTGAGACCACATCGGTGACATATCGACGACCCTGCAGACCCAGGCGACTGAACGGGGAGCTGCTCCCTTCTGACCCCGAGACAAGCGGCGAGATCGGCGGCATCGCATACGAAGGTTCAACCTTCTCGTTTGCACGACCGATGTAGCCGACACCTGCGTTGTACAACGACGCAGCCGCTCCGGCCCAGATCGCGGTGTTGGCAACACCGGCGATGATCCGCTTGGTCGGGCCTGGGCCCAGGTATCGAACAAGTGAGTTCCTCGTGCCGATGTAGCCCTTCCCAAGCCCGGAGCCGACGGCGTAGGTGGCCCATCCGACGCCGATCGCCGCCGGCAGTTCATTCTTCTGCTCCACCGGCCAGCGTTTGATGACCCGCTTCCGTTGCTTCAGGTTCTTCCCGGCCAAAGCCACCAACCCTGCGCTGACCGCGGCAGCAGACAGGACGGGTCGGACGACACCACCTTTGCGCGTCGACGTGATCGTTGCCTCCCCGGCGTCGTGGACCGCACCGGAGATCGCTGCAGCAGCGAGCAGCTGCCCGGCGCTCCGAGCTCCAGACCGCCAGAGCGACTCCCCGTCACGCGCCGGAATCGTTGCCAGGCCGGCACCAGCCAGACCGACGGCGCCGCGAACGGCGAGCCGCAGCGGCAGCCCTGCAACATCGGGGGTCACGGTTTGTGTCCCCTTCTCCACGGCCGCGCCCAAACCTCGGGCGGTCAGGCCAGCGAGGCCCATCATGATGCCTTGCTGGGTGGAACTCCTGGGCATGAGCGACGGCTCAAACGACATCGCCATCGCAACGCCCTCAAGTGGGCCAGCCGGCGATGACAACAGCGGGTTGATGTAGTCGGCGACCTGAACGACGGTACTTCTGGCATCCATGGCACAGATCCTACTTCGGATCAGGAGAGCGGCTCGGCCCCGACGGCGCCGTGACAGCGCTTGTACTTCTTGCCGGACCCGCACGGACACGGGGCGTTTCGGCCGACCTTCTCGCCAGATCGGACGACCTGCCTCGTCCTTATCTGCTGGACAGACTTCGCCGAAGATGTGGTCACCGACGACTGCTGCGCCCCCTGCCTCTGCACCACATCGACGTGGAACATGTAGCGGGTAGCGTCGTGTTTCACGGCATCGACCAGCTCTTCGAAATACGCAAATCCTTCGCGCTGGTACTCGACAAGCGGGTCGCGCTGCCCCATGGCACGCAATCCGATGCCGGACCGGAGGTAGTCCATCTCCGCGAGGTGCTCCCGCCACTTGTTGTCGATCACCGACAGCACGACGGTTCGCTCGAGTTGTCGCATGACATCAGCACCGAATTGCTCTTCCCTTGCCGCGTAGACAGCGTCGGCGTCGGCAACGTACGCATCGATGATCTCATCCGACGTGAGCGAATCCGAGTCTGGGAACGACGCCTGTCCGATGGTCGGGTCGTAGAGCACCTTGATGCGCACGTCGAGATCGGCCCAATCCCAATCTGACGAATCGCCACCAGCGGTCATGTCTTCGACCTCGACTGCGATGGCTTCGGCGCGCCAGTCTGCCAGGAGTTCTGCCGTGTCCTCGTCGTCGAGGATCTGATTGCGCCATTGGTAGATGATCTGTCGCTGGGTGTTCATCACCTCGTCGTACTTGAGCACGTTCTTGCGAATCTCGAAGTTCTGCGATTCGACCTGGCTCTGGGCTCGTTCGATCGCTTTCGATACCATCTTGTGCTCGATGGGCACATCCGGCGGGATCTTCAGCCGCTCCATGATCGAAGCCACCCGTTCGTTCGCGAACCGCCTCATCAGATCGTCTTCGAGGGAGAGGTAGAAGCGGGACTCACCGGCGTCCCCCTGGCGACCAGACCGTCCCCGCAGCTGGTTGTCGATGCGACGCGAGTCGTGACGTTCGGTCCCCAGCACATAGAGGCCACCAGCGTCGATGACCGCCTGCTTCTGGTCCTCGATCTCCGACTCATATCGCTCGATCGCCGCAGCGAGGGCCTCTTCGTAGCCTGGGTCCGACTCCGGGATCTCCTTGCGCACGAGTTCCCCAATGGCGAGTTCTTCCGGGTTCCCACCGAGCTTGATGTCGACACCCCGCCCGGCCATGTTGGTTGCGACGGTGACCGCACCGGGTTGACCCGCTTGGGCAATGATGTGCGCTTCTCGCTCATGCTGCTTCGCGTTCAAGACCTCGTGCTTGACGCCACGCTTCTTCAGTGTGGCGGCGAGACGCTCGGACTT
>Ga0316192_10002302_pt1 | contig 14009 bp, 15 predicted proteins | sample MerIslwburrow_MG_FD_204931 | JGI IMG/M metagenome (GOLD analysis project Ga0316192, IMG submission 204931) | Coastal sediment microbial communities from Maine, United States - Merrow Island worm burrow | ecosystem: Environmental > Aquatic > Marine > Coastal > Sediment | place: USA: Maine...
TCATTATTATAAATCTTGCAGTGCTGCTTTATTTGAAGTTACATTTCTATCAATTTTTCTCATTAAACCTTGTAATACTTTGCCTGGACCAACTTCAGTAAACTCAGTTGCTCCCTCAATAATCATTTGTTGTATAGATTGTGTCCAAAGTACAGGAGCTGTTAATTGCGCCATTAAATTATTTTTAATTTCACTAGCATTATTAACTGCCTTGGCAGTTACGTTCTGATAAATTGGGCATATAGGCTCTTTGAAGGTTGTATTTTCTATGGCTGTTGCTAACTCTTCTCTGGCAGGTTCCATTAATGGCGAATGAAACGCACCTCCAACCGGCAATACTACAGTCATTTTTGCTCCTTCTTGTTTTAAAGACTCACAGGCTTTATTAATAGCTTCAATTTCTCCAGAAATAACAAGTTGACCAGGGCAATTATAATTAGCTGCAACTACAATACCATCTGTCGCTGTACAAATATTTTCTACAATATTATCTTCTAAACCTATGATGGCAGCCATAGTTGAGGGTTGTAATTCACAAGCTTTTTGCATTGCTAAAGCACGTTGAGATACCAGTCTTAAGCCATCTTCAAATGATAATACGCCATTAGCAACCAATGCAGAAAACTCACCCAATGAATGTCCTGCAACCATTTGTGGTATAAAAGAATCGCCCAATGTTTTAGCAAGCGCCACAGAATGTAAAAAGATAGCAGGTTGCGTTACTTTAGTTTCTTTTAATTGCTCAATAGTTCCTTCGAACATGACATCGGTAATAGGAAATCCTAATATGTCATTGGCTTTTTCGAAAAGTTCTTGCGCTATTGTTGATTTTTCGTAAAGATCTAGACCCATTCCTGAAAATTGAGCTCCTTGACCGGGGAATATGTACGCGTGCATAGTTAGTTTAATTAGTTGTTGCTTTACAAAAATAGAAAATTTGTGTCTAACAATTATTTTATACTTTAGTAACTTGTTAACTTTATGAAAGCATCACAAAAATTACTGGCGTATAAAATCTATTTGACTCTAGCCGCACTATTTATAACCTCTTTAGTTGTTTCAAATTTGATTTTTCAGAAATTTTTTTCCTGGGATTTTTTTGGGATACATACTTTTGAAATTTCTGTAGGCATTCTACCATACCCTATTACTTTTTTAGTAACTGACCTTATATCAGAAATATTTGGAAAGAAAAAAGCGAATCAGGTAGTAATAGCCGGTATTTTTGCATCCTTTTTTTCGTTATTAATCATATATGTTTCAGACGTTGTTCCTGCTACATCATGGTCACCGGTAAATGATAAGATTTTTTCAAATGTATTCGGATTATCAATAATTGCAGTTTTTTCATCGATGATAGCATACTTGTTAGCTCAGTTTGTCGATATTCGAATTTATCATTATTGGAAAAGGTTGACGAAAGGAAAACACCTTTGGTTGCGTAATAATTTTTCTACAATTACCTCTCAGTTCTTAGATACATTTTCTGTACTATTTTTATTATGTTCTTTTGGAGTTATAGAATGGCATTTATTTACAATTCTTTTGTTAAATGGGTTTTTATTTAAGGTTTTGGTAGCATTATTAGATACGCCAATTTTATATTTAGCGGTATACTACATTAGAACATTTTTTAATCTTGAAATAGGAGAAGAAATTGATTTAGATGCTTAAGCCACCGTGCTTAATAGCATAAATTAAGAGTCCAATTCTATTTTTTACATCCAATTTTTTAAAGAGTTGTTCTCTATAACCGTCTATTGTTTAAGGGCTTAAATACATAACACTTGCAATTTCTTTGAAGGCCATTTCGTTACTCACTAATTTCAAAAAGTCGATCCCTGTTTCTTGTAGTTCAATATTAGAATTTGAGTAAAAAAATTAGTTTCCATTCTCTTTTTAAAATGGGAGTTTAAATCGTCGGGAAAATTGCTATGAGAAAATATTACTTACTTACAGTCTGAAGATTCTTCATGAATTGAGTGATAAATTCACATAATATCCTTCACTGCCACGGATGTTAAAAACAGTACCGTCCTCAAAGAGGAGATATTGGCCTTTAATACCTTTTAATAAACCTTTAAAATTTGGAGTTTTATCAAGATTTAGGCTTTTCAATTTAACAGGATACTGAATTACAGGAAACTCGATATGTGTTTCTTTTGAGTTGTTTTCTAAATAATAAGGTTTGGTTTCCTCGGGAATAAATTTTGACAAATTTTTCTTCTCCTCATTTAGATCTACATCAACTAGATCATTGGTCAACATCTTTCTCCAATTGGTTTTATCAGAAATGTGTTCTTTTAAGGCCACTTCTGTAATTCCAGCTAAATAACGATTGGGAACTTCAACAATTTCAATAGCTTCATGAGCGCCTTGGTCAATCCAGCGTGTAGGGATTTGATCTTTTCTGGTAACCCCCACTTTTACATTGCTCGAATTAGCTAAATAGACTATATGTGGCTGCAGCTGCATTTTTTTTTCAAAATCCAGGTCTCTATCCTCTCTATCAAGATGCGCTTTACTTAATTCAGGCCGCATTATCCAATCTGCCGCCTGAGGTATTTCAAAAAAGCAACTTTTACAAAAACCTTGTCTGAAAATCGGCTTATCCAAATGGCAGTTCAGACATTCATATTTTAAAAAAGAAATTTCTAGGGTCTTATCCAATGCTTGATTTAAATTGATAAAATCATTCTTTAAAATCAAGTAATACTGAACAGGAGTGCCTATTTCAGTTCTCATTTTTTTTAATACACCTTGATAATTCATTTTTAATTTTATTTGCTGATAACTCTTATTGTTTTCTTTACTTTTTCAGCTATTTGCCTCGCCATATTAACATTCTTATGGGCAATAGTTACATGCCCCATTTTACGAAAAGGTTTTGTTATTTTTTTTCCATAAATATGAGGCGTAACTCCGTCCATTTTTAAAATGGTCTCAATGTTTTCGTAAACCACCTCACCGGTGAAACCTTCTTCACCAACCAAATTTACCATTACACCACCAACTTTGCTCGCAGTATTACCAAGAGGTAAATTTAAAATTGCACGTATATGTTGTTCAAATTGGTTGGTATATGAGGCCTCTATACTGTAATGACCACTATTATGCGTTCTTGGAGCTACTTCATTTACTAATATTTCATCTTTATCAGTCAAAAAGAGCTCAACTGCTAATATACCCACATGTTTAAATGCTTTTGAAGTTTTTAATGCGATAATTTCTGCTTTTTTGGCAATTTCTTCAGATATTCGGGCCGGGCAGATCACATACTCAACTTGATTGGCTTCGGTATGAAATTCCATTTCAACAACAGGGTAAGTTTTTAGATCACCTTTAACATTTCGCGCGATAATAACCGCCAATTCATTTTTAAAATCAACAAGCTCTTCTATTACGCATTCAACATTTGGTAAATTTTCAAGGTCATTATTTGATTTTACTACTTTTACACCTGTTCCGTCATATCCAAATCTGGCTTTTTTCCATACAAATGGAAAAGCCAACGTTTCATTTTTTATAGCTGTTGAGATTTCATGTGTATATGCAAAACGCGTGAAAGGAGCAGTAGGGATTTTATGATCCGTATAAAATAATTTTTGTGTTGCTTTGTTCTGAATTATTCTAAGTGTTCTAGAAGAAGGATAAACATTAACTCCTTCTTTTTCCAATTTTTCTAGGGCGTCAACATTTACATTTTCTATTTCTACAGTTAAAGTATCAACTTTTTTTCCGAATTTGTATACGGTATCATAATCTAATAAGCTGCCTTGATGAAATTCATTACAAATATCGGCGCAAGGGGCATCTTTTGCTGCATCTAACACACAGGTATAAATGTCAAATTTTTGAGTTTCAGCGAGTAACATTTTACCAAGCTGACCACCGCCAAGAATCCCTAATTTAAAATCTGAAGAAAAATAATTGACCACTTATGTTGCTTTGATACAAAAGTAAACATCTTCGGTAAAACGTCTCTAAAAATTAGTAATAATTAAAGTGTTACCATCTTTTATTACTCTGTACTGCCTGGCTGGAAATTGGGTTCCGCTTTGTGGAGCCCCACCAAGAGCAAGTGCAAATTTGGTGTCGTCACAAGTACATTTCATAGTTAGACCATCCTCAATTATCATTTTAGCACATTCGGATGGTTGTAAATGTGGGCAAGCCAGATCATAAGCAAGATAGTTGTCAAAGCTTGCATGATATACCACTATTCCTTTAATTCCTCCGGAAGTTTCTACCCATCCACCAACAGACAATAAATTATTATTAGAGGGATTATTCAAATAGAGCGTTACATTAACAGGAATGTCAGGCAAAATTTTGTTAGGGTCTTCTGTATTACTACAAGAAATTAAACCTAATAAAAGTATAATTACAACTATTTTTTTCATTAAATTATATTTTGGTGCAAGTTACAAATAAGGATCAAATTATAAATATTTTGTACATTTGCATTCACGATCTCACCTCAATATACTTTTTAGGATGAGATTTTTGTTTTTTATTAAAACGATAAAGTTATGAGTAAGATTTCATATTACACTGCTGAAGGATTAAAAAAGTTAAAAGAGGAGTTAGAACATTTAGAACATGTGGAACGACCAAGAGTAACCAATGCTATCTCTGAAGCAAGAGATAAAGGTGATTTAAGTGAAAACGCTGAATACCATGCTGCAAAAGAAGAGCAGTCATTATTAGAATTTAAAATTGCCCAACTAAAAAATGTAGTTGCTTCTGCAAGGATCATTGATGAATCACAATTAGATTTATCTAAGGTGTTGGCGTTGTCAACCGTTAAGATAAAGAATACGGCTAATAAAATGGAATTTAAATATACTTTGGTTGCTGATTCTGAATCTGACTTTAAATTGAGTAAAATATCTGTAAATTCACCAATAGGGAAAGGATTGTTAGGCAAGGCCGTTGGAGATATCGCTGAAATAAATGCCCCAAATGGAGTGATGAAATTTGAAATTTTAGAAATAACTAGAAAATAGGTCATGAGTTCAATATTCACAAAAATAATTAATGGAGAAATACCTTGTTATAAAATAGCTGAGAATGATGATTTTTTTGCTTTTTTAGATATCAATCCCAATGCTAAAGGCCATACGTTGGTTGTTCCTAAAAAAGAAGTAAATAAATTGTTTGATTTAGATGATATGACTTATTTGGGATTAATGAACTTTTCAAAGAAAGTAGCGTTAGCTATTGAAAAATCAGTAACGTGTAATAGAGTTGGTATGACTGTTATTGGTTTAGAAGTACCGCATGTACATGTACACCTCATACCGCTGAACTCGATGAATGATATTGATTTTAAACACAAAGTGAATTTGAATGAAGAAGAGTTTAAAGCAATTGCCAATAAAATATCGAGTCTTTTATAAGTTTAAGAACTTTACATTTCATTTAGTAATACACTCATGGTTGTGCCGGAGCCATTATCTGATTTTTCAACATAAATTTTACCGTTGTGATAATCTTCAACTATTCTTTTGGTGAGTGATAATCCTAAACCCCAGCCACGTCTTTTAGTTGTATAACCCGGTTCAAAGATCTTTTTGTACAAATTTTTTGAAATGCCTTTACCTGTATCTGATACCAAAACTTGCACGTATTTACCTTCTTTTGATTGAACCTTTATTCTAATAGTACCTTTCCCATCCATGGCGTCAATAGCATTTTTTACAAGATTTTCTATGACCCAACTATATAATTGCTGATTAATCATGGCATATACATTTGTGTCTTCATCAGTATCGAAATGAAAATCTATTAGTTTAGAAGCGCGGGAAGCATAGTAATCAAAAGATTTTTTAGTTTCAATTACAATATTATGTCTGGTTAATTTTGGTACAGAACCAATTTTTGAAAACCTATCTGCAATAGTGTTTAGGCGTTCAATATCCTTTTCAATTTCCACCACCGTTTTTTCATCGGTTTTATCTAATCGAAGAATTTCAACCCACCCTAATAACGATGATAAAGGTGTACCGATCTGATGTGCTGTTTCTTTCGCCATACCGGCCCAAAGTTTATTTTGATCTGCTATTTTATTGGATTTAAAAACTAAATAAATAATTGTTCCAAAGAGTAATAAAATAAGTAATAATGCTATGGGGTAATATTGAAGTTTATTCAAAATATCAGAATCTCTGTAATAAATAGATTCTTTTACAGTAGTTCCTCCTTTTTCATAGGACACAATTAATGGTTTATTCTCACTCTTCATCTTCGCTAGTTGCTTGGTGAGATACATTCTTTCTTGATGAGGCAATACTTCATATGATAAATCTCCTCTATCAAAAGCCAAATTTAACCAACGGGTAATTTTATCTTCTTCATTGGTAACAATCATTGGGATATTTTTGTTACTCTGAATAATTTTATCTTCTAATTGAATATCAACATCTAAATCTGCTGAACTCATATTTTTATAGGCAGCTGCCAGTACCTCCATTTTTTGACGCTCTCCTTTTTTAAATTTTTGAAAGAAAATATTAGTATTCCATAAAATAAGTGCAACCAGCAAAAAAGCTGCAGTTATAAGTATCCAGTGAAGTGCATTCTTATTTAAGGGGAGGTTCATTATAACAAATATAAAATTATATGTACATATAACTAAAAAAATTATGTCTTATTATGTTTACTAATTAAGTATTTTTGCATTAGAAATTAAATTATACATGTTAACAATAGATCCGAAAGAAATTTCTACCGCTAAACTGCATAGTTATTTGTTAAGTGCAGTTGCTCCAAGACCTATCGCTTTTGCAAGTACTATTGATAAAAATGGCAATCCAAATTTATCTCCATTTAGCTTTTTCAATATATTTAGTGCTAACCCACCAGTAATGATTTTTTCACCAGCACGAAGAGTAAGGGATAATACTTCTAAACATACTTTAGATAATATTAATCAGGTGAAAGAAGTGGTTATAAATGTTGTGAATCATGATATGGTGCAACAAATGTCATTATCAAGTACTGAATATCCAAAAGGAGTTAATGAATTTGAAAAGGCCGGGTTTACAATGAAACCATCTGAAGCTATAAAACCTTTTAGAGTTGCGGAGTCACCAGTGCAATTTGAATGTGAAGTAAAAAAAATAATTAAGTTGGGGAAAGAAGGTGGAGCTGGCAATTTAATTATTTGTGAGGTGCTAAAAATGCATATTAGTAAGGATGTGTTAGACAAAAACAATGTTATAGTTCAAGAAAAGCTTGATTTGGTTGCAAGAGCAGGGGGGAGTTACTATTCTAGGGCGAAGACTGGGTTTTTTGAAATACCAAAACCATTGAGTTCTCTTGGTATAGGAGTAGATCAAATCCCGGAGATAATTAGAAATAGTAGTGTTCTTACTGGTAATAATTTAGGGTTACTAGGTAATGCGGAAGCGTTGCCTAACCAATTAGATGTTGATAACTTTGGTAAGGATAATCCAAAATATATAGGGTTAAAAACACAGGAAAAACATAAATTTGCGCAACAATTTTTAGAAAATAACGATGTAGAAAGCGCCTGGAAGGTACTTTTAATAAAATAATTAATATAGAATGGAAATTACAGGAAAAATTAAGAAGATTGATGAAACCAAATCATATGGTACTAGCGGATTCAAAAAACGTGAATTAGTAGTTACTACAGATGAGCAATATCCACAAATGTTGTTAGTTGAATTTGTACAAGATAAATGTGATTTATTAAATAATTACAATGTTGGTGAAGATGTAAAAGTTAGTATTAATTTACGTGGTCGCGAATGGGTGAATCCTGAAGGAGAAGCTAAATATTTTAATGCTATCCAAGGATGGAGAATTGAAAAGTTAGAAACTGGTACACCAAATGAAATACCCCCAATAGAGGCTGTCGATGCTTTTGAACCAGCTGATAATATTACAGATGAGGAACCAGATGATTTGCCTTTCTAGTTAAATAAAAAAAAATAAATTTTATAGCCTTTTAGGAAATACCTAAGAGGCTTTTTCTTTATATTTAATATATGATTTTCTTATCTGACAACATATGGTTTCCTCCTGTTTCATCCGCCTCAACAGATGGAATAATTGCCATTGGGGGAGACTTATCAGTTGAGCGATTATTGTTGGCATATAGAAGCGGTATCTTTCCCTGGTATAATGAGGGAGAGCCAATTGTATGGTATAGCCCTGATCCCAGAATGGTATTATTTCCTGAGAAATTAAAAGTTTCTAAAAGTATGAGGCAACTCATCAATAAAAATATATTTAAAGTTAGTTTCAATACTCATTTTAGTGAAGTTATTAGCAATTGTAAAATAATAAATAGAAATGATCAACCAGGTACCTGGATAACAGATGAGATGCAGAAAGCTTATATTAAACTGCACGAATTGGGGGTTGCCAAATCAGTTGAGGTTTGGCTGGGCGATAAACTTGTAGGAGGGCTATATGGAATTGATTTAGGTACAATTTTTTGTGGAGAAAGCATGTTTAGCCATATATCTAATGCGTCTAAAATTGCCTTTATATATTTAGTAGAAAAATTAAAAAATGAGAATTATAGTTTAATTGATTGTCAAGTGTACACTAGTCATTTAGAAAGTTTAGGAGCTGAAGAAATTCCAAGATCAGATTATTTAAAGTATCTTTGAATTGAAAATATTTTGTCATGAATATTAAAAACGCACAGACAGTAGTAGACCATTGGATCAAAGAGCATGGTGTTCGTTATTTTAATGAATTGACCAATATGGCGCAACTAACGGAAGAGGTAGGAGAAGTGGCTCGAATTATTGCACGCCGATATGGTGAGCAGAGTGAAAAAGAGAGTGATAAAAATAAAGATCTTGGCGAAGAACTTGCAGATGTATTATTTGTGGTTTTATGTTTAGCGAATCAAACCGGGGTTGATCTACAGCAATCTTTTGATCAAAAAATGGATGTTAAAACCAAGCGAGACCATGATCGTCATCACAACAACAAAAAATTAAAATAATGACATTTTTAGAGAAAGCAAAAACCAGTATTTTTTGGAGAAATGTAACGAAAATATCTATGATATTTTTCATCATTATCGTCATAGTTTCATTGCTGTTCAATAACTTTTCATCTATTATTGATTTTGATACTGAGACAATCTATTCTCAAAACTTTAGCGAGGGTAAGTGGATGAATTTTATCATTCCTAAGTTAGTCATAGGTCTACTATATGGTATGTGGGTAACCAACAGAAACATGAAATAAAAAAGAGGCTAAATTTTTAGCCTCTTTTTTTTTAATCTAATTGAATAAGATCAATACTACTTTCTTTTACTTTTTTATTCAGTTCTGACACATCATTTTTAAACAACTGATAGAGATTGTCTAACTCTGTATCAATGTCTTTCATAATTTCAATTTTAAAAGCTATAGCTTGATCCGTAGGTTTAAAATTTCCTATTGAAGTTAATGAATTTAAGTGCCCCAATTTATTATTTAGTTTAATAGGGAAATTCAAAGGATCTTGATTACTCTTACTTTTTGTTTGATATAAGTTGTTTTCGATTACAGTTATAGCTTTAGAAATTTTATTGGCAAAGTCTATCAATTCTTTATGTTTTTCTTTATCAGATATCGAATTATTTAATTGTTTTATCTGGTTTTTAACCTTTGTCACATTTTTTAAGGCCTTGTGAATTTCAGTTAATTTATCACGTATCTCAATAATAAAGTCAAATTGTGCTTGCATATCGTCCAAAGCAGCTTCACTTCTTGGGTCTTTTAAGATATTAAAATCATGAGATTTTGATAATCCGTTTTTTTCTAACTCAACCTTATAATTACCGGGTATTGCTTTCGGACCGCTTAATGAGGCCCACCATAAGATCATACCCTTTATTTTTTCAGCATCAGGATACGTCATATTCCAGTTAAACTGGTTGCTACCAGGTTTTATTTTTAACTCTTCTTCTTTCTTTTCTTTATCAGGTTGCGTAGAATATTTTTTTATCAGCTTCTTATTTTTATCAAATATGGAGAGGGAAATGGTATCACTCTTGGTTGTATCTTTTACATAAAAATTAACGGCAACACCTCCAAAATGATTCTGACCTTGAGTTTTTGAAGTTGTCCCTCTTCCACCATTTAATCTATAACTGTCAATGGGTTTGAACAGAAAAAAATCTTCATTAGTCAGGTTATTATCAAGTTGGTGTAAGGGTGTCAGGTCGTCAATTATCCAAAAAGAACGTCCTTGGGTAGCCGCTATTAAATTATTGTTTTTTACGGCCAGATCGGTTATCGGAACAATGGGTAAATTCAATTGAAACTTTTGCCAGCTGTTACCATCATCAAAACTAATATACATTCCGCGTTCAGTACCGGCATATAATAATCCTTTTCGATTTGGGTCAGTGCGGATTGCCCGGGTAAAGTCTTCAATTCCAATTCCATTAATGATTAGTTTCCAACTTTTACCATAATTAACAGTTTTATAGATATAGGGTCTATAATCACCGGATTTGTATTTAGTCCCAACAACATAAGCTCCACCCTTAGTAAACGGATCAATTTCAATACAATTGATCATCATCCATTCAGGCATTATTTTAGGAGTAACATTTTGCCATTCTTTCCCCCCATTACGTGAGAGATGTACCAAGCCATCATCAGAACCTGTCCAAATTAGATCTTTTTCTATTGGAGATTCTGTTGCTGCAAAAATTGTCCCGTAGTATTCAACACCCGTATTATCTTTTGTGATTGGCCCTCCCGAAGACTCTAATGTTTTAGGATCGTTTCTTGTAAGGTCCGGGCTTATGATTTCCCATGATTGCCCTTCGTTTGTTGTTGCGTGCAGATGATTAGACGCTGCATACAATTTCTTAGGATTATTTGGAGAGAAAAATAAAGGAAAATTCCACTGAAAGCGATATTTAAAATCTTCAGCACCATGGCCCATTGGGTCGTCTGGCCAAACATTGATTGCCCTTCTTTCATTCGTTTTATGATTGATTCGAGTTAATAATCCACCATAACTACCACCATACACAATATCGTTATTAGTTGGATCAACAGCAATATGAGCACTTTCTCCCCCTGCTGTAGATTCCCAGTCTTTTTCTGATATAAATCGACCATCGGTTCTATGAGCAATACGAACGGTAGAGTTATCTTGTTGAGCTCCATAAATTCTATAAGGAAAATGATTATCAGTGGTTACCCTATAAAATTGAGAAGTGGGCTGATTATGATAGGTTGTCCAATTTTCGCCGGCGTCAAATGTTACTTGAGCTCCACCGTCATCACCAATGATCATTCGTTGATTATCTTCCGGCGCTATCCAAAGGTCGTGATGATCACCATGAGGAGCATTATACGTTTCATATGTTTTACCTCCATCTTTGGACCGATGGTATCTCACATTCATTACATAAAAAGTATTTTCATCTTGGGTATCAGCGTAAATTCTTGTATAATACCAGGCGCGTTGACGTAATTTGCGCTCACTATTAATTAGTTTCCATGTTTTACCGGCGTCCGTGGATTTGTAAACACCACCGTATTTATTTTCGATTAATACCCATATTATATCTGAATTCATGGGAGAAACGGTCACTGCATTAATTCCCCAAATGCCTTTCGGTAATCCTTCATTCTTAGAAATATTAGTCCAGGTATCTCCACCGTCAATACTTTTCCATAAAGCAGAACCTTCACCACCACTTGATAGACTATATGGAGTTCTTCTGACATTCCAGGTTGATGCATATAAAACTCTTGAATTATTGGGATCTATAATTAAGTCAATTGCTCCGGCATCAGCATTAGCAAACAACACTTTTTTCCAGGATAAACCGCCATCTTTAGATTTATAAATACCTCTTTCATTAGAAGATTTATATAGATCTCCTAAAACCGCGGCATAAACAATATCAGGATTTTTTGGATGAATTCTAATGCGAGGAATATGTCTTGAATTTATTAAACCAATGTTTTTCCAGGTTTTACCGGCATCAACAGATTTCCAAATCCCATCTCCGGAAGAAACATTACCTCGAATTGTTTTTTCGCCATTTCCAACATATATTACGTTATTATCCCATTCACTAACAGCTATTGAACCTACAGAACCCCCAAAATATCCATCAGATATATTTTTCCAAGTATTACCAGCATCTGATGTTTTCCAAATTCCTCCTCCTGTAGAGCCCATATAAAATAAATTAGCCTTGCCAGGCACACCAGTTACGGCTGCACTACGACCTCCTCTAAAAGGTCCAATATTTCGCCATTGAATGGCATCATAATATTTCTCTGAAAATTTGGTCACATTTTTTTGTGCATTACCTTTGTAGGTTGTCGATAATAAAAGGCAAGTAATAAGTAGAATTATTTTTTTCATTAGAAGTTGGATTGTTGAATAGAAGGCTAAATTTAGCAATAAAAACCAAACATTGATACTCCATAAATGGATTTATTTTTAGATTATACTGATAAACAAATAGTTACCCAAAGAATTAAAATCTCGGGCTCAAAAAGTGAATCCAATAGATTACTTATTTTGAAACAATGGTATCCAAATTTATCCTTGGAAAACTTATCAGATTCTGATGATACTATACACTTACAAAAAGCCTTGAATTCAACCAAGGATTTTATTGACATTGGCCATGCAGGTACCGCTATGCGTTTTTTAACAGCCTATTTTTCCGTATTAGAAGGGAGGGAAGTAACGTTAACAGGTTCTGATCGTATGCAAAATAGGCCCATTAAAATATTAGTTGATTCGTTACGCAGCTTAGGTGCTAAGATTGAATATGTCGAAAAAGAAGGATATCCGCCATTAAAAATAACCGGGAAAAAGATTGTTAAGGAAAAGGTGAATATAAAAGGTAATGTAAGTAGTCAATTTATATCTGCGTTGGTTTTAATTGCGCCATCATTAAAAAATGGTTTAGAAATAGGACTGCTGGAAGAAATAACCTCAAGACCTTATTTGGAGATGACTTTAGATCTATTAAGTCAACTTGGAATTTCTACGTCATGGGAAGGCAACCTGATCAAAATCTCACCAAATAATAAAATAGCTAATAAAACTATTGTTGTAGAATCTGATTGGAGTTCTGCTTCTTATTTTTATAGTTTAGTAGCACTAAGTGAGATAGGTGCAAGTGTAACCTTATCTTCTTATAATAAAATAAGCCTTCAAGGAGATAGTTGTTTAGTAGAAATTTATAAGAATTTCGGAGTGATAACTAAATTTCAGAACAGCTCGATCATTCTTACAAAATCGGTTGAAATTTTGAATGGGAACGAACTCTCTTTAGACCTAAGAAATGCTCCAGATCTCGCCCAAACAATCGTGGTAACATGTTTTGGGTTAGGATTGGCTTGTAATTTAACGGGGTTGCATACCTTAAAAATAAAAGAGACTGACCGGTTAATGGCTTTGAAAAATGAACTGGAAAAATTGGGTGCTACAATAGAAATTACAAATAAAAGTTTGCATCTTGAGCCACCTTTCGAGATTAAAAGAAACAGTATAATTAAAACTTATAATGACCACCGAATGGCTATGGCTTTCGCTCCATTATCACTTAAAGCACCCATAACTATAGAAGATGCCGATGTAGTTACAAAGTCTTATGTAAGTTTTTGGGAAGATTTCGCGAATTGTTTTGAATAACAAAAGCCCCTTTTTTACTCGATGTATAGATTTTTTTGCTATGAAGAAAATTAACTGAATTGATTCAATTTTTTTAATTCAATAATACCTTTTAAAAAAAATAGCTATGAAAAAAGCATCATAAAATTAATGGCTTGTAACGGTTATATGATTTTTCAATATGTGATATTATTCGTTATAATTAAATAATTATATTTGTTCTTCTAAAATAAAATATATAGTAAGATGGCAAAAAAATTAAAAGGAACAATTGCAATATTAACAGGTGGTGGTGATGTTCCAGGATTGAATCCCGCAATTAGGGCAATTACGATTAGAGCAATGCGTGAGGGTTATAAGGTTATTG
>Ga0316192_10002303_pt1 | contig 14009 bp, 12 predicted proteins | sample MerIslwburrow_MG_FD_204931 | JGI IMG/M metagenome (GOLD analysis project Ga0316192, IMG submission 204931) | Coastal sediment microbial communities from Maine, United States - Merrow Island worm burrow | ecosystem: Environmental > Aquatic > Marine > Coastal > Sediment | place: USA: Maine...
GTACTGTGCCCCGATGAGCAGTGCGAGGGCCACGATACCCGCAACCATCCGGTAGTCCATCGGCTCCTTCGCAGCAGGCTTGTCGCTCTTTTCGGTCTCGCCGGTTGCCGTCGCGGGTACTTTCTCCGTGTCCGTTTCGGCGGATTTCCGTCGTTCCTCTTCGAGCCGTTCTTCTTCGAACGCGTCGCGAACGAACTCGCCCTCCATGATGATCGTTTCGACCAGCGGGTTGTCTTCTTCGCTATCGCCCCCGGGCGTCTCGTCCGCGGTCTGCCTGGCGCGGCGATCCTCCGGCGCGTCGCCGGCCTTCGAGCGCTGTTTCTGGACAATCGTGGAGGCGAATCCGTCCTCGTCCTCGACCGCGAAGGCGAGCAGGTCCTGGTCGATCATCATGTTGATGGTCTGCTCTTCCTCGGTCATCGGGGGGACGACGTGTTCGGGCTTGTCCTCTTCCTCCTCCAGGCCGAGTTCCGCGGCCAGCGTTTCGTCGTCCTCGGTTCGCGCGACGAGTTCCCTGTCCCTGGGCTCAAGGAGGTCGTCCGGCGCTTCGATTTCGAGGTCGAATTCGTCGTATTCCTCCACCTCGTCGTCGTCCGGTTCCTCCGCTTCTTCCGCGTCGCGGGTCCTGGCCTCGGTCTCGAACGCCGCCGCGATGAGGTCGTCGTCTATGGTCGGTTCTTCGTCGGTATCGTCCGCGGGCGGTTCGGCCTGTGCATGCACGCCGCTGAGGTCGATGCCCATCGCCTCCGCCTGGGTGGCAAATTGCGTGTCGACGTCCGGGAGGGGTTCATCGTCCTCGTCGTCGTTTGCGATGATGGTGGCTTCGGTTTCCGCCCGGGTCTGTGCGTCGTATTCGGCTTCGCGTTCGTCTTCGTCGACCTCGCCGAGCAGGGCCTCCCAGTCTTCGGGATCGCCCAGCGCGAGATCGACCTGCGCCGAGTCCGGTTCCTCTGAATCCTCCGCTACCTCGATTGCAGCTGCAGCCCCCGACTCCGCGGGTTCGTTCTCGAAGTCGAAGTCCTCGGGGAGCGGCGTGTCGTCATCGAAACGCATCTGCTCCGCGCCGGCCGCCTCCTCCGCCGGCTCGAAAATCTCGGCGGCGTCGATGTTGCCGGGCTCGGCCGAGAGCTGCTCGTCCACCGGTGTCGGCGAGTCGTCGATGAACCAGCGCATCGAGCCCGTGTCGTCATCAGGCTCCTCTGGCGTATCGTCATCGTCCGTGTCCAGTACCCGCCACTCGATACCGGTGTCCTCGATGCGGATGTCCGAGCCGGCCAGTTCGTCAAGCGTCTTCAGGAGCGCTGCGCTACGTTCCGCGGAGATGGTCTCCGGCGGCTCGTCGGCTTCGAGCCGCGGCGGCTCCGGCGCCGGCTCGTCTTCGGCAGGCGGCGGGGCCGGTGCCACGGGTTTGTGTTCGGACAGGTAGTCGAGTGCGTTGAATGCGCTGCCGCAACCGCCACAGCGTACCCTGCCGGCGGCCTGTTTCAGGACCTCCGCGGTTACGCGAAATGCGCTGCCACATTCGGGACACTGGGTGTACATCTCTAGCTGTGCCTTTTCCTGCCTGTCAACCGCGTCCAGGTCTGTCCATCCTGCGGGCGGAATTCGGGTTCGTCGAAGTCCACCCACGGCGCGTAGGCCTCGAGCACATCGGCGGCCTGTTCCGATAGTATGCCTGACAATCCGAGTCGTCCGCCGGGTCGAACGTGCCTGACGATGCCTGCGGCAAGTTCGGCCAGCGGTCCCGCAAGGATATTTGCAACAACCACGTCAAACTGTCCGGCGATGTCTCCCGCCGTGGACGTAACGGTCAATCGCTCCTGCACCCCGTTGTCCGCGGCATTGTGGCGCGTCGCCAGGACCGCCTGTGCATCGATGTCCATTGCGTCTGCGTGATCGCAACCGAGCTTGAGGGCGGCGATCGCCAGCACGCCGGAGCCGCAGCCGTAATCGAGCAGCGTGCGCCCCTGAAGATCGAGCGAATCCAGCCACTCTAGGCACATTGCCGTGGTTGCGTGTGTGCCCGTGCCAAACGCGAGACCCGGGTCCAGCCTGACGACCACCGCGTCCTGCCGGCCCGGTTCGCTCCCCGCCGGGCAGACCCACAGGCGCTCGCCGAAGCGCATCGGCCCGAAATCCCTGAGCCATTCGCGCTCCCAATCTCTATCGGCCAGCGCTTCCAGGTGATGCTCGGGCAGGGCTTCGAGTTCGAGTGACGTCATGAGATCGTCGAGCAGACCGGCCATGTCGGCGCCAGCCTCGAACAGGCCGCTTATGCGAGTGCTGCTCCAGAGGGGCGTTTCGCCGGGCCCGGGTTCGAGCACGGGCGCGTCACCGGCGTCGCTGAACGTGACCGACTGTGCGCCGTGCCGGAGCAGGATTTCTTCGACGCTCGCCGGGTTCAGCGTATCCAGGTTCATGACGAACTGCTGCCACTCCATCCCCGAGGCCGTACCTATTTGAGTCCCAGCCTCTTCTCGAGATAGTGAATGTCGGTGCCGCCCGCCTGGAACGCGGCGTGCTGGAAAATCTCCTGGTGCAGCGGCACGTTGGTCTTGATGCCCTCGATGACGATCTCGGTCAGCGCATTGCGAATGCGCGCGAATGCCGCGTCGCGGTCGTGCCCGTAAGCGATCAGCTTGCCGATCATCGAATCGTAGAACGGCGGCACCTTGTAACCGCTGTATATGTGGCTGTCGACTCGGATGCCCGGTCCGCCCGGCGCATGCCAGAGCGTCACGAGCCCCGGGGACGGCATGAAGGTCTTCGGATCCTCGGCATTGATGCGGCATTCGATCGCATGGCCCTGGATCTTGACGTCCTCCTGCCTGATGTCGAGCTTCTCGCCGCTAGCGATGCGCAATTGCTCGCGCACGATATCGATGCCCGTGATCATTTCGGTGACCGGGTGCTCGACCTGCAGGCGCGTGTTCATCTCGATGAAGTAGAACTCGCCGTTCTCGTACAGGAATTCGAACGTGCCCGCGCTGCGGTAGCCGATCTCCAGGCAGGCCTTGACGCAGCGCGCGCCGATGCGCTGCCGTTGTTCCTCGGTGATGCCGGGCGCCGGCGCTTCCTCGACGACTTTCTGGTGCCTGCGCTGCATCGAGCAGTCGCGCTCGCCAAGGTGAATCGCATTGCCCTGGCCGTCGGCAAGCACCTGGAACTCCACGTGCCGCGGGTGCTCGAGGTATTTCTCCATGTACACCATGTCGTTGTCGAACGCGGCACGTGCCTCGGCCCTGGTTACCGTAATGGCGGCTATGAGCGATGCTTCAGAATGCACGACACGCATGCCGCGGCCGCCGCCGCCGCCCGAGGCTTTGATGATGATCGGGTAGCCGATGTCCCGCGCAAGCCGCAGGTTCTCGTCGTTGTCGTCGCCGAGCGGTCCGTCCGAGCCCGGCACGCAGGGCACGCCGGCCGCCTTCATGGCCCGGATGGCCGACACCTTGTCGCCCATGAGACGGATCGCGTCCGACGGCGGCCCGATGAATACGAACCCCGAGGATTCGCAGCGTTCGGCAAAGTCGGCGTTCTCCGAGAGGAAGCCGTAACCCGGGTGTATGCCGACCGCGTCCGTCACTTCCGCGGCGCTGATGATTGCCGGCATGTTGAGGTAGCTGTCGACCGACGGCGGCGGACCGATGCACACGGTCTCGTCGGCCAGCAGCACGTGCTTGAGCGTATTGTCCGCGCTCGAGTGCACGGCGACGGTCTTGATGCCGAGTTCGCGGCAGGCGCGCAATATGCGTAACGCGATCTCGCCGCGATTGGCTATGACGATTTTATCCAGCATGGGGCGGCGGCCTGCTAGTCGGAAGTACGCGGGTCAATGACGAACAGAATCTGGCCGTATTCGACGGGCTCACCATTCTGTACGCGGATCGACTTGATGACGCCTGAAACGTCGGCTTCGATCTGGTTCATCATCTTCATTGCTTCGATGATGCACAGCGTGTCGCCCTCGCTGACCTGGTCACCGACCTGGACGAAAGCTGCCCCGCCCGGCGAGGAGGACGAATAGTACGTGCCCACCATGGGCGCCGTTACCAGGTGACCGTCTTCTTCGGGCGCCGCGGCAGCCGGTTCCGTCTGCGGCGCGGGAGCGGGTGCCGCCGCCGGGGCCTGGGGTGGCGGGGCCTGGGCATAGACGGGTGCCGCCGCCGCGCCGGTCGGATAGCGGCTGATGCGAACCGCTTCCTCGCCTTCCGTGATCTCGATTTCCGCGATACCGGATTCGTCCAGTAGCTCGATCAGTTTCTTGACTTTTCTGATGTCCATTAGTTGTCCTCACCCTGTGCTACGTGGCGCCCGGCAGCCTGGATGGCCAGCTCGTAACCATAGGCCCCGAATCCGAACAGGCAGGCGGTAGCGATGTCACTGAAAAAACTGTTGTGGCGAAACTCTTCGCGCGCAAACGTATTGCTGAGATGCACTTCGATGAACGGGATGCCGACGCCGAGCAGGGCGTCGCGCAGGGCAACGCTCGTATGCGTGAATGCGCCCGGGTTGATAATGACGAAATCGACGCCGTCCCCGGGGGCCTTCTGCACCCGGTCGATCAACTCGTGCTCGGCGTTGCTCTGAAAGCAGGCGATCTCGTGCCCGAGCTCGGCGGCGAGCGCCGAGCTGCGTGCCTCGATATCCGCGAGCGTCGTTTTGCCGTAGACATCGGGCTCGCGAGAACCGAGCAGGTTCAGGTTCGGGCCATTAATAAGGAGAAAAGTCGACATTTGCCGCCAATCCCTGCGAGTTCACCGAAGATGGCAGCAATTCTACCTACATCTCACGAATTTGAAACCGAAATCGGCTGGCGCAAGCAATCCAGGGTATTCCTCTCCGTCATGGCTCCCTTCGGTCCGCTTTACTTCCGTCGAGGAACACCCTGGATTGCTTGCGCTGAGAGATTCGCGCGTGCGGGTCGGGGCCGCGGTCGGGGCGTTTGTCGACCGAAGTAAAGCGCAGGCGAGCGCAGCGAGACGAGCCATGAGGGAGAGAAATGACCCGATCGCGGCGCTCAGCGTCGTTAAAGTTCGAGGGACTTGCGGGCGGTATCGGTGTCGATCTCGCCGGCGTCGAGACGGGCGAGGACGTCGCTGATCTTGTCGAGGTCGGGGCGGTGCAGCTCGCCGAAATGGGCGTTCAGGTATTCGCCATCCGCCGTGACGATCATCGTAAACGGCATCGCGTGAAATACCAGCCCCGATTGTTCCGCGACCTGCATGGCGTCCATTTCGCCCACCAGGATCGGGTAATTGAATTCCGCCTCTTCTGCGTACTTCTGTACATCTTCCATGATGTCGACGGCGATGCCGATCACGAGTATGCCGTCGTCGCCCTGCTCGACCTGGAACTCCTTGAGGAGCGGTATCTCGCGGCGGCAGGGGGCGCACCAGGTTGCCCAGAAATTGAGCAGGCGGTGGCGGCCGTCGAATTCGTCGAAGTCGTGCATCTCGCCGTCGAGTCCGAGCAACTCGAACGACGGGTGATTGTTGGCCGCCGGTTCCGGCGCGGCTGCCACCGCGTTTTCACTGACGGCCGGCGCCATTCGCGCGGCCATGAACAACGCACCCGCCATCAGGCTCAGCAGCGCGATACCGAAGATAAGAAGAACTCTCGACACAATCAATTACCCTTTATCTGTACGAGCGGCTCTCGAACCGAGGTCGGATACAGCCATCATCGCGCGCCGGGGCGCGCTCCTGCGGTCTTATTTATTTTCTGCGCGAGCGCTGACCGGCGCCGCCGCAAACGCCTGTCGTACATGCTCCGCAAACGTTTCCGCCTTCATGTAGCCCACGACCTCGTAGCCATGGCGCTGCTGGCCGTCGGTACCGAAGAAAATGATCGTCGGCGGTCCGAAGACGCCGAAACGGTCGAGCAACACCTTGTCCTCGGCGTCGTTCGCGGTGACGTCGGCCTGCAGCCAGACGGTGTTCGACAGGGCGGCGTGCACATGCTCGTCGGTGAACGTAAAGGCTTCCATTTCCTTGCACGATACGCACCAGTCGGCGTAGAAGTCGAGCATCACGCTTTTGCCCTGCCCGGATGCGGCGGCAATCTCGCGATCGAGGTCCGTTACCGTCTTGATGCGTTGGAAGGGCAGCTCGTCATGGCTGGCCACCGTTGCGCCACCCGGCCCGCCGAAACTGACGCTCGCGAGCGGCTGCAGCGGATTCGACCCGCCGGTCACCGCGCCGAGCACCATAAATGCGCCCCAGATCATCGCGAGTACGCCGAAGCCTTTGCCCATTTTCTGCACGGGGCTCGCTTCGGGACCGAAAGTAGTCAGGCCGCCCATGAAGACGCCGGCCATGAACGTCAGCACCGCCCAGAGCGCGAGCGTCACGGTGCCCGGCAGGATGCGCGACAGCATCCAGATCGCGAGGCCGAGCATCATGAAGCCGAAGGCGCCCTTGATGGCGACCATCCAGGGCCCGGCCTTGGGCAACAGCTTGCCCTGTGCGGCACCCACGAGCAGCAGCGGCGCACCCATGCCCATGCTCATCGCGAACAGAGCCGCGCCGCCTCGCACCATGTCACCGGACTGCGCCATGACCGTCAGCGCGGCGATCAGCGCCGGCGCGACACATGCCGTAACGACGAGGGCGGACAATGCCCCCATGATGAAGGCGCCGATCATCGTGCCGCTTTTCTGCTTGCCGCTGATGCCGGCCAGCTTGCTCTGGACGGCACTCGGCATCTGCAGGTCGTAGGCACCGAACATGCCGAGCGCGAGTAACACGAACACGCCTGCAAACAGTATGAGTATCCAGGGCTGGTTGAAGGTGGCCTGCAGCTGCATTCCGGCTGCAGCGGCCGCAATGCCAGCCCCCGTGTAAATGATGGCCATGCCCATGACGTAGCTCAGGGCGAGGGTGAAGCCGCGCATCGGACTGACGTCGTCACCTTCGCCGGCGATGATGCCCGACAGGATCGGCACCATGGGCAGCACGCAGGGCGTAAATGCGAGGCCCAGCCCGGCGAGGAAAAACACCCCGGCCGCGACCCAGAGGCTGGATCCCGTGATGATCTGCGCGAGGCGCGCCTGTTCCGATACCGGCGCCGCGGGAGTGCCGCCGGACGGTGCGGCGGCAACGCCGAGATCGCTGACCACCTTCGCGGCAGGCAGGCTGACCGTTATTACCTTCGTCTGCGGCAGGTAGCAGAGGCCACCGTCTGCGCAGCCCTGGTAGCCCACTTCGAGTTCGAGATCCATCGCCTCGGGCGTTGCCCGGGCAATAGCCAGCCGGCCGATGACCTCGTCGTAATACACCTCGGACTCGCCGAAGAATTCATCGTATTTGAGCTTGCCTTTCGGCAGCTCGAGCTGGCCCGCCTGCGCATCGGGACTGAGCGACTTCGCGGTAATGCGATGCTTGTATACGTAGAAGCCGGGCTCAATGCGGATACCGACCTCCACGGTATTGCCGTCGACCGGGAACACGTCGGGGAAGAACACTTCCTCCGGCGGCGGGAATTCGCTGGCGTTGCCGCCCGCAAGGCCGCCGAGATCGATTTTGCCGCCGTCCGCCACGGGCTCGCTGAGTTCGACCGTCTCGATCCATGTCTGCGGCATGTAGCAAAAGCCATCGTCGGTGCAGCCGCGGCTGTTCATCGTCAGCATGAAAGACGCCGGTTTCTCGCCGTCCACCGTGTAGGGAATGCGGACGAAGAAATTGCCCCGGTAGATGACCTGCTCGCCGAGGAACTCGTCGTTGTAGACCTTGCCCTCGGGGAGCTCGGGTTCGCCGAGCACGATGGCGGGATCGGCCGATTCGAAGCCGAAAGCGCTCTGGTACATGTAAAAGCCGTCGTCGACGGCCCAGTCGATCTCGATGGCGTCTCCCGCATCGAACGCGACATAGCGGAACACTTCCTCGGGTCGCGGAGGCTGGTCGTCGGCGGCGAAAGAAAGCGTCGGCGCGACCAGCGTCGCGACGAGGAGCAGGCGGGAAATCAGCGAAGTCGTCGTCATAATCCAGTGGCCAGGAGCGGGTGTCGCCCCAAAATAGACCCGCCGCGGGCTCGAAATGTTTCCAATTTCACGACGGGCGCGACGCAGGATACCGGCGGCCGGGGTCGTTGTCATGGACGATCGTCGCGTTTTTGTGTGCGAATTCCGGGTTCGGCGCTTGAAATTTGATTTGTCATCCCTATCATTAGCACTCCTTGAGGCCGAGTGCTAACAGCGCGGCCAGGAAAGCCGCGAAAAGTCGGTTACAAATCAACAGTTTATAGGAGAATGAAACCATGAAGATTCGTCCGCTTCATGATCGGGTCATCGTAAAGCGCATGGAAGAAGAGCGCACAACGCCAGGCGGCATCGTCATTCCGGATGCCGCGACGGAAAAACCGATCAAAGGTGAAGTCATTGCCGCGGGTAACGGCAAGATCCTCGAAAACGGCGACGTTCGGGCCCTGGACGTCAAAGTTGGCGACAAGGTTCTGTTCGGCAAGTATGCCGGCACCGAGGTCAAGGTTGAAGGCGAAGAGCTGCTCGTGATGAAGGAAGACGACATCATGGCAGTGATCGAGTCCTGATTACCCGTTTAACCATCCACTCATTCAGTCTTGCGGCAGGAGCCGCTGTAGATATCAGAGGAAATACACATGGCTGCTAAAGAAGTACGATTTGGCGACGATGCGCGGCAGAAGATGTTTGCTGGCGTCAACGTCCTCGCCAACGCAGTACGAGTAACGCTCGGCCCGAAGGGCCGTAACGCGGTGCTCGACAAGAGCTTCGGCGCGCCGACGGTCACGAAGGACGGCGTGTCGGTTGCGAAGGAAATCGAACTCGAAGACAAGTTCGAAAACATGGGCGCCCAGATGGTCAAGGAAGTTGCTTCCCAGACGTCGGACGAGGCGGGTGACGGCACCACGACCGCGACGGTCCTGGCCCAGGCAATCCTGCGGGAAGGCCTGAAGTCGGTTGCCGCCGGTATGAACCCCATGGATCTGAAGCGCGGCATAGACAAGGCAAGTGCTGCCATCGTCGCGGAACTCAAGAAGCTGTCGAAGCCCTGCGCAGACGCCAAGGCGATCGCGCAGGTCGGTAGCATCTCGGCGAATTCCGACGTCGAAATCGGCGAGATCATCTCCGAAGCGATGGAGAAGGTCGGCAAGGAAGGCGTCATCACGGTTGAGGAAGGCCAGGGCCTGGAGAACGAACTCGACGTCGTTGAGGGTATGCAGTTCGATCGCGGCTACCTGTCGCCGTACTTCATCAACGAGCAGACCAGCCAGCAGGTCGAGCACGAGAATCCGCTGATCCTCCTGTACGACAAGAAGATCTCGAACATTCGTGACTTGCTGCCGATCCTCGAAGGTGTCGCAAAAGCCGGTCGTCCTCTTGTCCTCGTTGCCGAAGACGTCGAGGGCGAAGCGCTTGCAACGCTGGTCGTCAACAACATCCGCGGTATCGTCAAAGTTGCCGCCGTCAAGGCGCCGGGCTTCGGCGATCGCCGCAAGGCCATGCTGCAGGACATCGCGGTCCTGACGGGTGGCCAGGTGATCTCGGAAGAAGTCGGCCTGTCGCTCGAGAAGGCGACGCTGGACGACCTCGGTGAGGCCAAGAAGATCCAGATCTCGAAAGAGACCACGACGATCATCGACGGCGCAGGACGTGCCGAAGACATTCACGGCCGCGTCGAGCAGATCAACCGCGAAATCGAGGACTCGACGTCCGACTACGATCGCGAGAAGCTGCAGGAGCGTGTTGCCAAGCTGTCCGGCGGTGTTGCCGTGATCAAGGTTGGTGCTGCGACCGAAGTCGAGATGAAAGAGAAGAAGGCCCGCGTCGAAGACGCTCTGCATGCTACCCGCGCCGCCGTCGAAGAAGGCGTCGTACCGGGTGGTGGCGTCGCGCTGATTCGCGCCGTGAAGGCTATCGGCAAGCTGAAGGGCGATAACCACGACCAGGAAGTGGGTATCAACATCCTGAAGCGCGCCGTCGAGGAGCCGCTGCGCCAGATCGTCCGCAACGCCGGCGGCGACGCCAGCGTAGTGCTGAATGCCGTTGCGAAAGGCAAGGGCAACTATGGCTACAACGCGGCGACCGGCGAGTACGTCGACATGATCGAAGCCGGTATTCTCGATCCGACGAAGGTAACCCGCCACGCGCTGCAGAACGCTGCATCCGTGTCCGGCCTGCTCCTGACGACCGAGGCGATGATCGCCGAGCTACCGAAGGACGATGGTCCCGCGATGCCCGATATGGGCGGCATGGGCGGCATGGGCGGCATGATGTAAGCCACGCTCCACGCACGACAAAAAGCCCGGCTCCGGCCGGGCTTTTTTTTGCTTTCAGGGTCGGACCGCCACACGTATTTGATTTAACAGCCTTTTGCCCGGTAATCCTGCCCTACAGGGCCCTTAATCGCCGCATTTCTGGACCAAAATCAGCGTCGACCGTACGCGGTTGTGTGATTCGGCTTGAGGGTGTCCGGGAGATTTGCCTGATTTGGCTTCTTTTATGCGGAAGCTCGGGTTCCACAAAACCCCTATCCGATACGGACCGCCGGTCATGGCGGTCCGTATCGTTTTTGCCCCTGAAAACGGCTGATTAAGGGCCTACAGAGGCCAAAATATTCACCAAATATCTTTCAAACCATACAGTTATCGTGGTCCGACCCCCGAGCGGCGCAGCGCTTCGATGCGCTCCGCAATCGGCGGATGGCTCATGAGGAGCTTCATCATTGCGCTCTTGCCGCCCGAAATGCCGAATGCTTCAATCTCCCTCGGCAGCTGCGACGGCACGTTCGATTCGAGTCGCTGCAGGGCGCTAATCATGGGCTCACGGCCGTTGAGCTTCGCAGAGCCCGCATCCGCGCGGAACTCGCGCTGGCGGGAAACCCACATAACGATGATGCTGGCCAGGATACCCAGCACCAGCTGGGACACGATGACGGCACCGAAGTAGCCGATACCGTAGCCCGAATCGTTGCGCAGGATGACCCTGTCCACGAAGTGACCGACGATGCGTGACAGGAAGATGACGAAGGTGTTGATGACGCCCTGTACGAGCGTCAGTGTCACCATGTCGCCGTTGGCCACGTGCGAGACTTCGTGCGCCAGCACCGCCTCTACTTCTTCTTTGGGCATGCCGCGCAGCAGGCCAGTGCTCACCGCGACCAGCGCCGAATTGCGACGTGCGCCGGTGGCAAACGCGTTCATATCCGGCGCATCGTAGATCGCCACTTCCGGCGTCTCGATACCGGCCTCACGCGCCTGTCTCTCTACCGTGGCAACGAGCCAGGACTCGGCCGCGTTCTGCGGTTGCGTGATGACGCGTGCGCCCGTAGCGCGTTTGGCCATCCACTTCGACAACGCGAGGGATATGAATGAGCCGCCGAAACCGAGCACCAGCGAGAACACCAGCAGCGCCTCGTAATTGATGCCGACCTGCTGTTCGTCGAGGTAGGAATCGATACCCAGCAGCCGCAGCGCGATGCTCAGAACGAGCAAAATGGCCACGTTGGTGGCGATGAACAGCATTACGCGTTTGACCATTGTCGGTACTCCAGATGTAGATCAAGCTGCAGAAATGATGGCGGCCGCGGCGCTTTCAAGTCGCTCCTGCCGCCCGCCAGGGTCACCCCTCGAGCCAGCGTGGCAATTGTGCCAACAAGGTGTTGTGTTCATTCATCGGTTTCCCCGCATACTGAATCGGTTTTCCCGATGTATTTGTTAGTCGGGGCAAGCTAAACGACGGCTACGGTTTTTGTGGCACTTTCCGGTAGCGAAACCAGAGCCGCGTGCCGAGCAATACCGCGAGGATGGCGGCGTATATGAGCGGTTCGCGAATATCCTTTTTGACCTGCCACCAGTAGTGCCAGACGCCGAGAGCGCCGACGACGTAGGCCCCGTAGTGGAGCTGCTGCCAGCGCCTGCCGAGTCGCCGCCGCATGCCATTGGTGGAGGTCGCGGCCATCGCGGTAAGTATGAGCAACGCCGCAAAGCCGATGGTGATGAACGGCCGCTTGACGATGTCCTCCACGATCGCCGGCCAGAGCACACCCTGGTCGAGGATCAGCCAGGCGAGGAAATGCAGCAGCGTGTAGAAGAACGCAAACAGTCCCAGCATGCGTCGGAATCGCTGCAGCCAGTTCCAGCCCGTCAGCCTCCGCAGAGGCGTGACCGCAAGGCCAATCATGATGAAGCGCAGACCCCAGTTGCCCAGGCGATCCTGGATCTCTTCGACCGGGTTGGCGCCGAGGGTCCCGGTGATTTCGAACGTGTCGCCCAGGAGCAGGAGGCCCGGTACGAGGCACAGCAGGAAAACGACGGGTTTCCAGACGACCCGTATCTGCGCGAGCGTGTCCAAGACTCAATAGTTTTTGCGGAGGTCGACACCCGAATACAGATGCGCGACGTGTTCGCCGTAGCCGTTGAACATCAGCGTGGGTTGCTTGCTGGCGAAGCGCCCGCTGCCTATCCGGCGTTCACGCGCCTGGCTCCAGCGCGGATGATCCACTTCGGGATTGACGTTGGCGTAAAAGCCGTACTCCCAGGGTTGCGCCATGTTCCAGCTGGTCTGGGGCTGCTCCTCGACGAAGCTGATACGTACGATGCTCTTGATGCCCTTGAAGCCGTATTTCCAGGGCACCACCAGCCGGATCGGCGCGCCGTTGGGGTTTGGCAGCGCTTCGCCGTAGAGGCCGACCGCGAGTATGGGCAGCGGGTTGGTGGCCTCGGCGATGGTCAGTCCTTCGCGGTACGGCCACTCCAGCACCGGCCGCCGCTGGCCCGGCATGCGCACCGGGTCGTGCAGCGTCTGGAAAGCGACGTACTTCGCTTTCGACGTCGGCTGGTGATGCCTGACGACGTCGGCGAGCGAAATGCCCACCCACGGAATCACCATCGACCACGCCTCGACGCAACGCATTCGGTAAATGCGCTCCTCGAGGTCAAAGGGCTTGATGAAATCGTCGAAATGGAACGAACCGGTTTTCTCGGCGTGCCCGTCTACCGTTATGCGCCAGGGACGTGGCTCGAAGTCCTGCGAATTTTTTGCCGGATCGTCTTTCGCCGTACCGAATTCCCAGAAATTGTTGTACGTGGTGACGTCGTCGTAGCCGGTCGGCCGCTCGTCGGTGCTGAACTCGCTTTTGCGCATATCGGGCAGCTTGGCAAACTGGCCGCGCGGAACGACTGCGCCGAGCACCGGGGATGCGAGCGCGATGCCGCCGGCTGCGGCGCCGGCCGCCATGAACTCCCGGCGGTTGAGATAATTCGCCCTGCTCGTAATTTCGGACGGGCGGATGTCGGACGGTTTGCGGATCAGCAACACTCTCTCCTGGTTCGTACCTGTACTGAATAGACCGGTACAACGGCCGAAATATTGCACATTCGCGCGCCCGTGGTATCTACTGCTACAACTTGTTACGGATCCCGGGTTATGTCAGCAGCGCAGAATGTCGAGCCGCGCCGTATCCTGCAGGCGTACTATGCCGCGACGATCGTGTTCCTGTTGCTCGATTACGGCTTCGGCCTGAACCTGCGAATTGCAGGCCTCGAGGGTTTCCCGGAACTCAAGGCGGGCTATTACCTCGTCATATTCGGCTGTTTCGGACTCACGCTGTGGCGGCCGGCATGGTCGACGGCAGTCGGCGTCGTCGAGTCGCTGGCCACGCTGGTCACGCTCATATTCAGCGTGGCGCTGCGCTCGATGTTCCTCGGCCCGCAAATGGCCGAGACCGGTGCGGGGTTTGTCGGCGTGGCCGAGATCGCCAATTTCCTCATTGCGGGGTCGATCGCCTGGTTTGCCTGGCAGCGCGGCATGACTGCGCTATTCGGACCGCCGCGCTAGCAGCACACCGCCAAAAGCCGGCAAATTCGTCGAATGTCGGGAAAGTTCCGCGAATTATATTCGCCCGGGGCGATCTGATTCGTTAAGGCCTGATTAAGGCGCGGCGGTTATGCTTGATATCAGAACAGATACCACCACCTCTGCTGGCATGGAGAATGAAGTCAGATGAGCGCGTCGATACCCCATATTGCGAGAG
>Ga0316192_10002309_pt1 | contig 13986 bp, 12 predicted proteins | sample MerIslwburrow_MG_FD_204931 | JGI IMG/M metagenome (GOLD analysis project Ga0316192, IMG submission 204931) | Coastal sediment microbial communities from Maine, United States - Merrow Island worm burrow | ecosystem: Environmental > Aquatic > Marine > Coastal > Sediment | place: USA: Maine...
ATGAACAGATAAGTAATAAGGGTGACAGCCAGGATTTAATTGGCAAGGTAATTCTAAGAATAATAATCTCAATAAAAAAGATGACAGGGGGGCAATTTGGCGCATATGGGTATTTGAACTATTTAAAAAACAATATCCATCCATCTTCCCTGAATGGAACAAATGGACCTGTTATAGAATTTAAAGATGGTCGAATGACGGATTACGATAAATTGCGAAAGGATTAAAAAAAATCAGATTTAAATTTATAGTGAAAAACAGCAATTTTTCAATGAATCCGAACCCATGACAACGGCTTTTACCATCCTATTTAATAGAACCAAATTGGGGGGAATTTACATGGAGGGAAAAATGGAATTCAATACCATAAAATATGAAAGCCCGGAGGATGGCCTTGGTTTAATTACGCTAAATCGCCCCGATCGGCTGAATGCGATAAATCTGGAGATGCTGGAGGAGTTGCACCTTCTTTTCGAGCAGCTAAATACCGATGAAAATGTTCGGATCATCCTCATTACCGGTGCCGGCCGCGGGTTTTGTTCTGGAGCGGATTTGTTGGATGATCGCATTGCCAAAGAAGCTGCTACCCTTTTTTCAAGTGCCGCCACACATCTGGTTAAAATACAAAGAGTATATTCCCGGCTCATCATTGAAATGCGGCGCTTGCCGCAACCGATTATTGCAGCGGTGAACGGACCGGCAGCCGGTGGTGGAATGTGCATCGCTCTGGCATCCGATATAATTATTGCCAACCCTAACGCAGCTTTTACCCCTTCCTTTATTAACATTGGTTTATCCGGCGGCGAACTGGGAAGCTCATATTTTTTACCTAAACTCGTCGGCAATGCGCGGGCAGCCGACATTTTATTGACCGGCAGGACCGTGGATGCAGCCGAGGCTGACAAAATCGGACTCATTAGTCGCCTGGTAGATGAAGAGAAATTGATGGAGGTGGCGTTGGAGATTGCTGCTGACATGTTAGATAAAACACCAATGGGGTTGCGATTTACCAAAGAAGTTTTAAATCAAAACCAGAACGCCCCGTCACTGGAAAGTGCCATTGAACTGGAAAATCGTAACCAGAGTATCCTCTGCATAACCCCCGAATTCTTCAAAGCCGTAGAAAAATTCGGTAAGCGGAAAAAACGCCGTTGAATTTCAAATAGAACACCAATTTGTTGCTTTAAATCATCTTAAAAAGCTTATGTGATGTTTTAAAGGAACATCGAAACGATGGAAAAAACAAATATCATAAAATACTTGCGGAATCGTCATCAGGCATCTGCTCATCTTTAGTATAATAAAAAAACAAGAGAATGCTCTCTGACAAAAAGACACCATAAATTTCATTCCGCCTATCATGGATAAAGGGGGAGGGGACTAAAAAATGGAAGGTAAAAGAGTATTAATTATTTATTTTATGCTTTTGATCGTTACAGCATCCTTTGCTCCTTCAAGCAGCGCCGCCGAGGATTTTAAAATCAAAAAGATTGCTGCAAATGAAGATTACACTTCTTCAGAATGTGTTTCGAATCAAAGCATACCATGCAATTGGGAAGGATGGAAAAATAGTTTTCCAGGAGTTAGATGCAAAAGAAGGCTTTGTAATCGCTACATTCAGGTTTTAAGTATGAAATGCATGGCCGGCTTTTTAGCCGAAGTAAGAGTTGATAGGATATGTGCGGCCTGTCAGGAATCTCCGGGTCTTTGAGAAAAACCTTAAACCAAGTTAAATTAGGACACAGATTTTCACGGATTTCCACAGATATTTGGTTTTTTTAGCTTTTAATATCCTGGTAATCCGTGTTCATCCGTGTCCCCAAAATGGAAATTCCCATACTTTAATTTAACTCCCAATCAGCAATTCCTTCAATCTTAATGAAGAGGGGCAAAAGTGTTGTTGCTCCATCCAAGCCAAAATTTAGGGCAAGGCGCCGGCACGCGTTATCAACTGGTTTTTTAGGACCCACTTTAAAAGTTCCATGCTGGAAGGCCCGAGGCGTGGAAGGAAACTAGCTGTGGAAAGACATAGCGGCCATCAAAATTTATCTTTCCAACCGATTTCCTTTTTCTAGCGGTAGACTCTAAATCTATGAATGGCACCCAATACCTTCATCGTATCAGGGTTAATGGAATATAGTGCGGCCTATCGCCGCAGCTGCGAAGTGGCACCCGCAGCGGTTGTTGCCAAATCCCTGCAGGCTGCTGCGGGCTTTGCGGCCCACGACAAATAAATTTGGCGCCAGACGAAAGGCATTGAAACAATCCCGCATATTTACCGAATCCGCGTCGGTATCCATCATCGCCTGATGATCCAATGGGAAAAGGAGAAAGTTTTGAAGGTTCTGGACTTGATTCCTCGGGCCCAACTTGAAATCTGGATTCGTCGGCGCGGCATGTGAAGGAAGTGTGCCGGTTTTAAAGGACATTATATGTTGCGCGCTTTGGCAATCATTAAATTCGCGAATTCTTTGCCGTCTTCCAAATCCGCATCATCAGGGTGTCCGGCGGCACTTTGGGCCTCCATGGCCCAGGCTTTGTGTTCAGGATTTTTTAACAGCGCATCGATTAAACTCGGTTTGACCTGGCCGCGACAGCCAAAGGTTCCGAGAACTGTTATCTTCAGCGCCAGGCTAAAAGCATAATACAGGGCTGCGATGGCCAGCTGACCTCCCCGGAAAGAACCGTGGGTGATAAAAAACGCCAGCTTTTTACCTTCCGGTACGCTTTTGATAAATTTCTCCACCTTTGCAGGCACACTGCTGGCCTGAACCGGAAATCCAACAAAGATGACATCATAGTCATTTGCGTTTGCGTCACTGATTGGCATAATCTCTTTTCCAGGTGCGTTTATACCGTCGTATATTGCCTTGGCCAGTTTCTCCGTATTGCCACTTTCAGAATAGAATGCCACCAGAGCTTTCATAAAATCCTCCTTTGCTAAAATTTCTCCATAAAAACCTATTGAATTTCAAGACTCATTTCAAGAAATTTGAATTATATTTTACACTTAAAGGGGCAAAAGTGGTGGAAACAGTAACTGGCCGGATCTCCGTAAGGTTTATTGGTCGTTTCCATGCAGGCGGCAATCATTTGTTTGGACATGTCCTCGTAATCCGGCCGTTTTTCTTCCTCTTTTTTGCACTCCATGCAAATCGGCTCATGATCATAGACGGATAAAAGCCTGCGATCCTTATCCAGCAGCGTCTTACCACACCTCCGGCAACTCTCGACACATGCAAGTTGTTTTTCCCAATCCTTTTCCATTTTTCACCCCACTTGGTTCACTTTTAAGGATTATCTCTCCTCTTGACAGGTAAAAATTTTTTTGTCATATGCCAATGGGTAAGCATCCGTGCTGTGTCCACGGTGATTCTTTTAATTTTATTTTCACATCAACATCTTTCCAACGATGAACCGTCTGCCGGCTCCCGGCATTTTTATTAGTATTATCTTTTACACTTTTGTTTCAGACTCAAAAAAAGGTGCCCTTCAACTTATCAAATTGTGTGACTTTCAACATCAGGATCTTCTGGGGTTTTACAAATAATGATCACCAAATATTAGATGTCAATCTAGTTTACTAAAGCTCAGAAAGGAGGTTGATTTGAATATGTATGCTGAAAGATTCTGGCAAAAAAATTGGGATGAGGGATTGGAAGATCTTAACCCGGAAGAATACGAGACAACTTATGTGGAAATGATTAAACGGACCTTTGAAGAGGCTGCGGATAAAACCGCTTTGAGCTATTTGGGTGTCGAAATATGTTTTGGAGAATTAGATCAGTATGCCAATCAGTTTGCCAATGCGCTGATGGATAACGGCTTTGCAAAAGGTGACATCGTCGGAATAAATTTACCCAATTTACCTGAATACATAATAACGCTGATCGGAGCCTTGAGAGCCGGATGTGTCATTTCCGGGGTTTCTCCGTTGCTTTCAGCCGAACAGATTAAATATCAGCTAAATGATCTGGGCAGCACCGGCAGGAAAGTCGGCCTGGTAACTCTCGATGCCATATTTGCCGGGCATATTGTCAAAATTGCACCGGATATTCCACAATTGAAGCTGGTGGCAGCCACCAGTGTGGCCGGATTTTTACCGAAAATTAAACAGGTGCTGGGAAAACTTCTTAAAAAGGTGCCTTCGGGAAAGGTTATTCCCTTGGCAGGCATAACTGTACTGGATTTCCATCGGGATATCTTAAGGACCTCCCCGACTGATCCTAAAAAAATTGAATTGACACCGGATGATTTGGGATGGATTCAATATACCGGCGGAACCACCGGCACACCCAAAGGAGCGATGTTAAATCACAGAAATGCGGCCCATAATATTCTAAGTATCAATAAATGGCTGGGTTGGGAGTGGGGCAAGGGCACTTTATTATCGGCCTTTCCCATGTTTCACATCGCAGGGCTAACGGTTTGTGAAAGTGCACTTTTCTTCGGCTGGCCCCAGGTTCTCATTCCCAATCCGCGGGATACGGACCACATCTGCAAGGAAATGGCTAAATATAAGCCGACCAACTTGGCCAACGTCCCTTCACTTTATCAAATGCTGATGGACAATCCCAAATTCAAAGAACTGAATCATTCGGGATTGGGGACCTGCATTTCCGCTGCCGCTCCGTTTCCCAAGGAATCTCAGCAAGAATTGGAAGCCATTATCGGAAAGGGCAAACTGCTGGAGCTCTATGGAATGACGGAAACATCTCCAGTGGCAACCATGAACCCCTCAAAAGGCCCAAAGAAATTGGGGACCATCGGATTGCCTTTTTTAAATGTTGATTGCAAGCTCGTGGAGCCGGGCACCGATGAAGAAGTACCATTAGGTGAAGCAGGAGAAATCTGCATCAAGGGCCCACTGGTTATGCAGGGTTATTTTAACAGGCCCGATGAAACCGGGCTTGCCATCGACAGTGACGGATACATGCACACCGGTGATGTCGGCATCATGGATGAAGATGGCTACATTAGGATTGTGGATCGCACCAAAGACATGATAAATGTCGGCGGCTTTAAGGTATTTTCCAGCAAAGTGGAAAATACCCTGTCCGAACATCCAGCCATCAGCCTGCTGGCGCTGATCGGCGAGGATAATCAGGATCGACCGGGTTCCGAAATTGTCAAAGCCTATATACAGCTTGATCCGGATTATCGTGTTGACGGTGATGAGGATACGTTGAGGAATGATATTATTGCATTTGCCAAAGAACACTGCGCGCCCTATGAGGTTCCTAAAATTATCGAGTTTATAGATGAGGTACCTCTTACCGCGGTTGGTAAAATAGATAAAAAGGTTTTGCGATCAAAAATTTAAATGTCTTGACACCAGCATATTATGCAGCTATAAGTATCTGAAGTTATAGTAGTAGCTATATGGCAAAGCCGGGAGCTCGGAAGTACCGGGCTGAGAGGGACTCTATTTTGTCACAAAATTCTGAGTCCGACCGTTGAACCTGATCCGGATAATGCTGGTGGAGGAAAACTGCAGCTATCAAGCCGCCCTTCATTGGGCGGTTTTTTTTATCCCGCAACGGCCCTCAATTGCAAAACCTGCATATATTTTTCTTCTTAACCACCCGGCCTGCGATGTTGCCTCTTTAAACCGCCTGATTTGCCGAAATTGATACTTTAAATGATATTTCGTTTCTTAAAGGGAGGATGACATGAAAAAAATCGCATGGATAATACTTTTGGCCGCGGCAATGTCCGTTGCCTGGTTGCCGGCGGGAATCGCATCCGATGACACTTCTCAAATCATTCTAATGGTCCACGACAGTTTCAGCGTCAGCAAAACGGTTGCCGCAGAATTTGAAAACAGAAACAATGTCCGGCTCCGATTTTTAAAAGCCGGAGATACCGGTGCCATGCTGAACCAGGCGATACTCTCCAAAAACAATCCCATGGCCGACGTACTTTTTGGGGTAGATAATACATTTCTGAGCCGGGCCTTAGCGGCCGACATGTTTATACCTTACCGCTCACCCCATCTCGACGATATTGCCGACGAGCTTGAGCTGGACCCCACCTACCGTCTTTTGCCGGTTGACTACGGCGATGTATGCTTGAACTACGACAGGCAATGGTTCGCCGCCAAGGGCCTTGCGCCTCCCGCTCGCCTTGAGGATTTGACAGCGCCGGCATATGATGGTTTGACGGTGGTTGAAAATCCGGCAACGTCCTCACCGGGATTGGCTTTTTTACTCGCCACGGTCGGACACTTCGGACAGGATGGCTACCTGGATTTCTGGAAAAAACTGAGAGCCGCCCATGTTCAGGTGACCGCCAGTTGGAATAAAGCCTACTGGGGATCTTTCAGCGCCGCGTCCAAAGGAGATCGACCAATTGTGGTAAGCTATGCCAGCAGCCCCGCGGCCGAAGTTCATTTTGCCGACAAGCCCATGGAAGAATCCCCCACGGCGGCCGTGGTGCAAAAAGGAACCTGTTTCCGTCAGGTGGAGTTTGTCGGGATATTGCGGGGTACCAAAAAGTCTGACATGGCCAAAAAGCTGGTGGATTTTATGCTCGCGCGGACCTTTCAGGAGGATATCCCCTTGCAGATGTTTGTCTTTCCGGCAAACAAATCAGCCGTTTTGCCTGCCGTCTTTGCAAGGCACGCAAAGATTGCCGAGCATCCGGTTTTTATATCACCGCAAGATATTGCCGCCCACCGTGAAAAATGGATCGAGGCCTGGACGGAAACCGTTTTACGGTAGATTCCAGCTCAACAATGAAACATATCAGTTCAAAATCCTATGCCCTGTTGGCGGCCTTGCCCCTGGCGTATCTGGCGATATTTTATTTTTTCCCTTTGATAAAAATTTTCAGCGTCAGCTTCATACCGGATGAAACCTGGGGGCCGGGCAATCTCAAAAAGCTGGTGACCAGCGCGATCTACCTGCGCACATTGTGGTTTACGACATGGCAGGCGGTGGTTTCGACAATTCTGACGCTTCTGCTGGCCCTGCCCGGGTCATATGTTTTTGCCAGGTATCAATTCCGGGGAAAAGAGCTGCTGCGGTCTTTCACCACGGTGCCGTTTGTCCTGCCCACGGTGGTGGTAGCTGCCGCATTTCATTCCCTGCTAGGACCACGCGGCCTGGCAAACGTGGTTTTGATGAAGTGGTTCCATCTGGGTTCGCCGCCCGTCGCCATCGACCAGACCCTTGCACTCATTTTAATTGCCCATGTTTTCTATAATTACACGGTTGTCGTTCGCATCGTCGGCGGGTACTGGTCCCGTCTGGAACCCGGATTGACGGAGTCGGCCAAAATGCTGGGTGCCTCCCCCGGCAAAGCCTTTTTAAAAGTGACCCTGCCGCTTCTCAGCCCTGCGATTATGGCGGCATCCCTGCTGGTGTTCATTTTTTGCTTCTCCAGTTTTGGTGTAATCCTGATTCTGGGCGGGCCTCGCTTTGCCACCATAGAGGTGGAAATCTACCGTCAGGCGATTCATCTTTTCAACTTGCCGATGGCAGCCGCCCTGTCCCTCGTGCAGATCCTGTTTACTTTCACGCTAATGTGGGTATATACACGATTGCAGCGCAGCCGATCCATGGCGCTCAAGCCGGAGTCCCGGGCGGTTACGCAGAAAAAAATTGAAGCGGGTGCCGATCGGCTCATGCTGGTCGCCAATGTCGGTTTTATGATTCTTTTTCTGGGGCTTCCCATGATTTCCCTCATTATACAGTCAGTGAGCACCGAAACAGGGGTATCGCTGGGTTATTACAAAACCCTGTTTGAGGACGCCACCGAATCCGTGTTTTTCGTTCCTCCCGCGGATGCCGTTTTTTACTCTCTCGGATTTTCACTGGCAGCCCTGCTGATCGCATTGACCCTGGGCGTGCCTGCGGCGGTGTTTCTGGCCGGACCGGCAAACCGCGTGCGATCCGTGCTGGATCCCTTGTTCATGCTGCCGCTCTCGACTTCGGCGGTGACCCTCGGTTTTGGCTTTATCCTTGCTTTGGACAAACCGCCGCTCAATCTGCGGACATCTCCGCTGCTGGTTCCACTGGCCCACACACTGGTGGCCTTTCCTTTTGTAGTGCGCAGCCTGCTGCCGGCCCTGCGCAGCATTCCGCCCAAACTTAGGGAATCGGCCGCCGTACTGGGCGCCGGGCCATGGCAGGTTTGGCGTACTGTGGATTTTCCGATTCTAGGTCGGGCGCTGGTTGTCGCCGCCGTTTTTGCCTTTACCATCAGCCTGGGCGAATTCGGCGCCACGGTTTTTGTGGCACGACCCCAGACACCGACCATGCCCCTGGCCATTTATCGATTCCTGGGGCAGCCGGGAGCTGCCAATTATGGTCAGGCCATGGCCATGAGCAGTATATTGATGCTGGTTTCGGCGGCCGGGTTTATGCTCATGGAGAAATTCAGATCAGGGCAAGGTGGGGAATTTTGAAATGGCCATATTAGAGGTCGTCGATATCAATAAAGATTATGACGGGATTTTCACTCTTGACAGGATAAATCTGCGCATAGACTCCGGAAATATTCTTTGCCTTCTCGGACCTTCCGGCTGCGGAAAAACCTCGCTGCTGCGTATCATCGCCGGGCTGGAAAAAACCGATAGCGGCACGGTTTTATTTGACGGCCAGGACCTGTCCCGGGTCCCCCCCCATCGTCGCGGCTTCGGGATGATGTTTCAGGATTTTTCTCTTTTCCCGCATAAAAATGTATTTGATAATGTGGCATTTGCGCTCCAGTTAGAAAAACAGCCCCGGGAGCGTATAACCCGTCGCGTAAAAGAGATGCTGCACCTGGTGGGGCTTGAAGGTTTTGAAATGCGGGATGTGAACCGTCTTTCCGGCGGTGAGAGTCAACGGGTTGCCCTGGCCCGCAGCCTTGCATCACAGCCCCGGCTGTTGATGCTGGACGAACCTCTGGGATCGCTGGACCGCGTCTTGCGCGAACGTTTAATGGTTGATTTATACCGCATCATTAAACGGGTCGGCGTGACCACTCTGTATGTGACCCATGATCATGCCGAAGCGTTTACCGTGGCCGATGTGGTGGCCGTCATGAACAACGGCAGAGTGGAGCAGGTGGATCAACCGCAGACGTTATACCGTCAACCGGTGAATGAACTTGTCGCCCGCTTTTTGGGATTTCGCAACCTGGTGGAGGGCGTCGTTGCTGAACCGGAAAGTATAAACTCCGCAATCGGTGTGCTGTATCCGCAAAAAATCGCAGTCCCTTTCGGCACCCGGGTGACGGTCTTGTTACGACCCGAGGGTGCAAGAATAGTCGATGCGGGCCATCCGGTTGATCCAAAGGAAACAACGATCATCGGCACGGTTAAAGAGCGAACGTTTAAAGGCGGTCATTTTAACCTCACCGTCCAGACAGGCCCGGGGGTTTTGCTTAATTTTGACTTCAGCCTCGATGCCCTGCCGCCGGTGATGGGCCAAAGCGTCCGGCTGGTGCTGCGACCCGCGGCCATGGTTCTGATCCCCGGGAGTGGCTAAAGGAAGACAAAATGAACAACATCGATGTGTTGGTCATCGGGCGCAGCTGCCTGGATTATATTGCCGTCGTGAATCAATTTCCGGCTGAAAATCAAAAATTGCCGCTGGAATTTCGCCTAGCCGAAGGTGGCGGTCAGGGAGGCACTGCTTCTTGCTGCATTGCGCGCCTGGGGGGTAAGGTGGCCTATGTGGGAAAACTCGGCGATGACGATGCGGGTAGAATTTGCTTAAAACGCCTGGCAGATTTCGGCGTTGCCACGGAATTTGTTGAAATTGTCAGCGGCGGCAAAACACCGGTGGCCTATGTTTTTATAACGGCGCACAGCGGTGCCCGCAGCATCATCTACGAACGCAATGCGTTGCCTAAAATAAAAATTGACGCCACCCTGAAAAAGCTGGTCGGGCAAACCGGTGTTGCGCTGCTGGATCCGGAGGTCACCTACCTTGGGGGGCACTTAAAGAAGGCAGCCGGAAGCAACGTCAAGGTCATTTATGATAGCGAAAGGTGGCGGCCGGGTATCGAGGATATCATGAACACGGCCGATTATTTTATCCCCTCAGCTGAATTTCTGGAAGCCGAAGAGTTGCAGTTTAACGATATTTCATTGAATCAAAGAATCCTAAAATTAAATAAGATGGTGACCGGTGAATTGATCGTCACCCACGGCGAAAATGGTGCTTACTATATAACTGGCGGCACCCTTTATCATGTGGCCGCCCCTGAATTAAATGCGGTGGATACCGTCGGTGCCGGAGATAATTTTCATGCGGCCTTTGCCCTGGCTTTGGCAAAAGGCTTTGACCTGCATCAGATGGTCAAATTTTCGGTGGCGGTAGCGTCCTTATCCTGCCGGGAATACGGCGGCAGAAACGGTGTTCCAGGTTGGGAACAGGCTTTGGTGGTAGCCGAAACATTGAAAGAAAAGAGCATTGAGTCGATTTAATTTGCAAGTGCCTCAATTGTGGATGTTGTTTAAATGTATCTTTTCGACAGTAAAAAGGGTGTTAGCGGTTACTATTGGTTTTTTCTCTGAAGCTCGTTAATTCCCTTTTGAACCATGCAGAACTCTAAATAGGTTCAGACTCACCGCATTTAACCACATAGGGTTTTCCACTCATACTGCTTTCAGAGGCGGCTCGGTCAATAAACTGTTCTGTTTTCCCTCTATGACCTTGGAGTTAAAGAACCATTTAGATATTTATGGACAAGACTCGAAATAAGGGTTTGATATGGTATGCCTTCTTCAATGGCCTTGATCTGAATTTGATGGTAGTCCTTTTGAGAAAGACGGAGATTTATTCGTTTATCTTTTCTTAAGGTGTTTCGGGCTGCGGTTATTGCTTTTTTTCTTTCATGGCCAAAATTTTTAACAGGCTGCCAATCATCATTTTCGATTGATTCCATCAGTTCTTGTTCTTCCTTATCGATTGGCTTAAAAGCCTTTTTGCTTATCTTTTTCATCATTCCCCCTTTAAGCCGTACCGTTTTGTGTATTTTCGGCTTGGAAAAGCAGTTTTTAGAAAAATTTCATTATCATTTTCCACGTATGGTACTATGACGGCGTAGTTCTCAATCTCTAAAATATACATTTTCTGATTAGGCCGACTTGGATTTTCCTCTATTCCAATTATCTGCCCGGACTCAATCAAATATGCGATTTCCTCAAAGGAAATCCCTCGCTCTTTTTTTAAAATGTCGTTTTTTAAAGGACTCCAATTCAAATATTTCATGTCGATAATATATACTATTGTCTGCCTTTTATCAACAGCTTCCTTGAGCGGGTATGTTTTGAAAAGGATGTATGCTAAAAATAGTCCTGCTTTTTAGGCTTAAAGTGATGTTTTTGACTTCAAAAAGGACGGTTTAATAAAAAGCAAACCACTGGACTTGCACCAAGTCGCCTTTTACTTATCAGGTTTCTGCTTGGCCATCTCTTCCTCCTCTGCCTGAATCAGCGCTAACGATGCCGCGGCGGCGGCTTGGCGCGCAACATTGCTGTCGGACTTGGCATCCTCCTGCTGAACTTCGCCTGCCGTCTGCGCCGCAGCCTCACTGTCCGTCTCCGGTGGCATGTACACGGTGACATTTCGATGCGCAAACTCGATGCCCTCCTCCTTGAACGCTTCCTGCATGAGGTGATAAACTTCTTTGCGAATGGCAAACTGGTCGCCCGGCTTGGTTTTGTATTTGACCCGCATGATCATGGCCGAGTCATCCATCTCGCGCACGCCCTGGGATTTGATCGGTTCCAGCAGCTTGGGTCCCAGCTCTGGGTCATCCATGATGGGCAGGTAGACTTTTTTCTTGATAATCTTGCGTATTTTTTCAACATCGGCATCGTAGCGCACTCGGAAGTCGAGCTTCATGATGACATAGTCGCGACTGAGGTTGGTCACCGTCTTCATGTCGCCGAACGGGATGAAATAGACCTGGCCCCGCGGGTTGCGCAGCCGGAGGGAGCGCAGCGAAATGTGCTCCACCGTTCCCTTGGTGCCCGAAACCTCGAGATAGTCGCCGACCCGGAAGGCATCGTCCATGAGAAAGAAAACGCCGGAGATAATGTCCTTGACCAGGGTCTGGGCGCCGAAGCCGATCGCCAGGCCAAAGACACCGGCGCCGGCAATCAGGGGGCCGACGTGCACCCCCAGGGCCGATAAAACAACAAGGCTGGCCATGACGATGATGACCACCAGCAGGAATTTGCGCAGCAGCAGCAGCAGGGTGGCGATGCGTGAGCCGCCGGCACTGCCCTCTTCCTTTTCATCATCCGTTTCCGCCTCCGGCATCTCATTGCGCATTCGGCGTCGGATCGCAGCGTTGATCAGGCCCCAGGCAACGTAACAGATCAGCACGACGACCAGGATCTCTATCAGGGTCCTGACCACCTCCTCCCCGATGGGGAGATCAACGTTCCAGATGTCCAGAATCCAGAAAAACAGCAACACTGCCAGGGCCAGACGCAGAGCGGCTCGCAGCGGACCTTTCATGCGGTCGAGGTCCAGTTGTCCGGCTTGGGCAGGCTTCGCTTCAGATGTTTCGTTGACAGTCGGCCGAGCAGCCTCAGTCCCACCATCATCTTCTTGTCCGGTAGACGAAGCTTCAGCCGGCACCGGCTTTGCCTCGTTCTCCGCCACCATGCCGAAGGCCGTTTCCAGGATCAAGCGCAGGATCCAGTCCATCAGGAAATAAAGCGGCACCATTAAAAGCGTCAGGATTCCCTGGCCCGACGCAAAGCCCAGAATCTGGTTGATGGTCGAAAAAACAAGCAGCAATACGACCGCGGGGACGGCAAAGAGGTGCCACTTCAAAGCCAGGCGGTACCGCAGGCTGGATTCAGGCAGACCCCGGCTGAATGAGATGGCCGCTGCTTTGCGCTTCTGCAGAATCATCCAGATGATCATGGTTGCCATGATCAAGCCCATCAGTGTCATCGATCGGAGGTGTTCCAGCTCACTGGCGCCCGCCAAACGGACGACACCGCAGGTCAGGGTGCCGAAGCTGCCCACCGTCGTCAGGGCGATCAACCAGCGGTGCAGGTAAAGAGCGGTTTCGTCGGTGAACGGCAAAAACCTTAGCGCTGAAACCCGCGGGGCCAGAAAAAACCGCGAAATCAGAAATGCGGCTTGCACGATCACGAATGCTGCCAGGTAGGTGGACAACAAAACGCGCTGCCCGGCAGTACGTTCAAGGAAAACGAAAAACAAGGCCAGGGCCGCTGCGATGAAGATGACGATAGCCGCAAAATCCAGCAGCGCGCGTATCGTCAGGTTTCCGATTTTAGCGCTCCATTTGTCCGGGTTCGTTGATGTTACATGGCGTCGTGCAGTCGTCGTGTAAAGAACAAAGAGCCATTCGATCAGCAGTGCGGCAGCCAAAACGGCCCCGACACTCAAAATGACACGGGTCACGGCCTTGGTCCCGCGTTCTCCCTGGCCCAGAAAATCATAGATACCGGCGACCTGCTGCGGGGCGGCCCTGCCGCCGGAGTACAGGTATTCGATGCGGGTATGCAGCAACGTTGTCAGGTTTTTTATCTTCTCGATGAAACCGGCGATACCCGATGGTTTGGGCTGGCCGGCTGCGGTTTGAGCCTCCTGCCGGGCCTGCAACTTTAGCTCATCGATCAATAATCGGCGCACCTGCCCGTCACTGAGGCCGGCAACGATATGGTCGATGTTCTCTGCGCTCAGGGGTTTGGGCAGTGAGATATTTTCATCAGTTTTTACATCCGCCTTTTTCTTGCCGGCTTTGAGCATGATGGGATTCTGTGGCCAGACCGCCGAGGACAGCAGTAAAAAAATCAGCCCGATCCACACGATCACTTTCACGTTTTTCGAATACATTTGATGTGTCCTTTAGTGTTTCTCGGAGACACTGAAGCAGGAGGCCCCGCCATAACGGTGCGGCTGGGAACCCGGTCTGCAGGTAACTCTGGACTTCAGCGCTTCCCTTTTTAAGCATGTTTTCCTTATTATCGTTTGGTTCGCTGCTATAATTGAGTTGATTAAG